>JAAUYI010241165.1_pt1 | contig 15747 bp, 16 predicted proteins | sample 7278041 | NCBI WGS metagenome assembly JAAUYI01 (sample SAMN14350216, study PRJNA611818) | marine sediment metagenome | isolation source: surface marine sediment (0.6m) | place: French Polynesia: Moorea | collected 2018-08
ATTTTTCCCAGTGCAGTCATTGGCTTAGATCCCCAAGACCTAAAATATAAGGGGGAACCCAGTCAAGTAAAAATTGGAGATGGTAACACCATCCGAGAATTTGTCACCGTCAACAAAGCCACCCACGCCGATGAAGTGACAGAAATTGGGAATAATAACCTGTTAATGGCTTATGTCCATGTTGCCCATAACTGTGTCATAGAAGACCATGTGATCATTGCCAATGCTGTTGCTTTAGCGGGCCATGTTTATATTGAGTCTAGGGCAGTTATTGGAGGGGTTTTAGGGGTTCATCAGTTTGTGAGAATTGGCCGCAACGCTATGTTAGGGGGAATGAGTCGTATTGATCGCGATGCCCCTCCTTATATGATGATTGAGGGAAACCCTTCTAGAGTGCGATCGCTCAATTTAATTGGGTTAAAACGAGCCGGACTCACTACCGAAGATGTGGGCTATCTTAAAAAAGCCTTTCGTCTCTTGTATCGATCTGATCTAACTTTGCAACAAGCTTTAGAACAGTTAGAAAATTTAGATAACAATGAATACGCCCAATATTTACGTCATTTTCTGCAACTCTCCACTACAGGGGAAAAACGACGGGGACCCATTCCAGGAAATAATTAAGATTAACGATTAATTTGTTTAAAAAAGAGATTAACAACACAATTTACTTGATAATGATGGGGTAAAAGGAAATTTATGCAGATTTTTATCAGTACCGGAGAAGTTTCAGGGGATCTACAAGGATCAATGCTGGTAGAAGCCCTCTATCGACAAGCTGAACAGCAAAATATTCCTTTAGAAATTTTAGCGTTGGGGGGCGACCTCATGGCCGCAGCCGGGGCGAAGCTATTGGGAAATACGGCTAGTATTGGGTCTATTGGTATTGTTGAGGCATTACCATTTATTATTCCGACTTGGTTGATGCAGCGTCGGGTTAAGGCTTATTTACGGGATAATCCTCCAGATGTGTTAATTTTATTAGATTATATGGGACCGAATGTAGCCTTTGGAAAATACGCCCGTAAACATTTACCTGATGTGCCAATTATTTATTATATTGCTCCTCAATCTTGGGTTTGGGCCCCCAATAATAAAACCATTGAACAATTTGCCGAAATTACAGATATTTTATTGGCAATTTTCCCCGAAGAAGCAAGATTTTTTGAGAAAAAAGGAGTAAAGGTTAAATGGGTAGGTCATCCTCTATTAGATAGAATGGCAAAAGCCCCCACTAGAGAAGCGACACGCACAGCATTAGGAATTAAAGAAGATCAGCCGGTAATTGGTTTATTTCCAGCCTCTCGTTATCAAGAATTAAAGTATCATTTACCCTTAATTTGCAAAGCTGCACAGAAAATACAAAAAAAAGTCCCAGAGATTCATTTTTTATTACCTATTTCTTTAAAAGAATATCGTTCTACTATCGAAGAAATGGTGAAACAATATGATTTATCCATTACTTTATTTGATGGAAGGGCCATAGAAGTGATGGCTGCTGCTGACTTTGCCATTGCTAAATCAGGAACCGTTAATTTAGAATTAGCTTTATTAGATATTCCTCAATTAGTATTATGTTTAGTTAATCCTTTAACGATGTGGATCGCCAGGAATATTCTTAAGTTTTCTATTCCTTTTATGTCTCCTCCTAACTTAGTTGTGATGGAAGAAATTGTGCCAGAATTATTACAAGAAGAAGCAACCATTGATCGCATTGTAGATGAGTCTGTGGACTTATTATTAAACCCCGATCGCCGTCAAAAAACCTTCACTGACTATCAAGAAATGCGGACACTGTTAGGAGAAGTGGGGGTCTGCGATCGCGTGGCTAATGAAATTTTACACTACGAGAAATAATTAATAATTGTTTTGATTGGGTTTTAACCATTTAATGATAGATAATGGTAAAGGACTTCGTTTACGAATTTTAGGGTTAATAGAAACGTGATTGGTGGTTGCTTTGGCTATCAATTTGTCTAAAGTATTTTCATAGAAAACTTGATAATTTATCTCGAATTCTGTTTCATTTAATTGAATAGGTGTTAGATTAATTTGTATGCGATCACCACAAAATAAGGGTTGATAAAAATCAATTTCAGCATGAACAATTGGAATAGCAATATCAGAACTTGTAAAAAATGTTTTTAGATCAATTTTTGCGACTTGTAAAGCATTTTCATAAGCTTCATGACAGATAGACAATAAAGCAGCAAAATAAACAACTCCTGCTGCATCTGTATCAGAAAAATGAATGGTTCTATAATAAGTCATTAATTAATTATTTCTAGATGAGTTTAGATTAAATTCTAATTGACTTTGAATAGCGATTTCTTTAATAATATCTGATATATTCTCCTGCTCAATAATCGTGTCAATATATTCATGTAATATGGGAAGATTAATGATTTCCTCAACAGAGTTTAAGTAACGATTAACAATTGCATTTACCTTATATTTAAGTTTAGCTTGTTTTTTTATTTTTTCTTTTATCTTTTCTGGTGTTTCATTTGATTTTACAACAAAAGTAATAGGGTATTTTTGCACTTTATCAATATCTAAAAAATATTTATTAACATCTATCGTTTCTGTAACTTGGAAAAAACGACCTAATGGTTTCATGACAAAATCAATACCACCATCATTAGCATTAGTTCGACCAGTTTTATATAGTATCAAGTTATCTTCGGTTAGTTGTTCTAAAGAATAACCCCAAAATATCTTTTGTTCTGCATAAAAAGTTTTAAGAATTGCATAACTTGTAATTTCAAATACTCTTGCATCTATATTAGGTCTCAAAAGACTTTTGATGAAATTCACTGCTTCATTATTATCTTTATTTTCAACTTGCAATAATTCATCACAATAACTCATAAAATCTCTAAATGATTGTTGACGTGCATTGACATAAGCATCTATTATTTCTTTTACAACTATAGCAATATTATACTTAACTTTTGACACTTTTATAATTAATAGGTTTTCATTAATCCAGTAACGACTGGTTTCTACATCTCTCAAAATAGGTTTTTGCCCAAGAGTAGGAAAATATTTCAATAATAACGTGAGTAAATTCATGTTTACTATTCATCTTTAAATAGCTCTAATTGTTGGTGATTTCTTTGATAACTTTTTAAAGGCTTTTGTAAGAGATTACCATTATAATGTGTACAAATTTCTAAACGTCTTAAACCAATTTTTATATAATCTTCTTCAATTTCAATTCCAATAGATTTTCGTCCTAGTTTTTGAGCAACGGCTGAAGTTGTAAAAGTTCCGGCAAAAGGATCAAGGATAGTATCTCCCACATTACTACTTGCCAAGATAATACGTTTTAAAAGTGCTTCTGGTTTTTGAGTTGGATGTTTTTCATATTCTTCCATACGATAACGAACCCTAGGAAAATACCAAACATTTCCAGGAACTTTGTGGGAACTATAAACTTGAGGTATTGCTTTACGATAATCAATTAATTTTCGTTTTGAACCTGTTTTTGCTTCTACTTTTATATCATCCTGATTAAATGTATATGATTTACTATTTTTAACTCCATAAATGATTGGTTCATATAAAGAACCAAAATAATTTTTGGCTTGCACGCCTGAACTATCATAATGCCAAATAATTCTTGATAAAATATAAATATGTTTACGTAAATAAATATCTAAATAGGGAATAGTTTGTGTACTAGCCATCAGATAAATACTACCTTCAGGATGGAGCTTCTTGAGACATAATTCTAACCACGAATAACACCAAGACAAATAATCTTCTTGCGTTGGCCATTTATCAATAAAATTACCATATTTTTTACCAATATTATAGGGAGGATCAGCAAAAATAAGATGAATACTTTTGTCTTTAATTTCTTGATCTAAAAGTTTAATACTGTCTCCAAATAAAATGATATGATTACCACAACTATCTTGATATTTCATGCCGAACTAAAAATATTAACTTCCTAAATCATACCTTACTAAAAAACAAAATACTCCTATCTTTATAACAATTTTCGCTATTTTGACCATACTGATTAATTTTAAGCTAGAACATATAAACTATGCAATCCTTACTACAGGGGACTAAAAAACTTGCAATCGAGACTAAATAATAGCTGCACTTCTGCAAACTACATCGCACTAGAGTTTTTAAGCACTAATATAAATTGGTTTAGCTTTAATAGAAGGCTCTGGAATAGGTTGACCGTCTTCTTTTAAGGTATCAATATATAATTCGATCGCTTCTTTAATATTTATCTCAGTTTCTTCGATAGTTTTACCAGTAGAAATACAACCAGGCAAATCAGGTATATAAGCTGAATAATTATTTCCTGCCCATTCAAAAATCACATAGTATTCTTTCATTTTTAATCCTCTAAGTTTGCTTGTTTCCAAATACTTTTTAATGTCCCAATTGCAACGTCATCGCCAAAGTTTCCAGGGACAACAACAATGCCGAATTTAGTTGGGTGTTTGAAAACTCGATGACTTCCTTTAATTCTTGTTTCATACCAACCATCATTTTTTAATATTTTAATTACTTCACGGACTTTCATAAAAAGCGATTGACTGTTATTCTCTATTATAAATGAATCTCTTGATATCCATTCGACTATTTTAATATTCACAAAATTAATTAAAAATTCAACATTCTCATTCTTTTGCTTCGAGTTATGGCAGCAAAATAGAACAAAATAACTACTCCAACAGGTACTAGAGCGCAACAAAAAACTTGCAATCGAGACTAACAATAGTTACACTTCTTTAAATAAATTTCATTTTCTTGGCATAATGTAGGTTAGCTGACTTTTGGACGGTGAGAGTTGTTCAACAGCGATCGCCAAACTCAAGTCACGTAACCTTAAAACCAAAATAAAAAAAACGTCGAAGTAGACATATTCTCAACAGGAGGAGCGTAGTCAATGGGACTACCTTGGTATCGAGTCCACACAGTTGTTCTGAATGACCCAGGACGCTTAATTTCCGTCCATTTAATGCACACTGCCCTCGTAGCCGGTTGGGCAGGTTCTATGGCTCTTTATGAGTTAGCTATTTTTGATCCCAGTGATCCCGTTCTCAACCCCATGTGGCGACAAGGGATGTTCGTTCTTCCCTTCATGGCCCGTTTGGGAGTAACCGGATCTTGGGGTGGCTGGAGCGTCACCGGAGAAACTGGTGTTAACCCTGGTTTCTGGTCTTTTGAAGGTGTTGCTGCTGCTCACATTGTTTTATCTGGTTTATTATTCCTAGCTGCTGTTTGGCACTGGGTATTCTGGGACTTAGAGCTATTCGTTGATGCTCGGACAGGGGAACCCGCCCTTGATCTCCCTAAAATGTTTGGTATTCACTTATTCTTATCCGGACTCCTTTGTTTCGGTTTTGGTGCTTTTCACCTCACTGGACTTTGGGGACCTGGAATGTGGGTATCTGACCCCTACGGTTTGACAGGCCACGTCCAACCAGTGGCACCGGAATGGGGTCCAGCCGGCTTTAACCCCTTTAACCCTGGGGGAGTCGTTGCTCACCACATTGCTGCTGGTATCGTAGGCATTATTGCAGGTCTATTCCACTTAACCGTAAGACCGCCAGAACGCCTCTACAAAGCTCTGAGAATGGGTAACATTGAAACAGTATTATCCAGTAGTATTGCTGCTGTATTCTTTGCTGCTTTCGTGGTTGCTGGAACCATGTGGTATGGTAACGCTACAACTCCCATCGAACTATTTGGACCTACCCGTTATCAGTGGGATAATGGTTACTTCCAACAAGAAATTGAGCGTCGTGTAGAAGCCAATGTGGCTGCTGGCGATAGCTTATCAGAAGCTTGGTCTAAAATCCCTGAAAAGCTTGCTTTCTATGACTATGTGGGTAATAGTCCCGCTAAAGGTGGTTTATTCCGTACCGGTGCCATGGATAGTGGTGACGGTATCGCCCAAGAATGGTTAGGACACCCTGTGTTTAAAGATAGTGAGGGTCGTATTTTAACCGTTCGTCGGATGCCTAACTTCTTTGAAACCTTCCCCATTGTCTTAACCGATGCGGATGGTGTTGTTCGGGCGGATATTCCTTTCCGTCGGGCTGAGTCTAAACTCAGTGTGGAACAAAGTGGGGTAACTGCTACCTTCTACGGTGGTGCTTTAGGTGGTCAAACCTTCACCAATGCTGCTGACGTTAAGCAGTTTGCTCGTAAGGCACAGTTAGGTGAACCCTTTACCTTTGACCGTGAAACCCTCGGTTCTGACGGGGTATTCCGCACCAGTCCCAGAGGTTGGTTTACCTTCGGACACGCAGTCTTTGCTTTATTGTTCTTCTTCGGTCATATTTGGCATGGTTCTCGTACGCTGTACCGTGACGTATTTGCTGGTATTGATCCTGATCTTGAGGAACAAGTGGAATGGGGTCTGTTTGCTAAGGTGGGTGACTTAACAACCCGTACCACACAAGAAAACTAATGGTGATTTTTGGCTAAACATCCCATAACTTAATTTCAAGAGAGTCAAGGTAACATCATCCTTGGCTCTCTATTTTATTGGGAATTCTTGCAAGAATCTAACCACAATGTTTCTATCCTAAGCAACGGGAGTGGGTAAGAAACACTTAGTTACCTGAGAAGATATGTTAAAATTACTGTAGCTTCATATAAAATATTTATAAAGTATGTTATAAATTTGAGTAAGTTCAATCAGCTAATTTAGTTTTTGTCTCCTTCAGGGAAAAATCCTGATAACGTCATGCAAATAGGTCAAATTTTACTTCAGAAAAATTGGATCTCTTCTGAGCAATTAGAAGAAACGATTAAACTTCAAACCTCTCAAAATAATCGTTTGGGTGAATTATTACTACAAAAAGGTTTGATCGCCAACAGCCAATTAGAAAGTGCCCTTAAAGAACAATATTGGCGGAAAAATGGCTTCTGGGTAATTGATTAATTAATAATTTTACACGCATATAGCACCACGCATTAAGGTTAGGACAATACATCTTGGTAGAAAGCAAGAGGCAATAGCCAAGAGTAAAATGTTCTAACGTAGTTGTTTTGTAGTGCTATAGAGTGACATTTTGCACCAGAACAAATAAACTTAATAAACATCAGAAGGCAATCAATTTTTAATAAGTTAACATCAAAATAAAACACTGTTGCCTGTTCCCTGTTCCCCTTCACCACTAGCAAATTTTATCGAAGGTGCAAGATATGAGTAGATACATTAAATTCAAGATGAATAATAAAGCCCCTATGATTTATAGGGGCTTTTAAAATGGGGATAAATGGGTAAGAGTTTAGCTTGATTTTCCAGCTAAAGTACGGCGTTTCATCACCATTTCGTAAGCTTCTATGACATCGCCTTCTTGCCAGTCATTAAACTTATCAACACCGATACCACACTCATAGCCAGAGTTAACCTCTCGCACATCTTCTTTGATACGTTTAAGAGAATCGAGGGAGCCTTGATAGACGACTCTGTCATTTCTGTGGACACGAATTTGACGGTTACGTACCAGTTTACCGGATTGTACATAACAACCAGCCACCGAACCTCGACCGACAGGGAACACAGCCCGAACTTCTGCTTGACCTAGAGGCGATTCCACTTCTTCGGGCTCGAGTAGCCCTTCCATAGCTCCTTCAATATCATCAAGGAGTTTGTAGATAATATCGTATTAACGAATATACACCCCTTCGTGGTCAGCAGCAGCCCTAGCACCACTGGCTAAAGTCGTATTAAAGCCGATAATCACCGCTCCACTGGCAGCCGCTAAATCTACATCCGTTTCTGTCACTTCCCCAGGAGAAGCCAAAAGAACCCGTATTTGAACTTCATCTTGAGGTAACTGTTCTAAGGAGCCTAAAATCGCTTCGACGGACCCTTGAACATCTGCTTTGAGGATGAGATTAAGTTCTTTTAACTCTCCTTCCTGCGCTTGAGCAGATAAGGTACTCAAAGTGACCCGACGGGAAGACATAGCCTGTTGTAAGCGGGTTTGACGTTGATTTTCTGCATTGGTTTCGGCCACGGTACGGGCTTCTTTTTCAGTGGGATAAACCTCAAATTCATCCCCCGCAGCAGGAACCGTATTCAGCCCTAAAATTTCTACTGCAAAAGAGGGAGAGGCTTCTTCTACCTTATTGCCGCGATCGTCGATCATCGCCCGAATTTTACCAAACACAGAACCAGCCACAATGGCATCCCCTACCCGCAGGGTGCCGTTTTGGACTAATAAGGTGGCTACTGGTCCTCTGGTGCGGTCTAAGTTAGCTTCAATCACTGTTCCTTTAGCCAAGCGATCGGGGTTGGCCACCAATTCTTCCACTTCTGAGACCAGAACCAGCATCTCCAGTAAGTCATCAAGATTTTCCCCTTTCAAAGCACTCACGGGAACCATAATGGTTTCACCGCCCCATTCTTCAGGGACTAAGCTCAATTCTGAGAGTTCCTGTTTAATGCGATCGGGGTTAGCTTCTGGTTTATCAATCTTATTAATAGCTACCACAATGGGAACTTCGGCTGCTTGGGCATGACTAATGGCTTCTCTGGTTTGGGGTTGTACCCCATCATCCGCAGCCACCACCAAAATCGCCATATCCGTTACTCTCGTTCCTCTAGCCCGCATCGCGGTAAAAGCTTCGTGGCCAGGGGTATCTAAGAAGACAATTTGTTGAGTTTCCCCTTCATGGTCGATATCCACATGATAAGCTCCGATATGCTGAGTGATACCTCCGGCTTCTCCTTGTGCTACCTTTGTTTGACGAATGGAGTCGAGCAACGTTGTTTTCCCGTGATCCACGTGACCCATGATAGTGACCACTGGAGGACGACGTTGTAGATTTTCTAAGTCCTGCTCATCGAGCATTTCTGTACTCTTAGTGGCTGCTGATTGAGCTTCAGGGATTTCCACCTCAATGCCAAAGGCTTCTGTGACCATTTTAGCCGTGTCTTGATCGAGGGTTTCGGTAATGTTAACAGCAATGCCTTTTGAGAAGAGATGTTTAATAATTTCTGTTTCAGCAATTTGCAGTCGTTCTGAGAGTTCCCTAACCGTTAAGTTACTATCGAGAACAATTTTTTCAGGCTTCTGACGTGCTTCAGGCCGTTCTCGACGTTCTGTACGATTGCGTTCCGTACTATTCTCACCGCTTTTAAGGGTTGGTTTTTTGGGCTTTTGGGTGCTAGTGGTAGGTTTGTTTTGAGATTTAGGTTTAGGGGGGCGGGCTGTGGATAGACTTAAACTAAGAGAAACCGCATTGTTACTGACTTCAGTTTCAAAATCTTCCTCCTCATCATCGATGGGTTGAAAACGGCGTTTTCCTTTACCTGGTCCTTTATTACTTTTAGCCTTAGTTTCTTGTTCATCTTCTTCCTCATCCCAGTTTTTGCGCTTGGAGATTCGAGGAGGAGCAGGACGTTTTAGTTGAGGTTTAGGCTTGAGAACTGTCTCTAAGGCATCATCATTCTCGTCCTCCTCTTCAAGTACAGCAGAAGCTGGCTTCACCGAAGGAGCCACTAGGGTAGGGGGTTTTTCTTCTTCTGCTTGGGGGGTAACAGGACGTTTTAAATCAGGTTTACCCGGACTGGGCTTTTTGGGGGTTTTTTCAGGGGGTTGAGTAGGACCTGAGTCTTCAGATTTAGATAGGGTTGGTTTTGGAGACTTATCTTTAGGTTTAGGAGGGGTATTCTTAGACCCCTTTTTGGGTGATTTCCCTTTATTTTTGGCTTCAGGAGTCGGTTTATTTTTAACCGGTTTGGTGATTGGTTTTTGAGTTGCTTCAGACGTTGCTTTTACAGGGGGTTTGAGCAGTTGAGGGGGTTCTAACAAACTCGCTGCCGTTGTTTCTGAGGGTAATGGGGGTTGTTCTGAGGGAGTAGAGGGTTTAGAGGGTGGTTGAGGAGTAACTTGAGGCGGTTGGGCTGCTGTAGGGGGAGTGGGTTTTTGGGGTTGGGTGGAAGGGACTGGAGGTTTAGGGGGAACAGGAGGACGAGGAGACATCAAGTTAGCTGATGGGGGTTCTGAAGGTTTAGCAGCAGGACGGGGACGAACTTGTTTGTGGTGAATGGCCAAAATTTGTTGTTTTTTGTCCCCTGAACCGACTCCATCATCGGTTTGAGGGGTTCCTTGTTGAGCAAGATATTTGTCAACCATTCCCTTAATTCGCTCTGCATCTGATTCCGCAATGGTGCTACTGTGGCTTTTAACGGCAATATTTAGCTGACCACAAATTTCTAAAATTTCTTTGTTTTCTAAATTCAATTCCTTCGATAAATCGTAAATTCTGACTTTTGGTGCGTTGTTCATCCACTATCCCCCTGACTAGGTTTTGGCTATTGTAGTTGTTGAAGTCGCTCATAAAAGCGACGGATAAGCTCTTGGGTTGAGCTATGGGTTTGAGGTTTGATAATCATGACTATGAAAACAACATTCTCTCCTATGCTAACGATAATAGTTGGTTTTGCCTCTAAATTTTTTCCGAAATTTTCTAATACAATCATGGTGAAAATCAGGGGTCTATCATAGACTTTCCTAAACGTTCCCATAATTGTTGGTAGATACTTTCAGGAATAGAGGCTTTGAGTCTTCGTCCTAAACGGTTTTTTTGAATGGCTAGGGTTAAACAACTTTTGTTAGGACAGACATAGGCGGATCTGCCCATGCCCTGATCTAATTGTACCTGGCGAGATGGATACACTCGTACAATTCGCCAAAATGCTTCTTTGGGAGCAACCCGGCGACAACTGATACAACGTCGATAATTAGGTTTCATGGTAATTTCTGTGGACATTGAACACAAATTGTCTAGTTGTCAGGCACCCAAAACAGGGTTGATGGTTGAAATTTGCTCCTTCACGACAAGGTTGAATTATCCAACGCCTCTAAACTATTGAGATCGGAATTTTCTTCAAGGTTGTCTTCTTCAAAAACCGATGTTGTCGGTTCTAATTCCCTTAGCTCATCTCCCTCCTCATTTTCATCCATTTCTTCGGCTTCTAATTGTCTTTTCTGGGCTTCCGCTTTATAAAGTGCAATGTCTTTGATATCAATTTTCCATCCCGTTAAACGGGCTGCTAAACGAACGTTTTGGCCCTCTTTGCCAATGGCTAAACTCAGTTGATCTTCAGCCACTAATACTAAGGCATGACGTTCTTCGGCATTCAATAGGACTACTTCATCCACCCGGGCTGGACTCAAAGCGTTAGCAATATAGGTTGCTGGATCGGGAGACCAGCGAATGACATCAATTTTCTCTCCTCTGAGTTCATTAACCACCGCTTGAATACGAGAACCTCTGGCCCCAATACAGGCCCCAACCGGATCCACATCTCGTTCTAGGGTATCCACCGCAATTTTAGTTCTGGGTCCAACGTAACGGGATGGGGGGTTCGCTTCCCTAGAAACGGCCACAATACGCACAATATCTTCTTCAATTTCAGGCACTTCCACAGAAAACATATCCACCACTAAACCGGCAGCCCCACGGGATACGAGCAATTGTGGTCCGCGATGGGAGCCTTCTCTAACTTTTTTGAGTAACACTTTAAAAGAGGCATTGGCGCGATAATTATCATTGGGAAGTTGTTCCCGTTTCGGCAAAATGGCCTCAACTTCAGGCTGGCCAAAGGCACTTTGAACCGCTACAATAATGTCTTGACGTTCAAAGCGTAGAACTCTAGCATTGAGGACAGTTCCTTCTAACTCATGAAATTCTTCTTGAATGAGTTTGCGCTGTTGATCCCGTAATTTTTGTAGAAGCACTTGTTTGGTTTGAATGGCGGCCATACGACCAAAATCCTTTTGCTCAGGGGTCACATCCAACACCACTTCATCCCCCAGTTGTGCCTCTGCTGCCACTTCTTGTACTTCTTGTAGGGAAATATGATGATCGGTATTTTCCACTTCTTCCACAATTCTTTTGGTGGATAAGATGCGAAACCCCTCTTCTTCCGTATCCAGTTCTACTTCAAAATTATCAAAATATTCATCATAAAACTGTTGACGATCTAGATTTTGAGAACGACGAAACCGCTCATACCCTTTTAACAAAGCTTCTCTTAACGCTTCTTGAACGGCTGATTTGGGTAAATTATGCCGTTGACTAATTTCTTCGATCATTTGGGTTAACCCCGGTAAACTCACTAATGACATATTTAAGAACACCTCCTAAACGTATTCAATTTTGGTTAGTCTGCTAATTGCACTTGAGTAATCACAGAACAAGGAATGGCCATCGCCCGTCCTTTACGATTGAGATACACTGCTTCTTGATCTCGTCCTTGTAATTTTCCCTGCCATTCTTTTTTGTCCCTATAGGGAGGGTTCGTGATAACCTTGACGGTAAACCCTTTAAAAGCGATAAAGTCCCGTTCACTGCTTAAATTTCGAGAAATCCCAGGACTGGAAATTTCTAAGACATAAGCCCCAGGTATAATGGCAGTTTCGTCTAAGACAGTCTCTAAAGCACGACTGACTTGTTCACAGTCATTCAAACTGGTATCAGTGACGGGGTTACGAATATCTATCCGTAAGATGGGAGGACGCTGATTGGTTTGAAACACCACATCTACTACTTCTAACCCCATTTCTTGGACAATGGGGGTTGCTAAATCGATAATTTGTGGAATCAAAGGATGAGTCATTGCTCAAACAATAAAAAAAGCGGGTTTTTGCCCCACTCCCTTTAAATGTAAATCAATTGGGAATATGCGGTACTCATGACCGCGTGAATGTGCTTGGTGATTATTAGTTTAGCAAATCTTGTCTCAAATAATACCAACCTAAGTGTGATGAAAGTAGGTTAGGGTGACATTGGGGAGGTAGGAGGCAGAAGACTCCAAGGATAGAATTGAGGAGATTATGTATAATCAAAATTAGTCAAATTATAACCTAAAAAAGAAATAATCTCTCCGAGGAGAGACTTATAAAAATAATTATTGAGGATGGTTTTTAATTTAACGGGTTACTTGTTCTACTAAAGCCATCACATCACTACGACTGAGCTTTTCTTTACCTAAGGCCATCACTTCTAAGGTTCCATGAGCCAACGCTAAAGGAATTTTACAAAAATCCAAAGCAGGACCAGGACCGAGGGACTGGGTATAGAGATCGGCTAATTTGAGATTATTACGGGCATATTGATGCACATCTTCAATTTTCCAGCCTTGAGGAATAAAATTGACCCCTCGCCGTAAATCTTCTCGATGGTTACGCACAATATTAACCGCCTGTAAACCTCTCCCAAAACCAATGGCATATTGACGGTTGGTTTGAGTGCCATCATACCAAGCCCATAAATCCGATAGTAGCAATCCTACCGCACCAGCTACACTAAACGTATATTGGTCTAAATGGGCTTTTGTCCGAATCGTCCAGTTATTTTCAGCCCAATGAGCCATGCGATCGGCCATAGAAGCAGTGGCATCCCAAACCCGAGGGGCAATGCTTGGGGGGGCTAATATAGCCCATTGTCCTAAGCGCAGACTGACATCGGGTAAACAATGGCTATAGGGAACCAACCCGGTTGAAAAGTCTTCAATTCCTGACGTTTCTACAGCAGCTTGCAAATTAAGGCTCATTTGTCGCAAGATTTTGGCTTTGGTGAAGTTGTCGAGATCAGGGTGATCCTCTACTTCATCGATCGCCCGCATACAAAGATAGGCAGAAGCCACAGCATCCTGTAAACTCCCAGGAAGACGACTAATGGGTATATAAAAGGTTCGACTGGTTTCTCTAAGGGTTTTTAGAGCATTATTGCGTAAATTCATTAATTTCACTCCTCACGCCAACTTTAAGCATTAGCATACACTTACTTATCTGTGAGATCCCACTAAAGTATTATGAAGTTCCTGATAAACGGAATTGGGGAATTTTATCATGAGAGTTAGAACGTAGGACGGTATAGTTATAAAGATGGTGTCCATTGTATTATGCTTCGCCAAAATTTGCCTTAATTATTCAATATTCTCTCATCTTCAGTTTTTGTAATCTTTGATACATTTTTCTGCTTTAGTTTTATTGTACTGGTGCAAGATATCAGATTAGCTAACGTAAACTACAATAAAAGGAAGCAGCGACGAATATTTAAGTAAATTTTTAATCAATGAAGAATCTATAAATATCAGTTATAGTTTTGAAGAAGCTAAGATGCCCAATTCAACAAAATAATCAACACAAATATCATAATTCCTATAATCATTCCAATCATAATCTCGCCTTTCTTGGGATTGGAGATAACCATAATTGATATTAGGAATAAAGCAATAATTTCTATGATTACTAATCCCAATATAGCATCAATCAAAATAATATAACAACCAAGAGTCCCTTCGCTACTTAATCCGCAATTATTATGAAGCATTCGGGCTAAACCAAGAACTATCAATAAATTAAAAATTACTGTTAATCCTAAACCTAAAAATAGTTTCAATAACTTTTTGATTATCATTTCATTATTAATTAGTCATTAGGTATTTTCTTCGGTTAATTCTATAGCATTACCTGGACTGATGAGGTCTACCTAATATTCAACTCCTGCTGGGGAGCATCGGGCGAAGCCTGCCCTCCCGAACTCCTAACTCCTAACTCCTAGAACTAGAAGAGTCTGTACCTCACAAGTATGGGAACTGCTATATAGCATTACACATTAGAGTTAGGATAATATATCTTATTTTCTTGATAAACAAGTTTGAATAGTAGCAACAACAGAGTTTGACAAAGCAGATAGATCATAACCTCCTTCTAACCCAAATAAAATCCGAGAGGTAACTGTTAATAATTGTTCCGTAAAAATACTATAATCATTGGGATAAAGATTAATAGAAGCTAAGGGATCGGCCTCATTAGCATCATACCCTGCACTGACAATTAATAAATCTCCTTTAAATCCTTCTAGAAAAGGAATAATTTGCTCAGAAAAAGCTAATTGATAGGTTTTTAAGTCACTCCCTGGTTCCATGGGAATATTAAGAACATTGTCATACTTTCCTTTCTCACTCGCACGTCCGGTTCCAGGATAAGCAGGAAACTGATGCAAAGAACAATAGGCGATATTGGGGTTATCTTCTATGATCGTCTGGGTTCCATTGCCATGATGTACGTCCCAATCTACAATAGCAACTCGTTGCACACCAGGCTGTTGTAAGGCATAATTAGCAGCAATGGCAGCATTGGAAAACAAACAAAACCCCATCCCCGTATTTTGAACTGCATGATGACCAGGGGGACGGGATAAAACGAAAGCAGGGTTATGGGTTTCTAAGACGGTATCAACCCCATCTAACCAAGCATTTACCGCTAATAAAGCAACGTTATAACTGTGGGGAGACACAATGGTATCCCCATCTAAAAACCCACCTCCATTGGTGGCTATAGTTTCGACTCGTTTAATATATTCATGGGTATGACAATTTCTTATATAAGGTAGGGGATCTCGTTGTCTTAAGTTGCTGGGTTGTTGCCATTGTAAGCGATCGCCCCAAGAAATGGTTTTCAAAGCGTTAACAATGACTTTTAATCTTTGAGGACTTTCTGGGTGAAAGCTTCCTGTTTCATGATCTAGAAAAGTATCAGAATAAATAATAGGAAACATGGTATTTGATTAAACAATCTGAGTTCGATTAACAAAAAGGAGCGACCAGCAGTGATCGCTCCCTTAATTTTATCCAATGTCGTCAGAATACCCCTCCCGTCTATACGGTGGGGACGGTCGCTCAGATGATTTGCCGTGCGACGGCAAATCCGCGACCTCATGAATGACGACCAACAA
>JAAUYI010161501.1_pt1 | contig 15745 bp, 15 predicted proteins | sample 7278041 | NCBI WGS metagenome assembly JAAUYI01 (sample SAMN14350216, study PRJNA611818) | marine sediment metagenome | isolation source: surface marine sediment (0.6m) | place: French Polynesia: Moorea | collected 2018-08
AAAGAATCAGATACGGCAGACCACACAGTTTTTGCCACCTTTCTTGGCCTCGTACATGGCTTTGTCGGCACGATCTTTCATGCGGAGGAGATCCTGTTCAAGCTCGATTTTTTCGTCACGCTCACAGGAAACGATACCAATGGAGAGGGTTGTCTTGCCGTAATTCTCCTCCAGATATTTGAGGAGAATACGTTGAACGATTTCGGTGGCCTGGGTGGCACTGGTCTGGGGGAGCAGTACGGCGAACTCGTCACCACCCAGCCGGAAAGCCATATCGACATTGTGGCGGGTGCACTCAACGAGAATCTCGGCAAGGCAAACGAGAACATTGTCCCCCTCCCCATGGCCATACATATCATTGTATTCTTTAAAGTTGTCGATATCGATATTGGCGAGAAAGAGAGGATAATCCTGACGGCTGGCACGTTCAACTTCTTTGGCAAATTTTTCTTCAAATGCGCGACGATTAAAAAGACTGGTAAGACTATCGCTGAGAGAGAGCTCTTCAAGCTTGCGAACCATTTCCCGCTCACGCAAAGCTCTTGCCAATTTGGCCTCAAGCTCTGCCTGGTCTATGGGTTTTTTGATAAAATCAATGGCTCCCGCCTGGATTACATCGGCATAACTGGCTCGTTCGCTGAAACCGGTGGCAATGATAACCCCTATTTTAGGATGTTTTTCCCTGACATACTCAAGAAGCTCGAGGCCATCCATATTCGGCATGAGCACGTCAGATAAAACAAGATCACATGAAGTATTGCTTAAAACCTCGACCGCTTCGACTCCATCGCTGGCAAGCAGGCATTTGTAACCTAAGGAGGATACCAGCACATTCAATGTTTTAAGAACTAGGTCATCGTCGTCTACTATAAGTATAACAACGGGATCGTTATTGCTTGTCATTAGGTTGTCAAAACTGTCACGCTGTATGGAGCCCTATGAAATAGACTGTATCGAAGTTCACGTCTGTTTGTGGTCAAAAAAGATCGGATATTTCCGTACCAGTTTTGCTAACACCACATTCCTAGCTAAAACTAGAGTCAAAAATCAGACGCAAAAAACCTCCGAAAAAGCCGCTTTTTCAAAGCTACTCATACTCTTTCGTAAATACCCGGCCATGTCTCCCCTGTGAAACACTGTTTCCCTTCCGGTTGCATTAGCATACATTCTAAAAATAAGAATGTCCAGCCGCTGGCTAAAAATATAGAAAAATGCTTAAAATTGACGGTCTTCAGCCTTAGAACTTGACTTGCATTGTCTCTTGAGAGATTATACAGTGCATCAGGCAGATGCCGATCCGCATTAATAGCTAATAAATAAAAGGTCTCTTAGACACCTATATATCAGTTGCGCAGGTAGTATGGTAAAAACGCACATTTCAGAACTCCGTCTGCATCACCTGTTCGAATTCGGTGAAACCGCCAATCCGCTCGATGAAATTCTCTTTCTTATCTCTGAGATAGGTTTAAGCCGTCATTGCGATTTGCTCAGCCGGGTGCATGACGATATCACTGATTTCTTCTCGGGAGAGCATCCGAGCTTTTCCGCCAATCTGAGCAGGTATCATAACCTTAGACATACCCGCAGTGTTGCTCTGGCTGCCGCCCGGCTATTCCACGGCCTCTACCATGAAGGTGTGGCAATGGCCGACGATTTGATAATCCAAGGCATGTTGAGCGCCTATTTCCACGACTTGGGTATGCTGCCGCAATCATCAGACAAGAAAGAAGATGCAGTCAACTATGCCAGATTTCATGAGCAGCGATCCATGATGATCCTGGACGACTATCTGGATCGCAGCAATCTTCCGGTGAGTTACCGTGATAACTGTGCTACTCTCATCAAATATACCAACCTTGATTGGGAGGGAGATGAGAATGGCACTCAAAACGAACAACTCCATATTTGCGGGCAAGTTGTCGGAACCGCCGATTTAGTTGCTCAGATGGCAGACCGCTATTACCTTGAGAGTCTTCCGCTTCTTTTCCATGAGCACCAAGACAGCGGCATTGACAGCTATGAGTCCGCCATCGATCTAATGCTAAGCACCATTGATTTTCACGAAAGAATCATCAAAAAACGTTTACGGGACACTCTCGGCAATATGGCTTTTTCCCTGCGAAGCCATTTCCGCAAGCGCTTTCACCTCGACCGAAATCTTTACCTGGAAAGAATCGCCCTCAACCTTGACTATCTTGAGATGATCACCGAAGATTGTGCTATGGATCTGAGATGCTGGAGTAAATATTTGCGCCGCAACCCTCCAGAGGCAGACGAGTAAAAAGCTCTACCTTCATTTCTGACGCGGGTCCCTGCCGGTCTCGAACATTTCAAACAGGTCATAAAACAACCGCGCCACTGCGCTAAAATGAGTGGCGGCACCAGAGCTTGCATAGGCCTTGGTAATCTCCAGCGCCTTGGCAAAACTCTCTACACTTTCCGATTCATGCGGCTTTTTCACTGCTGCCACCAATCTCTCGCCAATATCGTGATTCATTCTTCCTTCCTGTTCTCACCATAGTTTGGGTATTGGTTGTGTCTTTGACAACGGAGTCGTTTCCCCAGGTCTAAAGGGGGGGGATACAATAAGAATTACATCAAAGAACAGACTATGTCATAAAAAACTTCACACCTGTTATGCAGAGGGCTCGTAGGAGTTTACCGTAAACCCCTATAAGATTTTGGTATGACTTATTTTATAAAACCCTATCTGAAGCACGAGGGTTCTACAAATAAGGGGAAGACTGGCGATTGCTTCAGCCGTTGCGGTGATTTTTTTGTTTTCTTGCGCCTGCCTCTATTTCCATGGACAATAAATGATGGGACAAACTTGCTGGCCAAAAAAGCGGCGAAGGATTTGTTTCGCTAGACAGTCTGGGCTTACAGATAGATGGTATCCCAGGCATCCTGGTCACCTTTCGGTTCCAGCCGGAGAATAAAATCTGTCCATTCGTAAGGTGTATTGAGAATTTCAAAACCAACAGTTTTTCTCAGACCGGAGGCCTGGGACCATTTTGGCCGGACTATCATTTTAAAATTCTTACCGTTACCACTCACTACAACTGTCATTCTGTTGCTCGTTTCGTTGACCCGCTTGGGTAAATCCTTCATACAAAGGCCAAATCGCGAAACATCACAGACCTCTCCAGGGAAAAAACCCATGCCATCAGAAACATCAGCCTGAAATCCCGATACTTCCACTCGTTGATAAACTCTATTACCCATATAACCCCCCTGATAAATTGTAGAAGGTAGCGCCTATAAAACAGACAGCAAATATCATGCCACAACTAAGCAGGCAAAAACCATTGGTTATTCTTCGGAAAGTCAATACGCTACATTTTTAGAGGATAATTTATTATACAGATTTTTAGGGGATTCAGCACGTTTTTTCCGGAAAGCTGAAAAATAGCGAATGCTGCTTTTTGCGGGGAAGGAGGGTGACGGTCTACATTTTATCTCAATTCAACCAGAGAAGGAAGCCTTTGCAGCAGCCTGCCATAGGAATGAAGAACACGTCGCGCGGTTGTCTGAATGTCTGGGCCAGTTGCTACAAAACCATGATTTTTCAACATAATAAACGATACATCTTGGCAAAGTACTTCTAGTGCCGAATGCCCCAGCTCTTTGGTCCCATAGGGATATTGCTTGGTGGTCTCGGCAATGCCCAGTTCCCTGGCAAATCTGTTCAATAAACTGGAATGGCCATGCATTATCGCCTGTACTTCAGGGAAACGATCATAAATAGCATAATGGAGAAAGCTTTCTGAAGATGGATCGTATTTGCCTTTAACCAAAAACTCATCGACATCTTCAGCGTAACTGATCATGCAGTAATCTTCTGCGTGCATGTCCTGGCCGGGCTTCATTCCGGTCCGGGTAATAATGAAGGCGGTCTGAGAACACCGGTACGAATGGTTACCGTAGGCTCCCTCAGCATGCACAGGCGCCAACCCCAACTCACCTAGAATGTTCACCCAGTCGTGCAGTTCTGGCAGACGGCTGTCGTAGGAAAATGTTTCTGACGTCCGTCGAGTATTAAATTTTATACCTTCATATTTTTCCATTTACTATCTACACTCCTCCATGATCAGACTGATCACATCATTAAATACCATTCGAATTGCAATACCTCTTTAATCTTCCTATCGCTGAGGCAAATTGAGACAACCCGCTATCCCACATCTTCTTAGTCCATAAGTAGTTTCAACCTGACAAATATTGTGGTTAGCAATGCATTTCCATTGAATCACATCGACTCTGTTTCCTCATCTTCTTTTAATAATTTGCATTTTCTTTCTGTTTGTAGATAATCTTTAATTTAATGTAATAGAATTTGCATCTCGTCACAAAACTGAGGTAAAATGTCAGTTGTATGTTGATAAATTATATTCGTTGTCTCCTCTAACCGTTCAGCAAGAGCGATACGCCGTGGCAGATCAGTCCCAGAACACCGAGCAGTTGCTCAGTGAGATACAGACACTCCGCATCGAGCTCGGTAAAATTCAGTCGCTATTCCCGGTTATCATCACTTCCCAGGTAAACGACACTGTACTCTACATCAACGATGTAGCGTCACGCTTTTTTGACATTCCAGTCGATAAAGCTGTGGGCATGAACTGCCTCGATTTGTGGGAAAACCCTGAAGACAGGCAGTTATTCAAACAGCAAGTACAGCATAGCGGCCGCATATCTGATTTTGAGGCAGCCATTCATACCGCAACCGGAAAAAAGCGCTATGTTCTCCTGGCGGCATATACAACAACATACCAAGGCATCGATGCGATCCATACGGTAATTACCGATATTACCCAGAAAAAAGAGGCAGAGCAGGAACTGCAGACAAGTAAAATGCGCCATCAGGATCTTTACAAGCTGATGAGGCACATGGCTGATACGGTGCCAGATCTCATTTGGGCCAAAGATCTCGACGACTGTTTTCTGTTTGCCAATAAAGCGATCTGCAAGAAACTGCTGATGTGCGAGCCGAATGAGAGTCCTCTTGGCAAAAACGATCTTTTTTTCGCCCAGCGGGAGAGACAGCGTGGCCATCAGCACACCTTCGGGGAGATCTGCGTCAATTCCGATGGTATTGTCAAAGAAACCAAAGCTCCCGGACGTTTTTTAGAAGACGGTCTGGTACGCGGCCAATATCTGGTTCTTGATGTTCACAAAGCACCAATGTTCGATGAGCTTGGAAATCTCATCGGTACCGTAGGTGCCGGTCGTGATGTCACTCAGGATATCGCCACCCGCGATGAATTGAAAAGAAGTGAAGCCTTGTATCGGCTGCTGGCCGATAATGTCCGCGATGTAATCTGGACCACGGACGACCATCTCAATATCACCTACACAACTCCTTCGATTGAGAATCTCACCGGCTACACCCCCGAAGAGTTCAAGAATCTGTCTAATGAAGAGCATCTGACTCCGCAGTTCAGAAAACTTTTTCGCTCGGTAAGCCGTTTCCTACTCAAGGAAGCTAAGCGCAACAGCCCCAATACCAGATTATGGGAATTCAAGCTCTACCATAAAAAAGGCCATCCCATCTGGGTTGAAACTTCAACGTCTGCCATCTACGATGACCATGGCATATTTCAGGGTTTTGTCTGCGTAACCAGAGAGACCACGAGAAGAGTACACATTCAGAATGAACTTACCAGAGCAAAGGAGGATGCGCTTTCTGCCAGTCAGGCAAAATCGGAATTCCTGGCCAACATGAGCCATGAAATCAGAACGCCGATGAACGGTGTTTTAGGGATGCTGCAGTTGCTTCAGAGGACACAGCTAAGCAACGAGCAGGCGGAATATGTTGATACGGCCCTGAGCTCCGGTACAAGTTTGCTCAAAATTATCAGTGATATTCTCGATTTTTCTAAAATTGAGGCTGGAAAAATAGAGCTCGAAGAGCACCCCTTCAACCTCAAACCGGCCATTCAATCAATTGTGGCCAGCTTTGATAATCTTGTCGATCATGAAGAAGTAAGTCTGGAAACTCACTTCGGCAGTAATTTACCAGCCCGCATCATCGGTGACGAAACCCGGCTGCGCCAGATACTCTTCAACCTGATCGGTAACGCCATCAAGTTTACCAAGGCAGGGAAAATATCGATTCAACTTACCAGAGTCGGCACCGTCGATGATCACATTCAGCTCAAGCTTAAAGTGAAAGACAGCGGTATAGGCATTGTACCGGAGAAACTCCCCACTCTCTTTGATCCCTTTGTTCAGGCGGATGGCTCCTTTCGAAGGCGCTATTCCGGCACCGGCCTCGGCCTGAGCATCGTCAAAAAGCTCGTTGAGCTAATGAACGGTGAAGTTACCATCGCCAGTGAGGTTGATAAAGGAACCTCAATCACTTTCACCATTATGGTCAGGCAGGCAACCGAAAAAAATTACGACCTGCATACAACGAATCAGCAGTATCACCTCGATAACACACAAGAAAACAAACGGGTGCTCGTGGTCGAAGATGAAAAGATTAATGCCCTTGTGGTCTCCGCCATGTTGAAGAAACTGGGCCATACAGCCACCGTGGTCGATAATGGGCAAAAAGCACTAGATATTCTCGAGAAGGAAAGATTTGACTGCATCCTCATGGATATTCAGATGCCCCACATGGATGGCATTGAAACCGCCAAGGCCATCCGCAATAATGTTTGCAAAGATTGCGGGGCAATTCCAATAATCGCCTTGACTGCTCATGCTATGAAAGGAGACAAGGAACTTTTTCTCGATGCCGGGATGAATGAATACCTTACCAAACCGGTAGATATAGAAGACCTCAAGACGGTGCTTTCGTGCTGTAGCGAGACGGTGAAAGCGGACTAAGAGCGTAGGTTGAAACTGGAATTCCTGCCGTATTTCTCAAGAGCTAACAGATATTTTTTCCTATGAAGGCCTGAGGAAAAACCTCCCAGGCTGCCATCAGCATTAACGACCCGGTGGCAGGCCTGGATGATGACAATGGGGTTCTTACCATTGGCATTGCCAACGGCTCTGTAACCTTTGGGGCTTCCAACTATTGCTGCAAGTTCACCATAGGATATGGTACTGCCGAAGGGAATTTCATAGAGAGCCTGCCAAACCTGCACCTGAAAACCCGTGCCTTGCGGAGCGAGAGGAAGATCAAATTGGCGGCGCTGCCCGGCAAAATACTCGCTTAGCTGACTCATCGCGTCACGCAATTTGACTGGTTTATATTGCCATGCTTCCGGGAGGCTCCCTGATTGTTTCTCCCAAAAGAAAAGGTGTTGCACACCTTCAGCGCCGGCAGCGACAACGAGCTCACCGATATCAGTTGACATATGATCGTAGTACACCGAACCAGAATTACTCATATTCAGCAAACTCCTCCTTGACCTTACCAGCCAGATCTCTACATTGCTGATAGCGGAAGCAACTCGTTTCGTGATCGTTAACCATGCCGATCGCCTGCATGAAAGCATAAATAATCGTCGGCCCAACGAAGTTCATGCCGCGCTTTCGCAGGTCTTTGGATATGATGACAGACAGATCGGTCTTTGCCGGAACCTCACTGATATCGCTAAAACTATTCTGTATTGGCTGATAATCGACATATTGCCATAGATATCTGGCGAAGGAGCCGTATTCTTTACGCAGCGCCAGAACCGCTCCAGCATTTTTAATAGTTGCTTCAAGTTTAAGCCTGTTTCTGATTATGCCTGAATCGTTGAGCAGTCTGGCCAGATCACTTTCGGTGTAGCTGGCCACAACTCTACAGTCAAAATCATGCATGGCCTGGCGAAAGTTTTGCCGTTTCTTAAGAATAGTCAGCCAGGAAAGTCCGGCCTGCATCCCCTCCAAAATGAGCATTTCAAAAATTCGGCGCTCATCGGTGAGCGGAACACCCCACTCGTAATCATGATAATGTACATAGATATCGGAGTTCTCATCACACCAGCCACACCGGGTTTGATCTCTCATCTGCTTAGCTCTTTTTCTACACCATGGTCAAGGCTGCCGTTTGCGGAGAGCAGAGTGGCAAGCAGTTCTGGTTGCCGCTGGGTGCTGTACCGCAGGAGTTTAAGCAGCATATCATGAAGTTCGGAGGCGTTCAGGTTAGCTAGACGATCATAATTTCCATTCTCAGGGTCAACCACTAATGCCTCCAACAGGTCGTTGATTTCGAATTTTACCATCTGCTCGCCAAGAATGGCTTCAAGTCCACCATCATCGGCAAGGAAATCCAAACCCTTTTTGGTAATCTGCGCATCGACCATACTGCGACATTGTCCCGGTTCACGGATATCTCCACCAGCGATGACCTCGTGTTCCTGGAGATAAAAGAGGTTTCCCATAAATTCACGATCATGAGAAAAACCAGGCATAGCCGAGACCAATAGGCTGTCAGGATAGACATCTCGCAGGGCCACCAGGATATCGTACTGCAACTTTCTGTTAAGTTCCATTATTCCGCAACTATAATGATTTTTTCTCCACCAGCACTCTTGTATTTCTCACCATATTATACTTCGAGTCTTGACCGAAATCGGTGCGGCCTGCTCATCGTATCGGTTTTTATTTCACCACCAGCACCGGACAGTGGGCCAGGTGCAGCACCCGGTTTGTAGTGCTGCCTACTATCAGTCCCTGGAGGCTGGAAAGCCCGCGGGAACCCATGACAATGAGTTCGCACTTTTCACTCTCCGCCGTCTCGGCAATCGCTGCTCCTGCTGGAGTTTCCAAAAGGCGCTCCACATAGGGAACTCCGGCTTCACTTAGCATATCCAAATAGGGTTTGACTGTATCAGCCGATTCATCGTTTATGGCGGTAATTATATGATCCCGATGGGGTTGCCCTAGTATTTTAGGATACTTCCTGTGACAATAGATTAATACTATTTCAGCCTCAAGCATTTTGGCATACTCGATGGCTTTTTTCATCACCTTCTCGGAAAAGTTGGATCCATCAACCGCTGCTACTATTCGTCGTTGCTCCATTACTTCCTCCATAATTCTGCCTAGTCACCGCTCTACTAACACCGGTACTTTTTAAACATGTCGTATTATATAAGATAATCAACATACCGGTGAAGACAAAGGAATTACAGTTCTTTATCTTATCTTTTTCGATGATTAGCTCACTTGTCGGCCCAGAGTGATTTATACGCAAACGGAACAGTGTTATCCAGATTGTATTTAATGATTTCGAAATTAGGACTGAGATCAAAATCCTTTGGGGTTATCTGGGTGTAGTGCCGCATAATCAGACCGGCACCGTAAGGATTGGCCCCATCAAAAACGTGTTCCTTACTTTGGGGCAGCAATGCCGGGACAATGGGATAACTGACACTTTGAAATGCCTGAGCAATCATGCCAGAGCAAATAACCTGATAGTCGTTGCAATTGCCCAGGCAGGATTTCAGGGCATACCTGTTTTTGCTCCGCCACAGTGCCTGTATGCCAAGAAGAGCAATGGCGATGATATTCTGATCGTCATAATGCATTCCCAGACGATTAATCACATTTTCTATCACTTGCTCCAGGTCCGCCGCCTCTATGCCAAAAGGCCTGCAAATACGAATATTATAGTCCCGGTATTTACCAAGTGGTTCAGCAATGACTCCCTGTCCCGAATAGGCCTCGATAACCAGGTGGCGAGCTTCCTCGCCAAATTTTTCGGCAAAAGCCACGCCATCCAGATCCTGTTCATGATAAAGCCTTGCCCCAACATATAGAGCAGCGTGACTCCAGTGGCTGCCTGAAAACAACCTGATCAGCCTGCTCATTTCAGAACGGCCTTCAACCAGGACGACATCGCCTGGTCGAATTGCTGAATAGAGTTTGTCGAGATTATTATAAGCCCGCTGCTCATAGTTACGGCTCGGCCTATCGAGCCGATTCAATATTATTTTGCGTAAGTATCTGGTTACCGAAAACATTGGTATCATTTCTCCGGCAAAGCAGCGTTAATGGCCCAGCTCGCTTTTCTCTCCAGCCTTTGGTGAACATTGTGTTGATTTGAGGAGGAAAAAATTTGAAGCGTGGAAGTTAAAAATTCAAAATATTTTCAAAATTTAACACAATGTTCATGAGAAATCCGCGCTAATTTTTTATCTTGCCCACCACATAAGGACCATCCGGTATGACAGCTATCTTCTTGTGCGTTTTTAAAAGCTCGTCAAGAGTTGCCTGAACATTTTCAATCTTTATTCCCTGGAACTTATCGACATCTTCCTTGGCCAGTCCCGGCGAGTAGATATAGATCTTTCCGGCGTGCCCCAGCGCTTGATAGATATTCTGGGCACACCACTGGTCAATGACAAAATTATCGGGATTTCCATGGTGTTTGTTGAAATCCTCAGGAGTAGGATTTGAACGCATGATCGTGCAGAATTCTTCACTGCCCAGACCCTCCGCACACCCACAGGTAACCAGAATTGTGCCATTTTCAACCAGGATATCCCGGGCACTGATCAAGCATTTGGAGACCTGGTAAAACGTAGCGTCCAACGGATATCCTCCGGCCGAAGTGACGACCAGATCAACCTTCTCGTCAAGAGTGGCCACAGCATGGTCAACAACCAGATCACAGCCAGCCCGGTGAGCCTTATCGTAGTGGCCACCGAAAACCCCGGCGAGTTCCCGATCCTGATTGATTACCACGTTGAGGATAAAATCGACTCCGGCAAGTCTGGTAACCTCCATGGCATAGTCGTGAAAGATATTGTTTTCCAGTCGGCAATTAGCTTCATGCAACTGGTCAATAACTCTATAAGAATGCATGAATTTCATGGTTTCAAAACTTGAAATACCCGGAAGAATGGATTTTCTGCTCCCGGAAAAACCGGCATAAAAATGGGGTTCAATAAGACCTGTGAGGATTTTCAGATCGGCATCGAGATAATGGGTATTAACTTCAATGGGAGCACCTTCGATGCGGGATATTTCCCGCAGTTCTTCCTGCTTCTGACAGTAATGATTGACTATCCGGTAATTGTCCATTATTTCCCGGCCGACCATGCCTGCCAACTCCTCACCTAGGTTTGGGCGGTGCATACCTGTAGCTATAAGAATGGTGATCTCACTGCGCGGCACACCGCTTTCTTCCAGAATGCGCAGCAATGGTGGCAGAATCAGCTTGTTGGGAACTGGCCTGGTTACGTCGGATATCACTATACAGGCATTTTTTCGCCCTTTGGCAACGCTGCCGAGTGGTTCTGTACCGATGGGGTTCTGCAGAGCATCCAACACAGCGGCCTCCGGATCAGTAAGTGCCTTTGCCGGTTTATTTTCAATAAGCATTGCCGAATCAGGAAGGGTGAGAGCTATCTTCTCTTTTCCGCACAATAGGTTCGCTTTCATGGACAATCTCCTATATTGTTGTCATAGAATTTGGATCAATAAATACTGTTTTGTTTTAAAGAGATGGATATTCTCTTAAAATTCCCCTATTACCGGTGAATGCTTGTTTTAAGCAGTTGTGACCGGAAGTCTGCGGGAATAGCTACAGCGCATGTAAAAAGTGAGTTATCACTACATTATTCAGTTTTAAGGACTTGGCAAATGAGTTCAAAACAACCTCTTACCAAGGAAGAACGTAGCTGGATTCTCTATGATGCCGGCAATTCAGCCTTCGTTCTGGTTATGATTACCGCAATTATGCCGCTGTTTTACAAGGATGTTGCGGCAGCCCACCTTCCCGGAGCTGTCTCCACTGCCTATTGGGGATATGCCAACTCAACCTCATCACTCATTCTGGCCCTGCTTTCTCCTTTTCTCGGAGCACTTGCCGACTATCGGCAGCGCAAGAAATTCTTCTTTCTAAGTTTCCTCTTTTTAGGCTTGAGTTTTAATTTTGCTCTTTGTTTTGTTGGGGTTGGCCAATGGCTGCTCTGTCTCGCTTTTTTTATTATTGCCAAAGTTGGCTGGGCTGGTGCCAATATTTTCTACGATGCGTTCCTTGTGGATGTGACCTCTAGGGAGCGGATGGACACTATTTCCACCTATGGCTATGGTTTTGGCTACATCGGCAGCGTAATCCCTTTTCTTGTGGTCATCGGTTTGATTCTCTCAGCCGGTATGGCCGATGGGTTGCCCGTCACAGCAACCAGGCTGGGTTTTGTCTGTGTGGCACTCTGGTGGCTGGCCCTGGCCGTCCCCGCCATGAAAAATCTAAGGCAGCAGCGTTTTGCCCAAACGGAGATGCCCACTGCCGGCGGCTTTGCCAGATTGTGGCAGACCTTTAAGGAAATACGTAAGCATAAGCAGGTATTTATATTCCTGTTGGCTTATTTTTTCTATATTGACGGAGTTGGCACCATAATTTCCATGGCCACAGCCTATGGCCGCGATCTCGGTTTTGGCGTAACTCTGCTGATTCTCGTCCTCCTGTTCATTCAGATTGTCGCCTTTCCCTTTGCCCTGCTCTTCGGTCGATTGGCGGTCACTTTTACTGCCAAAAAAATGTTGCTTGCCGGCATTGTCATCTATTGCCTGGTGACCCTGCTCGCCTTTTTTCTGCCGGCGATTGATAATCTTCAGGTCAAAACCGGTGTTTTCTGGGGAGTCGCTTTTCTGGTTGCCTCGGCCATGGGAGGAATCCAGGCGCTCAGCAGGAGCTACTACAGTAAACTCATCCCCCCGGAGCGTAGTGGCGAGTTCTTCGGATTTTATAATGTTTTCGGTAAATTTGCAGCTATCACCGGCCCCTTCCTCATGGGTCTTATCGGTCAGCTGACCGGTGAAACCAGATGGGGGGTGCTCAGCATTCTCTTGCTGTTTATCATCGGTGGTATACTGTTGGCCAGAGTTGAGGAACAATAGGAACGGTGAAAACTGGCGGACCTTTTTCGCTTTGGCCATCAACCGCTGCCTCAGACAACGCTTTTGCCGCGAAACTTTCTGCCACCAGCTATGTAGAGCAATACGGATGCAAGGATTAGATAGCCGAAAAGCTCAACATTCCGGGTTTTGAGGACGAAGGCGAAAATAATAATGACCACCGTGCTGGCCATGAAGAAAAGAGGTCTGGGCATTTGTTTGAGGATAATCCTGCCGAAGTGGGCAAAGCGGATGGTGCTCACCATCAGCCCAACGGTTACCAAGACGATAATCCAGAGAAGCTGAACCGGTACGACCAGTGAGGCTCCCAACACCACCAGAGCCCCGGCTGGACTGGGCAGACCATTGAACACCCCTTCAGGGAGGTCCGTGCGCTTTTTGTCGACGGCAACAAAACGGATCAGGCGATAGGCTACTCCCACAACATATATAGCCCCGAATATCCAAGCAAAGGGTCCATTGGTTTGAACCATGATATACGCCGGAGCTATGCCGAAACTGACAAAGTCGGCAATGTCATCAAGAATAGGTCCGTACTTCGTTCCTCCGTGTTTTTCCGCCATTCTACCATCAAACAGATCAAAAAGCTGACCCATGATAATTATAATGATGGCCTTGGCAAACAGGCCGTGGTAGGCAAAATAGAGACTCACCAGTCCGCAAAAAAAGTTCAGGGTAGAGAGAATATCAGCGTAAAGCCGATTTGGAACGAACTTGAAGACCACAGAAGCGGTTGAGAGAATAATACAGGCAACAAGTATCTGGTTGCCAATGTCAATTACATTTGGATTATCATCAAGCAGGGCGCAGAAGATAACCAGACCGAAACAAATAATCGCTTTAATTTTACCGAAATTATTAGCCGCTCCTGATATTTTCAGATAGGTGAGTAGCCGACGGGCAAAGAATTGACCGAAAAGTTCAATTGCCACGAGGATCCACATCAGTTCAATTGAAATAATTCCCTTATAGGCAAACCCAAGCAGCGGCGGCAAATAGGTAAGCTTGTCGCACATCGGGTCCAATGACTCCCCCCAGCGGGAGACCAAGTTGCAATTCCTGGCAACTACCCCATCGACACCATCGAGAATAGCGGCAAAGGTAAAAATGATGATGGCCACTGATTGAAAAGGTGTCCAGAAATAGAGGAAAAAGCCGACCATGGCCATGGCCGTCCGCCAGTAGCAGATTGAATTCGGATGGAGTAGCCACTGATGCGCGATAATGAAATCACGCATACTCTTTTTCTGCACCATCCGGCTGAACCAGTAGTAAAATCCTGTCCCAATTGCACCCGCAAGACAAATGATCAATAATCTTTCCATGTCCGTCCATCAGCAAGTTAACGATATTTTGTGCATTAATCCCTGGAGAAAAAACCTGTCCTCATCGTCAATGCATCCAGGTTTTCTAACATTTTACTTCCGAAAAGGCCAGCGAGTTCAAGATAAGCTTCAAAATACATCAGATTTACAATCACATACAAACAACTCCTTACAGTGAGATAGTCATCGTCCCACCCCTCTTGGCAATAGCTTGACACCCCAGTCACACCGGTCAAACGTAGCTGAACACGAACTTCTTAATAAGAAAATAGTATGGAATTTTCTTATTACTAATTGAATTTTAATATTGCCCCGATACAGAAATAGCGCCTGAAAAGGCGTTGACTTCTCAGTTGAGCTCTTGTAGTTATTAAACTTAAGAAGATTTCATGTCTTTGTTTTGGTTGAATTTATCGGCTCGCCTAACACAGTTTCAAAACAAATCAAAGGTTAGGTGAATCAGGGGTGGCCGGGTATACAAGGGGTCAATTTAAATCTTGGCACAACAGAGTACGACGAAAGCTCAATAATATGATATTGTTATGCATTTATGTCGAAAGCTGATTAGCCTAAAGCCATCATTTGCGAAATGTCTACGGGTATCATCCCAGGTTAATTTCGCCAACCGATAACGATTTCAACTGCTCCTCTGACACCATGAATCAGCATTTCGTCCACATTTTCAGAAAGAGAAAAGAAATAACCGTCCGTTATGACCCACCCACCCAGGCTTTGTGGTATTATTTCAAACCCTCGGTTCGTCCCTGCTTTTCTCCGACAATGCTCACCGATTTACGTGAGCTGGTACATGACGTTACTTCCTACTTCAACTCGCTCAACAACAACACGGAACCTCTCATCCGTTATTTCGTTCTTAGTTCTCAAGTACCGGGAATTTTTAATCTTGGCGGTGACCTCGCTCTTTTTGCCAAACTGATTAGAGAGGGCAATCGTCAACGCCTTTTTGAATATGCCAGGCTTTGCGTGGAGTTATGTTATCTCAACGCAGTCAGTTTAAATCTACCGATCACCACTGTCTCTGTCGTCGAAGGAACCGCCATGGGAGGCGGCTTGGAGTGTGCCATGGCCGCGAACGTCTTCATTGCCACAGAAGATGCTGACATGGGTTTTCCGGAAATACGTTTCAATCTCTTCCCGGGAATGAGTGCCTACAGTTTTCTTGCACGTCTATGCGGTATTGTCACCGCAGAGCGGATAATCAGCAGCGGAGCAACGTATTCAGCCAGGGAATTTTATAAATTTGGCATTGTCCAGCGGGTGATAAGTCCTGGTGATATCAAAGCAAGCGTAGATAAATATCTTCAAGAGCATCGACGCTCAGGCAACGGTCTGAGGGCTATTCAACTCTCCAGGCAGCGTTATCATCCGGTTTGTTATCAAGAACTTGAGGATATTACCAAAATATGGGTCAATGCCGCTTTCAACTTAGAAGAAAGAGACCTCCGCATGATGGATCGTTTAGTCAGAGCGCAGTCAATAAAAATGGCTGAAAAGAGAAAGACCTCACTTGTGCGGACAAAACAGGATCGCCGCTTTTTTACCGAAGAAGTCAGCTTTCCCATGAAAGACTGGTCCGGCAATACAATTATTGC
>JAAUYI010234690.1_pt1 | contig 15744 bp, 15 predicted proteins | sample 7278041 | NCBI WGS metagenome assembly JAAUYI01 (sample SAMN14350216, study PRJNA611818) | marine sediment metagenome | isolation source: surface marine sediment (0.6m) | place: French Polynesia: Moorea | collected 2018-08
CTGCGGTGGACGGGTTTCCCGGCATAAAGGAGGCAGTGCGGTGGACGGGTTCCCCGGCATAAAGCAACTGCCGTCAACTGCCGTCAAGTGGCGCACCCGTAGGGCTTCTCGCAGAGTAGCAATCTCATGGACTCGAACTACTACGATAGAACGCAACTTGGTATCAGTCCCTTAATCAGAAATCAAGCTGGGAGAAGTGAGAACAAACACATCTCTGGTACCTCGTTCGGCAGTTACAGGTTTAATGGGGGTTGTAAAGTGGAAAAATTCGCGATCATTAACCAGCAATAATTCCCCTGGCTGCAATACTTTGTTAAAAACGGGCTTTTCTTTTCTGGCTGCATATAAATGGGTTTGTGCCCCTTGAATATTGTCCCTATCAACAGAGAAAATACCGATAAAATCAGTACCATCTTGATGGATGCCTTCTGGTGCGGGATTGCCAAAATTATTGGGTGAGCAGCTAGTTCGGATTTGATGTACGCCGATTTCTGCTTCTGGATGTAAGTTGCAAAAGTCAGCAAATGCAATTATTAACTGTTGAAATATATCAAGCTGAACGAGTTCATCTTCTAACTCAGCAAATTCTCTTTTTATGTTGCCCAATAAAGGGTTATATTGCTGACTTTGATATAAATATCCATGAGGTAACTTGATTAATTCCTCTCCATCAAATGTGAATCTTGATAACCTCCGAGAGCGATATTTACCTTTAATATAAGGGTCAATGGGCAAATTGTTAAAAAATGGCTTAAAGCTAACTGGGACTATAGAACTTACTTTTCTTAATTTAAATTGAAAAGAATACTCTAATTCTACTGTTTCCAATAAATTTTTCATGGGATTTACCTCCATCCTGCCAGCTTTTATTTATGGCAGGTTGATATATAGGGTATGCTATCCGCGATGGAGATGTCGTTAATTAGAATACAAAATTTCTCCCTGAGCGATCGCGAATAATACTCAAACACTTTCACAGTAATTAAATACATTAACACCGAGATCAATTCCGGAAATTAATCAGATAGTGTAAATTTACGCAGTCTTGAACACATACAAGTGCTTAGAAGTACAAAGATATTTTCTGCCTCAGTATTTATACTATTTATTTGTCAATTGGTATTATCGAATGCCTGAATTTGGGAAGACTAAATTTAAGTCCTCCAATGGGGACATAGATAAAACAATTTATATTTGGCAATCGGAGTATAATATGATTACTCACTCTTCGGAGCGCGTGAATCTTTTAAATATTTATTTAGATAACTTGTCTAAAAGAGAACTTTTAGGAAGACTTAGTGATGGGGGAATGGTTGTCACACCCAATGTAGACCATTTAATGAAATTACAAAAAGATCCAGAATTTCACCAAATCTACCGCAAATCAGATTATGTTGTCTGCGATAGCCAAGTTTTGTTTTACGCTTCCCGATTATTAGGTCAACCAATTCAAGAAAAGATTTCCGGTTCGGATTTATTTCCAGCTTTTTACCAGTACTATAAAGACGATTTGGATGTCACCATTTTTCTGTTAGGAGGAACTCCAGGCTCTGCACATACTGCAAAGCGGAGAATCAATCAAAAAGTTGGGCGAGAGATGGTTGTAGATGTATATTGTCCACCATTTGGATTTGAAAATGACGCAGCAGAAAATGAGAAAATAGTGACTCTGATTAATCGTTCTCAAGCCACTGTCTTAGCTGTGGGTGTGGGAGCGCCAAAACAGGAAAAATGGATTTATAAGCATAAAAGTCAGCTACCTAGAGTCAAAACCTTTCTTCCCATTGGAGCCACAATTAATTTTGAAGCTGGATTTGTACCTAGATCCCCCCGTTGGATAAGTGAGGTGGGATTGGAATGGATGTATCGTTTAATGTCAGAACCCCAACGATTGTGGAAACGTTACTTAATAGAGGACTTGCCATTTGGTTGGCTGATGATTCAACAATTACTAAATCTTTATCAATACAATTTACCGATTGGACAGTTACTTCAAGAGGCAGATTTGCTGACATTTGAGCAAGTAGAAAGTATATTGGCACTTCAAGCACAAAACCGACATCGAAGATTTGGTGAATTAGTGGTGGAACGGGGTTGGTTAGAGCCAACTACTTTAGATTTCTTTGCCGAACAGTTTCCCAAATTAAACAAAAGACGTGCCAAGCAACCTTTAGGAGAATATCTCAAGGCAGCTGCATTATTAAATGAAAGGCAAATTCATGATATATTGCTAGAACAAAACCAATATGGTAGACGTTTTGGCGAAATTGCTGTTCATAAAGGATGGGTTCCCCAAGGTACGGTGAGCCTACTACTTGGCAATATGGCACAAGCCTATTAGTTTTTTCTAGAATAAGGGATACCCAAAGCAGCTGGGGGTGCAGACTTACCGGCTAATCCTACTAAGGCAAGTAATGCGATCGCATATGGTAGCATAATTAAAAATTGGTAGGGAATATTTGCTCCCAATGCTTGGATTCTCAGTTGCAGAGCTTCTGTGGCACCAAATAGTAAACTCGCTAAAGCACTACCTACAGGGTGCCATCTACCAAAAATTATAGCAGCGATCGCAATAAATCCTTTCCCTGCGCTCATACCCTCGGCAAAATATTGTACTTGCACCAAGCTTAAATAAGCGCCCCCCAAACTAGCAAGGCAACCACTCATAATTACCGCAATATAACGCACCTTGACCACGGAAATCCCCGTAGATTCAGCCGCCTGGGGATATTCTCCCACAGCCCTTAAGGTTAAACCCAGGCTGGAATTATATAGTAAATATGTGGTGGCAGCAATTAGTAGTATCAGTAAATATACGAATATATCTTGTTGAAATAGAACCTTGCCTACTACAGAAATCTTGGCAAGATAAGGAATTATTATTGGTGGAATACTCGGTAATTTTTGGGTGCTACCCCCTGCAAATATTATTCTTGCCCAGAAAGATGTTAATCCTACAGCAACTAAATTAATTGCCAAACCCGATACCAGTTGATTCACACCCAAACTGACGCACAAAAAACTATGGAGTAATCCCACCATACCCCCAACAATTACAGTGGCAATTATACCCAACCAGGGATTACCCGTGTAAAATGCGATCGCTGCACTGGTAAAAGCCCCTGTTAACAGCATTCCTTCTAAGGCAATATTCAATACCCCAGCCCGTTCAGAGTACATCCCCCCTAAAGCCGCGAACGCTAAAGGTACAGTTAGGCGCACAGTAGCAACCAGGTAATCAGTCAAAAAATCAAGGTTATAGCTCATTGTCATGTGCTTGCAGTAGGAGAGTATTTTTTGGTAGTTATAGAAAAATGCTGTACATATTTGCTAGGTAATTTTGCGATCGTTTTTCAATTTATTTTTTTTATATAAGTGTTTCTATAATCACAATATCTGATAACATAACACTTACTAAGTATATTTATCTTGGGTAGAGTAAAAGTTTATCAGGAAAGGCTAAATCATAAATTACAGAAAGCTACTATCCTACCTGGATACGAGTTTCTATATACACGGGAACTGAACTATAGCTAGTTAGCAGCATCTATCAGACACATATATTCACAAATATTGCTAACATGAATCTCACATATGGAAATGTGAACAATCCTCTCGTGTCTGTTATTATCCCTGCCTATAATGCTCAATCTTATATTACAGATACATTACAATCAGTTATATCCCAAACCTATCAAGACATTGAGATTTTAGTTGTAGATGATGGTTCAACAGATAGAACATCAGAAATAGTACAGTCTTTTGCACGCAAAGATCATCGCATTATCTTTCTACAACAAGATAATGCTGGGGTTGCAGCAGCACGTAATCTAGCTATAGAAAAGTCGAGAGGAGAATATATAGCACCAATCGATGCTGATGATATTTGGTTCCCACAAAAAATTGCCAAACAAGTAGAATGTATTCTTCAGGCTGGAGAGTCCTGTGGTTTAGTTTACACTTGGTCAGTCAGAATTGATGAGTTTGGTTACATAACTAGCCGAGATAGAATGGATACTTTAGAGGGAGTAGTCTATCCAGCTTTAGCTTATTGCAACTTTATTGGTTCTGCTAGCGTCCCTTTAATTAATTCTAAATGTTTAGAGAAAGTTGGCTATTACAATACTCAATTAAAACAAAATAATGCTCAAGGATGTGAAGATTGGGACTTATATTTTCGTATTGCCGAACATTATGAATATAGGGTTGTACAAGAATTTTTAATGGCGTACCGTAGTACGCCCCAAAGTATGTCGCGTAACTTTAGTTCGATGCTAAGGTCTTATTTTTTCGTTTGTCAAGACATCAAAGATAAACATCCTGAAATTCCTCAGAAAATTTTTCGATGGTCTGAAGCTCAATTTTATCTACATTTTGCTCGCCAAAGTATCTTAGCGGAAGAATACATCAATTATTTAAAGTGGTGGTTTAAGTCTCTATTGACTGATTATTCAGTATTATTAAATCTGGGTAATTACAAGATGATTGTTAAAGCGGTTCTGGGTATCCATAAATTATCTTTACAAAACAGAATCAAGTACAAGGAGATAAACCAACAACAGATTTTTAGGAATATAAAGAGAACAAACAAATTCAGTATACATCAGATGATTAACAATAATAGATGGAAAGTAATTACACAGGTTTGCCAAAACATAAACAGCAATAACTAATCAGTTGATGAATAGTGAAGAATGTAAGTCAACTTAAAGAATACATTTTTCGTATTTCTCGAAAATATCAAACTAAGTGAGGTGATAATAATTATTAAGAATAAATCTTACAGGGTAGTATATCGATCGCAAAGCAGCATCAGACATCCACTGCAATTATTTCAACAGATGTATCGAGACTTGCTTGCATCAAGAGAATTAGCTTGGCGGTTATTGGTGCGGGATATTAGTGCTCAATACCGTCAATCACTTCTAGGAATTTTCTGGGCATTTCTCCCACCGATAATTACAGCAGCTAGTTTCACCCTGGCTAAAAGCAATGGCATTATCAATATTGGTAATACAGAATTACCTTATCCCGCATATGTCATGTTTAGCATGACGTTGTGGCAAACTTTTACAGAATCATTGAATGGACCAGTACAAGCGGTATTATCTGCTAAACCAATGCTAGCAAGAATTAATTTTCCTCGTGAAGCATTAATTCTTGCCAAATTAGGAGAAGTGTTTTTTAATTTTGGTATTAAGCTGATATTAATTGTGGGCTTATTTATTTGGTTTAAATTCCCTGTGAATTGGAGTATAATTTTAGCACCAGTCGCATTAATTCATTTAGTTGCCCTAGGAACATTTATTGGTTTGTTATTAGCACCTATGAGTGCTTTATATCAAGATATAACTAGGGGGTTAACATTAATTATGGGATTTTGGTTGTTTCTCACGCCAGTTGTTTATCCTGTGCCTAGTGATGGAGTATTTGGCAGCATTGTAAAGCTAAATCCAGTTACGCCTTTGTTAGTGACAACACGAGAATTAGCAACAACAGGTGTGGTTTCTAACCCACAAGGATTTTGGGTAGCTAGTTTAATTTCAATTGTCGGATTGTTGTTAGCCTGGATTTTTTATCGTTTAGCAATGCCCTTTGTAGTTGAGAGGATTAGTTCCTAATGACAATTATTAATCAATATGAAATGGTAGCAAAACCGCAGGTTAATGACAGTGATATCGTGCTTTCAGTTAATGGAGTTTCTAAAAAGTTTTGTCGCAGTTTAAAGCGGTCTTCAATGTATGGTGTTCGAGATATTACTTGGGAAATATTAGGGTTGCGAGAAGAAAATGATAAACTACGACCCAAAGAATTTTGGGCATTAGATAATGTTAGTTTTCAATTGAAGCGAGGGGAATCATTAGGTTTAATCGGCAAAAATGGTAGTGGAAAATCAACATTACTGCGAATTATTGCTGGTTTGATTAAACCAGATATTGGGTATGTAGAAGTTAATGGTCGAGTTGCACCTTTAATTGCTTTAGGGGCTGGTTTTAATCCTATTTTGACAGGGCGAGAAAATATTTATGCCAATATGGCAATTTTGGGTTTATCTAAGAAGGAAATTGATGAGCGATTTGATGAGGTTGTAGAGTTTGCAGAAATTGGGGATGCTATTGAAGCACCAGTGCAGACTTATAGTTCTGGTATGGAAGCTAGATTGGGATTTGCCAGTGCAATTCATACAGAACCAGATATTTTATTAATTGATGAAGTCTTGACTGTTGGAGATATAATATTCCGAGAAAAATGCTTCCGAAAACTTGATGGACTTCGTAAAAAAGGCACATCATTCATAATAGTTAGTCATAATAATCACGATCTATCTAATGTATGTAAATCTGGAATTTATTTATCAAAAGGTAATCTAAATAAATCTGGATCTATATTTTGGGTTTTGTCACAGTATGTAAAAGATGTATCTAATCAAAAAACTAAATCATTTCACAAAAAGATTAAAGTAGAGAAATCTAAAAAAGAGAATCTGAAATTAAATATTACAAATATCTATTTTAGAAATCACAGAGAGCAAATTATTTCATCTCCAGTAACAGGCGAAAAAGCTATATTTTGTGTAAGCTGTAAAGTTCAAACTATCATAGATGCAGTTAATCTTTACTTGATAGTAACAGCAGAAGATAAAAGTAATTTTTACTTGTGTATAAGTAGTTTTCATGATGGAACTGAATTGCCAAAGACGAAGCCTGGGAAACACGAAATCAGACTTGAATTACCACATCTTGTTCTTAATCCTGGTTCTTATTTAATGGATGTCTATGTTAAAGAAAACTCATTGTATACCCATGATTTTGTCGAATCTTTTCAGTTTAGAGTAACTGGTAAAATTGATATTAATCAGAATTTATTTTATCAGCCAAGAACCTGGAATATTATCGAAGATAAATCTTAAATTAGCTATCTATATTTTTAAAAAAATAATTCAATAAATTCACTCAAATCTTCCCAAGTATTGAAAACATAAATAATAAATTTTTATAATGGTCAAAGTAACAGTGTTAATGGCTATTTACAATGGACAAGACTATCTTCGAGAAGCGGTAGATAGTATCCTGGCGCAAACATTTCAAGACTTCGAGTTTTTGATTATTAATGATGGTTCGACCGATAGCACTAGAGAAATCATCTGTTCTTATCACGATCCACGTATTCGGTTAATACATAATGAGCATAACCTGGGCTTAACCAGAAGCTTAAATAAAGGATGGGAATTAGCCAAAGGAGAATTTATTGCTCGTCAAGATGCAGATGATATTTCAGAGCCTGAAAGATTGGCGAAACAAGTAGCTTTTCTAGAAACACACTCTGAAGTAGCATTAGTGGGTACATGGTTCAAAAATATCGATCCACAGGGAAGCTTAATTGGAGAGTATGATTTACCCTGTGATAGCACGGAAATTCGTTGGGAAATTTTGTTTTATTCTCCTTTTGTTCATAGTGCGGTGATGTTCCGAAAAGATATTATTTCAGAACAGATTGGATTGTATAATGAAGCTTTTTCTTACGCGCAAGATTACGATCTTTGGTGGAGAATTTCTCGTCGCTTCAAAGTTGCCAACATAAAGGACTATTTAATAAAGTTGCGAGTCAATCCTTCATCTATGACAGCTACTTATGGAAATGTAGTTGATGATGAGCCAATACTTATTCAAATGACTAATATAGGGCATTTACTAGGGCAGCAAAAAGTTAAGAAGTGGAGTAATGGAATACTTCTAAAAAGAATGACTTCTTTATGGCTTGCTGAAACAGGGTCTCTATCATATGAACTGCCAGAGGAGTTAAAGGATTTGAAGCCACGACAGTTTAATAAAGTTGTAAGACAAATATTGCACCTACATAATACTTTTTGTCGGCACTATAAACTCAATCAGGAAGAGGAAAAAAAACACCATCAAGAAGTTTGCACTTATCTGAGCAATCGTCTGTTAGCAATAGCTTACTACTACTTAGAAAAGAATAAATACACTGCTCGGCAGTTTCTTTCTAGAGCTTATTGCTTGAAGTATTCTATTTGGAGCATTGACTATTGGAATATTAGACTTAATCCACGAATATCTTTTGAAATAATGAGATGAAACATAATTCGCTAGTATCTGTCATTGTCATTTTTTTGAATGGGGAAGAATTTATTCAAGAAGCAATAGAGAGTGTCAGATATCAAACTCATGAAAATTGGGAGCTTTTATTAGTAGATGATGGCTCAACAGATAATAGTACTTTGATCGCTCAACAGTATGCTCGAAAATACTCGAACAAAATACGCTATCTTGAACATGATAATCACCAAAATCGTGGGATGAGTGCAACCCGCAATTTGGGCATTCAGAATGCTAGAGGTAAGTACATTACTTTTTTAGACGCTGATGATGTTTGGCTTCCCCAAAATTTAGAAAGGCAGGTGAAAATACTCCATAAACAGCCTGAAGCGGGGATGGTTTACATGAACACTCACTATTGGTATAGCTGGACAGGAGAGCCTAATGATGTGCAAAAAGAATTTTGTGACGAAGTGGTAGAAATAACGAAGAAACCTAATAGTTTATTTGAACCGCCCAAACTATTGACTATTCTTTTGGATATTGATGGTGCTGTACCCTGCGTTTGTAGTCTCATGATAAAACGTGACTTATTAGAGGCAATAGGTGGATTTGAAGAAAGTTTTCGCGGACTGTATGAGGATCAAGTATTTTACGCCAAGGTTTGCCTTCAAGCACCTGTATTTGTAGCTAGTGAGTGTTGGGCAAAATATAGACAACATCCTAACTCCTGCTGTGCAATGGCACAGAATACAGAGCAAGAGGAAAAGAGTCGTCTCTTCTTTTTGAACTGGTTAGAGCAATATTTGACGGAAAAGCAAATCAAAGATCAAGAGGTTTGGCAAACTCTGAGAGAAAAGCTATGGCCTTATCGGCATCCAATTTTGTCAAAGTTAACAAGGCGTGTTCAAATTTTTTCAGGAAAAATCAAAGCATTTGTTAGACGGCTGAATCAGCGAATAAATTTTGCCAAATTGTAGTTTTTAATTGTATAACTTTTACTTAATCAAAAATGTTCATGAATAAAACATATTTGAAGCAACTAGCAAAACAAACATTGCCATCTGCTATCTATAATCGCTTAGGAAGTCAATTATCTGGCAAGGAATACTGTCCTCCAGTTGGGAAATTGAGCTTTGGTAATTTGAGACGTTTAACCCCTATTAGTCGAGAATTTGGGTACGATCGCGGACTTCCTGTTGACCGCTACTATATTGAAAATTTTCTGGCTTGTCAGGCTCAGGATGTACAAGGACGAGTTTTGGAAATTGGAGATGCAACTTACACCAGAAGATTTGGTGGCGATCGCATTACCAAAAGTGATGTATTGCACGTGGTCGAGGGAAATCCAGAAGCAACTATTGTGGGTGACTTAACTACTACCGACAACATTCCTTCAGAGGCTTTTGACTGCGTAATTCTGACGCAAACTCTTCACCTCCTCTACGATATGAAAACGGCTTTAGCAAATCTCTATCGTATCCTCAAACCTGGTGGTATTTTGCTGGTAACTGTTCCTGGTATCAGCCAAGTAGTCAAATGTGATTGGGGTAGTGATTGGTGCTGGGCTTTGACCGCTCAATCAGCGCGGTTGTTATTTGAAGAGTTTTTCCCAAAAAACAATGTTCAAGTTGAAACTCATGGCAATGTTCTCGCAGCGATCGCTTTTTTGCAAGGACTGGCTGTAGAAGAATTGAGCCAGGAAGAACTTGATTACCAAGATGATGAGTACCAAGTCTTAATTACTGTTAGGGCAGTAAAACCTGAGGTAGCATAATGAACATCAGTTGGGCGAACAAATTACCAATTCCCTTGTATCATTTGTATTATTGGCTGCGAAATATATGGCATGACTGTCCCCCAGTAGGGTGGGTCAACCTTGGTAGCTTGGGAAGAGTCAAGCCTATCAGCAAAGATTTTGGCTTTGATCGGGGTTTACCAGTTGACCGCTACTACATTGAAAATTTCCTTGCCCGTCATGCAAAAGATATCCAAGGTCATGTACTAGAAATTAAAGAACCTCTTTATACCTACAAATTTGGAGGCGATCGCATCACAAAAAGTGACATCCTTCATGTAGAAGCAGGTAATCCCAAAGCGACGATTGTGGCAGATTTAACCAACGCTGACCATCTGCCATCAGATACGTTCGACTGCATCATTCTCACTCAAACCCTGCAATTTATCTATGATGTTCCAGCTGCAATTAAAACTCTGCACCGGATTCTTAAACCGGGGGGTGTTTTACTCGTCACTGTTTCCGGTATCAGTCAAATTAGCAGCGAAGACATGGAACGTTGGGGTCAATACTGGAGTTTTACCACTCTCTCAACCCAAAGGCTATTTAAGGAAGTTTTTGACCAAGACAAAGTAGCAGTTGCATCTTATGGAAACGTATTGAGTGCGATCGCTTTTCTGCACGGCTTGGCAACTAAAGAATTGGAACAATCAAAGCTAGACTATCACGATCCTGAGTACCAGGTCTTAATTTCAGCTAGAGCCGTGAAGGAGTAAATCAATGGAGTTAAATTCAGAATTACAACGTTTAAATCTTAATGATGCAAAAAACGCCTCCCATTTTTATGACAATCGGTATGAAGGCGATTACATGGATGAATGGCCGCTCCGAAAAAAGAGACGTGTGTATGAACTACTTCGGGAACTTGATCTTCCTGAAGAGGGAATAGCTCTCGACTTTGGCTGTGGAACAGGCGTTTTTACCTCTGTCATCAAGCAGGCCCTCCCACGATGGCAGGTATACGGGACAGATTTAAGTGTCATCGCACTGGAAAAGGCTGAGGCAAAGAATCCAAATTGTAATTTCTTCAGTCTTGATGCTCCAAATTTAACTTCCCTTAAGTTTGACTTTATTTTTAGTCATCACGTTCTTGAACATGTATCAGACATTGATGAGACCTGGATGCAATTTTCGTCACTAAGCAAATCAGGAACTAGAATGCTCCACATCTGTCCATGCGGTAATGAGGGCAGTTTTGAGCATAATCTTTGCCGACTAAGAAAGGATGGACTGAGACAGAAGCCAGAAAATACTTTTTTCTATGAAGACGAAGGGCATTTAAGGAAACTCGATACACAGAAAATGCGATGCCTAGCTACCAAATATGGTTTTGAAGTATGCCTAGAGTATTATGCATGGCATCACTACGAAGCGATCGAGGGAATCACAACGGAGGGGCGTGACTATGTTCGCTACCTGACCGATCTGGCTCAAGCCGCCAATGGTGCAGCGCAAACTGAATTGAGGGGTTTAAGAAGACAACTCCAAACAATCACGATGCTCCGCACGCCGTCAATCATCGTTAATCAACGACAGCAAAAACAAGAAAAATCCTGGAAGGACTACGCTGCAATCACAATCTTAAAACCTTTAACAGTGATTTCATGGCTGACAAACTGCATCTTAGAACAGTTGACAGATAGTGAGTGGCATCAGAGACGCAAAGATCCTAAAGGTGCGGAGATGTATTTTCTGTTCAAATTTTCTGATCGCTAACCCCATGCTCATCAACAGGTAGTTTTTGAATAATGAAAAAATAAAATAATGAGCATAAGTATTATTACGAACAAAGTACGACATACTTTTCAGCAGCTAAAAAAGAAAATTTTTCCTGGTGCGCTCATATTAATGTACCACCGTATAGCTGAAGCAAATTCAGATCCTTGGTCACTATGTGTAACACCAAAACACTTCGCTGAACACTTAGAAATTTTACGACAATATGGGAACCCAATACATTTACAAGAATTGACAAAAAAGCTTGGCGATCGCCAACCAGTACATCGGTCGATTGTCATCACATTTGATGATGGCTACGCCGACAACCTCCATAATGCCAAACCCTTATTAGAAAAATACGATATTCCCGCAACAGTTTTTATTACCACTGGTGGTATCGATCAAAAGTATGAATTTTGGTGGGATGAACTAGACAGATTATTATTACAACCTGGTACATTACCGAATGTACTTCAGTTAAACATTAGTGGTAGAACCTACCAATGGGAATTAGGAGAAGCAACAGATTACAGTGAAGCAGATTCTCAACGCGATCGCTCATGGAGAATGGAAAAAGGACAAGAACCTACCCCACGTCATGCTCTGTACCGCTCGCTGTATAAACAGTTGCAGTTTTTGCCTATAGATGAACGAGAGAAACTGCTAGATGAAATACGTGTTTGGGCAAATGCTGAAGTCGTAGGTCGTTCAACCCATCGCTCCCTTTCCCTGGAGGAGATGCTGGCATTAGAGTCAGGGGGACTAATCGAAATTGGTGCCCATACTGTTACACACCCCTTTCTTTCCAAACTTCCAATAGTTTCACAACGGGATGAAATTCAGCAAAGTAAAGACTATCTGGAAAAAATTCTCGGACATGATATTACAAGTTTTTCCTATCCCAATGGTAGTTACGCTCTTGAGACAACCTCTATTGTTCAACAAGTGGGATTTAATTGCGCTTGTTGTAGTATAGCTGACCGAGTTCAGCCAAATAGCAACAGTTTTCTATTACCCCGTGTTGTTGTTGAGGATTGGGATGGGGAAACATTTGCTCATTGGCTGTCAAGGTGTTTTCAATTATGACTAGCAAACCACTAATCTCCTGCATCATCATCTTTTTTAATGCTGGTGAGCAGTTCTTTATAGAAGCGATAGAAAGTGTATTTGCCCAGACTTACGAAAACTGGGAACTATTACTAGTAGATGATGGCTCTACTGATGGTAGCACAGAAATAGCACTACGCTACGCACAAAAATATCCTGAAAAAGTTCGTTATCTGGAACATACAGAACATCAAAATCGCGGCATGAGTGCCACCCGTAATTTGGGTATTCGGCACAGCAAAGGTAAATATATTGCCTTTTTAGATGCCGATGATTTATGGTTGCCAAATACTTTGGAAGAACAAGCAGCTATTTTAAATTCTCATCCTGATGCTGCTATGGTTTTTGGTCCAATTCAGTGGTGGTATAGTTGGACAGGAAATCTTGAAGATGTCAAACGTGATTTTGTAGAAAGTTGGGTAGAAAATCCTAGGATACAAACTAATACCCTGATACATCCACCAGAAATATTTCTACTACTATTAAAGGTTGAAATAGCCATATCGGGAATGTTAGTACGGAAACAGGTAATAGAACAAGTCGGTGGTTTTGAAGAGAAATTTACAGGTCTTTATGAAGATCAAGTTTTTTGCTCGAAGATTTGTCTCCAATTTCCCGTATTCATAGCTAATAAATGGTGGTACAAATATCGACAACACCCTAAAAGTTGTTGTTCAATTGCAGAGCAATCTCAGAAAGACTATGGGCTAATTAATCGTCCCGATTTCTTCAATTGGTTAGAGCAATATTTATTAAAGCAAGGATTTAATAATACTGAAGGATGGCAGATAATTCAAAAAGAGTTATGGCAATATCGCCACCCAATATTAAACTCTTTATTCAAGGGTACTCACTCTATTATGAAAAGAGTTAAATGGAAATTAAAGCGTATAGGGAAACAAGCATTAGGTGCTAAAGCATAAATAAATAAAGTACAAATCTAGAGAATATAATAATTTTTATAATGAATCAAAAACCATTGGTCTCCTGCATTATAATCTTTTGGAATGCAGGAGAGAACTTTTTTATAGAAGCAATTGAAAGCATATTAGCCCAAACCTATGATAATTGGGAACTTTTACTTGCTGACGATGGTTCAACAGATGAAAGTACAGCCATAGCTTTACAATATGCCCAAAAATATCCAGAGAAAGTGCATTACCTGGAGCATGAAGGGCATCAAAATCGCGGAATGAGCGCGACACGTAATTTGGGTATTCGCCATGCTCAAGGAGATTACATTGCATTTCTAGATGCCGATGATATGTGGTTGTCACACAAACTTGAACAGCAAGTTCCCATCTTAGAATCACATCCTGAAGCAGCAATGCTCTACGGCAGAACTCAATTTTGGTTTACTTGGATGGAAAATAATCCTTGTAGTTGGCATCCTGAAGATAAAGAGGTTGATCTGTTAACAATAACTAGCATGAAGTTCAATGCCCTGATTCAACCACCAACCCAACTTATCCTATTTTTAAAAAATAAAGATATTTATCCTTGTACTTGTAGTATTTTGATACGCCGTCAAGTGTTTGAGAATATTGGTGGATTTGAAGAAAATTTTTGCAACGCCCATGAAGATATGGTCTTTCACTCAAAAGTCTTTTTGCAAGCACCTGTGTATGTATCGAGTGAGTGTTGGGATAAATATCGAATACACCCAGATAGTTACTGGCGACGTGCGGATATGCAAGGAAAAGGAATAGAAATACGTCGTATTGGTCATTTAAAATATCTAAATTGGTTAGAGGCTTATCTTTCCAAAAACAAAATTAAGCATCTGAAAGTTTGGAAAGCTCTGAAAAAAGCACTATTACCCTATCGATATCCGATTTTATACCAGCTGATTATCTTAATGCGTAAACCAAAACGATTTCTGATCATGTTGGCAAAGCAAATAGTAATAAATCGGCATTGCTGATTGAAAGTATGAATCTGTCTCACGCTCCAGGTGCGAAGACGCAAAGAATCGTTGTTTAATCATGCCAAAAATTAAAATTCATAGTCCGATTCAGCAACGCCAATAAATTAGTACAAGAAGTAAAAAGAAAGAGCGACTATCTTTAATGAAGCAAGAGGACTCCCGTTAAGCTTCGCTGTAACGGGAGATGAATTGCGACCAAGACAAAACTGAGTGAAGCGAATCATTATTTTGGTTGTTCTTGGTTCTCAACGTAATTTTTTAATTGCTCAACTGTGACACCTCCACAACTAGCCACAAAATATGCACCAGTCCAAAAGTAAGGCTTGTTGTAGAAGTATTTTTTAGCCAACCAGGGGAACTCTTTACGGATTAATCTACTACTCACTGTTTTGATATTTCCAATCAGTGTTGAAAGTGGTTTATCTGGTTTGTAGTCAATTAATATGTGGACATGATCTGGTTCACCGTTAAATTCTAGCAATTCACAGTCCCATTTCTTTAGGGTATCTGTGATTATTTCTTTTAGCCTGTTTAGTATTTCTGCATTAATAGCTTTTCTGCGGTACTTCACGACTAAAACAATATGAGCGTTAAGTCTGTAAACAGACCTAAAACCATGATGGTACATGTGTTGACAGAATATAGCGTTAAATAGTATATTACCATAGGTGCTTCTCAAAGATGTATTGATGTTAGATGTACTGAAGGTGAGAATTTATCCAAACACAGAGCAAGAAACATCCCTGGCTAAAAGCTTTGGATGTTCTCGCTTTGTTTGGAATTTCTACCTCAACAAAACTAATACTCAATATGAAGAAACGAGTAAGGGTATGACTTACTGCCAGATGGCGAAAGACCTTACCCAATTAAAGAAACTACCTGATTATGAATGGCTACAAGAACCGAATGCTGCTGTTCTACAACAGTCACTAAAAAACTTGGAATCAGCATTTAAAAACTTTTTTTCTAAACGTACTGGATTCCCAAAATTCAAGAGTAAGCATGTCTTACAATCAATTCGATTCCCTGAAAGTTGTTCAATTAAAGATGGTGGATTAAAACTACCTAAGCTTGGCATTGTTAAAGCTAGTCTTTCAAAAAATATTAATGGCAAGATTAAATCTGTAACTGTTGAC
>JAAUYI010207442.1_pt1 | contig 15710 bp, 13 predicted proteins | sample 7278041 | NCBI WGS metagenome assembly JAAUYI01 (sample SAMN14350216, study PRJNA611818) | marine sediment metagenome | isolation source: surface marine sediment (0.6m) | place: French Polynesia: Moorea | collected 2018-08
ATTAGGCTTTTAGCAGCTTGGCGAATCGCTTTGAGGATTAAAAATCCCTTTTTAGACTGAGGGGGGCGATCGAAGGTTCGCAGTGCCAGATTTTCCGCCACGCTCATATCGGGAACGCAGGCGTTTTGTAAGGGTTCTTCTGGGAGGGCAAAAACCTGATGGCGGAACATTTCTTGCCGAGTTGCCCGATAAACCTCGCCGTTAACTAAAATCGTTCCCGAACTAGCCGAACGCTGCCCCGACAAGACTTCTCGCAGTTCTTTTTGGCCGTTGCCCGAAATCCCCGCAATTCCGACAATTTCATTGCTATTGACAGTTAGATTAATCTTTTTTACTGCTGGCAATCCATCATCGCGATCGGCGTAGATATCTTTCAGTTGCAGAACCGTATTACTAGTATCGGTTGCCCTCTTTTCTAGCTGTTGCAACTGGCGTTTTTCGCCCATCATCATTTCCGCTAAATCGGCAACCTGCAAATCTTTAACCGCACCGCTTCCCGCTAACTTACCTTTACGCAACACGGTAACTTCATCGCAGAACGCCATTACTTCTCGGAACTTATGAGTAATGAGCAACACGCTCAAATTACCAGCGATCGCTTCTTCCCGCAGCAAACTCAAGACATCATCTGCTTCTTGAGGAGTCAAGACTGAAGTAGGTTCGTCTAAAATTAAAACCGAACTCTGAAGATAAATCTGTTTGAGAATTTCTAGTTTCTGCTTTTGTCCCGCAGCTAGTTGGGCGACAGGAACATCTAACGGCACCTTAAACGGTGAAGTTGCCATAAATTCGGCCAGATATTCCTTCTCTCGTTGCCAATTAATAATTTTGGTCTGATCGTAACGAGAAAGCACTAGGTTTTCCGCTACAGTCATTGCTGGTACAGAAGTAAAGTGTTGATAAACCATTCCGATACCGTATTGATGGGCATCACGGGGACTCTTAATTTGGCGCGATCGCCCGTCGATAACAACTTTCCCCCCGTCGGGTCGATAAAAACCCATCATGCACTTGACTAAAGTACTTTTACCCGCTCCATTTTCACCCAACAAAGCGCGAACGGTTCCAGGCTCGACTTTCATGGTGACGCGATCGAGCGCGACCAAACTACCAAACCGTTTTGTCATCTCAACTGCCTCTAGTGTTGGAGGTAGCTTAGTAGAATGTTTGCTGGCAGTCATAGCCTCCATGATATCTCGACCGATGGCTATAGTTCGATAGGTTTAGGTTGACAGAATCGAGCTAAAAGTTATGTATTTAAAATTACAAAAATATTTATTATTTGTTCTACAAAAAGTAGAGTTTTTCGCTCACAGACTGTATATTTTTATACCTAAGCTGAATTGACCGCATAATGTGGTTGAATAAATATATAAACACTCAAAGATAGTGCTAATTATTCTGCTAATACGGCAAGTTTAGGAGAATTTATATGACTACTCAAGACCAATGCTGTACTCTAGTCCCCTACTTTAAAGTTTCAGAGGGCAAAATCAAGGCTTTCGAGCAATTGTGCCAACAGTTTGTGGAGAAAACCAACCACGAGACAAAATGTCTTTATTACGGATTTAGTTTTGACGGAGATCGAGTTCATTGTCGTGAAGGTTATCAAGATGCTGAAGGGATACTAACCCATCTTGAAAATGTCGGTTCTTTATTAGAGGAAGCTTTAAAAATTTCCGAGCTTACCCGCCTAGAAATTCATGGCCCTGAAGCAGAACTGGCAAAACTCAGAGAACCTCTGTCTAATTTGAAACCTCAGTTCTTCACTCTTAAATATGGTTTTCGTAGATAAAGTTTTGTTAACCTACTGACCAAACTTCTTACTCGTACCTTTAACACCTCCCAACTGTTTTAACGCTAAATCTATATTTTACCGCAGTTTCTCGAACCATCAGGGATTCTTTCTCCTGCATTGTTAGTCGGATATGCCGTTAAAATTATCTCTCCAGATTCAGTAACTTTGATGCCTCTAGCTGGCTGTATTTTACCCTGACTAGTTTCTATGGGTTCGGGAATAGTTGAAGTTGGGTTGGTTTCACCGTTGACTGTGGCATTAAGAGAATTCAAGGGTAGTCCTGGTTCGGGAGCAATCCCCCCTTTTCCTTCAATGGTTAAACTACTTGTAGCTGTTATTCCTCGGTTAGCTTCACAAGCTTGGGCTATGGTGTCTTCTGGCTCGATTACATTACTAGGTAATTCCGTCGTCCCTTTAACTGGATCGACATTAGGGGTGAAAATCGACACAGTTCCATCTAAACCAAATTCAGAACTAGCATTAATATCATTAGTCGAATCATTTAAAGGACGTTCTTGGATGCCAAATAAAGACTTGGCATTAATCCTAATGTTACCTCCTTGTCCTTGTTGAGAGTTAGCCAAAATATCATTATTGCCATCTGGGAAAGCAACAATAACATTACTGTCAATATTAATATTTCCCCCCCTGCTGGGAGTATCACCAGAAGTACCAGCAAATATTCCTGTTCTTCCTGATAAATTATTCAAAATATCATCTGCGAAATCAAATTCTGGTGGTCGATTTGGAGTGTTTCTACCATCCAAAATAATGCGATCGCTAATATTTAAATCGATATCTCCTGCTCTACCATCGCCTTCAGTTGCAGTTTGTATAATCCCACCACTAAACATATCTAAAACTTCAGAATTAATACTGATTTGTCCGCCCTCAGCATCACTAGCAGTAGTGGCATTAATAATCCCACCGTTGCTTAAAGTTACGCGATCGCTATTAAGAGTTATATTGCCCGAACCTTGACTAGAATCAGTTCTACTACTAGCAGCTATTAAAGAATAATTGTCTACAGAAATTATTTCAGAATTAATCTCTATATTGCCACCCTCTCCAGTTCCCCCACTTCCCGCAGTGCTGACTGAAATTACCGCATTGTCTGTTAGAGAAACTTGAGGCGAATTGATGCTAATATTTCCCGATCTACCGCTAGCATTTTCAGTAATTGTTGAAGATAGAATACCGTTCTTTAAAAAGACTGATTCATTCGCCTCAATACTAATATTGCCCGAATTTCCTTCACCTTGATTATCTGCCAAAACGCTCGCTCTGATTCCGCCATCTAGTGGCTCAAAGGGTTCTTGCTCTGCTGAGATCTCGAAGGTATTCGTAGTAATGCTCACATTTCCTGCCGTACCTGTGGCATCTCCAGCTATTTGAGTATTAATATTTGCTCGATCGCTCATTACCAAAGAATCAGCAATTTCAAGAGTGATATTTCCTGCATTTCCTTGACCTTCATTTGCCGAGCGTAATTGAACATTGTTATCCATCCTAAAAGAGTTGGCAGTAATATTAATCTCCCCTGAATTTCCAATACCTCTGGCTACAGACGATAGTTCCGATGTGTTATCGAGTGAAAAAGAATTCGCCCGAATGCCAATATTACCTGCATTACCGTTGCCTCTGGTACTAGTAATTAACAAAGCCCGATCGCTAAGCAATAAAGAACCTGCCTGGATCTCGATATTTCCTGCTTGTTCGGCGATCGCATTTTCCAGTAGTTGAGTATTCAGTTGTAATCGCTCGTTGTTGTTTCCCTCGAGCATAATTTGCCCACTAGCTCGAACATTAATATTGCCAGGATTTCCTTCTCCATTGGAAGACGTTAACAACTGACTATCCTCTTTTATGGTTAATGAATTTGTAGTGATGCTAATATCTCCCCCATCACCTGCTGCTGTTTCTAGTATTTGGGTTCTAATCTCAGCTTCACCGCTAATGACTACAGAATCAGCAATTTCTAGATTGACATTTCCTGCATTTCCTTGACCTCTAGTTAATGCTAATAATTCAGCATTGTTATTCATACTAAGAGAGTTGGCGGTAAGATTAATATCTCCCCCATCTCCTGTTGCATTCTCACCGATTTCTGTATTAACTTGACTAGTCCCTTCCAGAACAATAGAATCGGTGGCATTAATAGTCACATTTCCTGAATTTCCTATTCCTCCTCGATTATCAGTATTAATTTGTGGCCCAAAAAACTGTCCTTCAGCACTTGTTACCTCCAAATTACCCGTATTGATTTCTATATTTCCAGCATTTCCTTGACCAGAAAATGTAGTACCAGCTTCATTTTCTACTTCAATTTGGGTCAAAATAGCAGTAGCAATATTAAAGGTAAAACCATCCGCTTCAATAGGGATAGTTCCTTGCCCATCTATTGATACTCGCTCCACAGCATTAATAGTCACATTTCCCGCATTTCCAACTCCAGCAGTCTTGGTTAATATTCTGCCACCATTGGTTAAGGAAAAAGAGTTAGCCGAAATCGTAATATCTCCCGCATCTCCAACTACATTGGCTACATTCGGCTCTCTTTCATCTTTGCGGATGCCTACGGTACTATAAATACCGCCAAAATCGCGGTCTATATTTACATCTCCAGTAGCATTGATATTGATATCTCCTCCATCTCCCTGTCCAAAAGTACTAGTAATTATGGCAGCACCTTCTGTCAGATTTAGGTTTTCTGTAGTGATGTTAATATTTCCTGCATTACCAATACCTAGAGTTTGGTTACGGATATTGGAATTTTCTGAGGCGACTAAATTATTAAGATTAAAATTAAGATCTCCCGATTCAACGTTTGGTGAACCAGAATTTAAGGGTATACCTGCCCAAAAATTACTAGTTTCTAAAATTTCTAAATTATTGGCATTGACTTGAATTGAACCACCAACTGCACCTCGAACATCAACCCCTGCTTGTTGAGTCAATGTCACATTACTTTTAGCTATTTCTTCAGGAAAAACGAAACTATTGGTTTCTGTAATACTAATTTCACCTGTGGCGTTCAAACCGCCTAAAGTTATCGTTCCTTCTGATGCAGTAATTAACCCTCCTTCTAGATCGATCTCCCCTCCCAGTAAAGCAAGATCTTTACCCGATCTAACTTCTAAGCCTGAATTATCGACTCTAGAACGATTGACAATATCTCCAGGTTCATCCCGAAAACTCAAACCAATTGGTGCATTAATCGTTAATATTGGTTGTTCGAGATTATCTACCGCGCTAAATTCACCATCTTCAAACAGAATACTACTGGCAGTAGAACTATAAAACGAACCACCGATATCTAATCTAGCATTCTCACCAAAGATGATTCCCGCAGGGTTAATCAAAAATAAACTGGCACTACCATTGGCTCTTATTAAACCATCAATATTGGAGATATTTCCACCTGTGACTCGACTAAAAATATTAGAAATATCATTAGCATTATTGAAAAAAGCTTCATTGCTCGTAGGTACAGAAAAATCTTGAAAGCTATGAAAAAGATTACTACCTCGCGTTTCTCCTCCTGTAATCTCAGCTACATTGCCATTTTGATTGACAATCGTATTGACTGTGCCATCAGTACTAACCTGAGCCTGTGTAATGCCACTTGAAAGGTAAAGATATCCAACAGTACAAAGGCCGATCTGCAAGGGAAACAATAGAGCTTTATTCATAATGTATGGTGGGACAAAAAGCTGAGAAATATATACACACCAAACACTACAGCTTTAAATACACAGAGCTGACAATCTTTAGATAAAATTAATCTAACTATTTATATTAAACGTTCTTGGTTTTGAGTTCTTGGTCTTTGCTTCTCCCTCATCTCCCTTATCTTCCTCTGCTCTCCTTCATGCAGACTATTAATCCACATTCAAAGCTCCGTGTTCCTTAAGCCAATCTTTTTGCGTTTTAGTCAAGCCAACGACATCGGTAAAAATTGCTCCTTCAACTCTACAGCAAGATAAATCTACTCCCGATAACCGAGCGCGTTCTAAGTTGGCCTGTCTTAAGTCGGTATTAAGTAACTTGGCATTATCTAAAATTGCACCTTCTAAGTTGGTACCGAATAAAGAAGATTGACTGAAATCTCCATGACTGAGGTTTGCCTGGGTTAAATTAGCTAATTCCAATTCAGAGTTGCGGATCTTGGCGTTAGTTAAATCTGCTTTGGTAAAATTGCTGCCTACCAGATCTGCTGTAATTAATTCTGCATTGCTGAGAATAGCTCCTGGAAATTGAGCTTTTTGCAAATTGGCATTAAATAAATTTGCACCTCGAAGATCGGCTTGAGTTAGATCTGCCCCATCCAAAAAAGTTCCCTGAAAATTGACTTGTAAGCAATGGGCAGCAGTTAAATCTGCTTGGCTTAATTTGGCGCAATTAAAACATGCTTGGGTTAAATTAGCGTGACTGAGATTCGCCCATAATAAACTAGCAAAATGTAACTTAGCCCGACTGAAATTAGCATCGATTAATAAAGCTCCATTCAGATCGACCCAAATTAACTCTGCTCCAGATAAATTAGCTCGACTAAAATCCGTTCCACTGAGATTTGCATGGTTAAAATCGACATTACTAAAGTCCAATCCTGCAAAATCCGAGCGATTGAGATCGAAGATAAAAGGTTTTTTTCTGGTAGTGGATTTGCGAGGGAAGATGGCAAAAAAATCGAGCCTTTTCATAACTTTACATAAAATTGCTATAAATGATACAGATTTTATTGATATTTAAGTGTAGCTACAGCAAATAAGACTCTGAATACAAAAGTAATCAATCTTTAATCAATTCTGCTTGAAGCGATCGCACGACTAAATTCCTAACTAGCTCGAAACCCCGACTAATCCTTTCAGGGTTGCGATACAGTTTGCCCATCAACATTGCACCTTCCATGGAAGTAATAATAGTTTCTGCGAATAAATCTGGATCTACATGAGATTTAAATTCAGCTTCTCCGTCTCGAATCAGATCGGCGATCGCCGTTTGCCACAGATCGAAGACTTCCTGTAAGTGATTGCGAAACGAGGGGTCTTGTTCTGCCAGATCGACGATAAAATTCCCCAAGATACAGCCAGCACATTCGGGAGATTCTATTTGTTTTGCTTCTAGGCGATCGATAATCCATAAAATGCGATCGCGGGCATTATCTGCTTGCTGATAGGCAGGATCGAGAATATTAGATTTTAGTTGCGTCCATTCAAAGTCAATTAAGGCGTGTCCTAATTCTTGTTTGGAACGAAAATAATTATAGAAACTACCACTCGACGCACCACTAATCCGAAATAGCTCGTTAAGTCCCGTTCCCGTCAAACCCTTGCTGTGAACCGTATCGAATACAGACTTGAGTATATCTTCTCGCGTGCGCTTGAGATTAACCATGAAAACAGTAGGGGAATTTAATTGACGAATGTGAGGCTGACTGCTAAATATGTCAGGATTTCCAGACAATTATAGCTGAATTATAAATAGAAAGTTTTATTTAGTTTATGTCCATTGCCCAAGCAAAAATAGCAACTATGACTACATTTAGCTAAAAATAAACAAATTGCAACGAAGCCTTCTTGAGATCGAACCTAAATACTTGAAACCTGTATCTTTAGTTACAGTAATTGTTTAGAAAGAACATTCTAATTAATCACAACGGCTATGAACTAGGAACAAAAAGCTATGATTTGGAATACCCAGAATACAGCTACAGAATGGGAACTATCATGCGATCGCGGGGAGATAAAAGATCTAGCAGTTAGTTGTTTAATCTGCGGTCAATTTCATAGCACGGAAGATCACTACAAATTTATGGCAGATATGCCCAGTCAGCCTGCTGGTTTGATTGACGATTTGATCGAGATGGGTGCATACAGTCAAGATGCCCTAAAGGTTGCTGAAAGTATTAGTAAAGCAGATTTGCAAAAGGCTTTATTTCTGAAAATGGCAGGACGCAATAATCCTAAGAGAGAGCGTTTGGTCAACGAACTAATCAAACAAGCAGGGGGTTTGGATGAGGCGTTTGCTGCTGCCTTCGGTCATAAGTCAGGTGAGTTTTACAACGATGCGATCCGTAACAGTCGTTTTACCCGTCGTCGGTTTTTACGTAACGTAGCAATTGGTGCAGCCTTGGTAACTTTAGCTAGCTGTAGCGGAGAACAACAGGAAATAGAAGCACCACCCGATGAAGAACCAATCGATACAGGTAATCTGGAGAAAAAAGACCTTAAGGTAGCGTTTTTGCCTATAACCTGTGCCTCTCCCATAATCATGTCAGATCCTTTGGGATTTTATCAAAAACACGGCTTAAATGTAGAATTACAAAAATATGCCAGTTGGTCAGTAGTACGGGATGCTGCGATCGCAGGAGAATTAGATGCCTATCATATGCTCGCACCGATGCCCATCGCCATGACTTTGGGTTTAGGTTCGACTGCTTTTCCTGTCAAGTTGGCAAGTATCGAAAACAATAATGGACAGGGAATTGCTGTAGCCAACAAGCACAAGGGCAAAATTAACAGTGCTGCGGACTTTAAAGGCTTTACCATTGGCATTCCCTACGACTATTCCAACCACAACCTAATTCTGCGCTATTACCTGGCTGCTGGCGGATTAAATCCCGACCGAGACGTTAAAACTATCGTCTTGCCTCCCCCCGATGCGATCGCTAAAATGGCAACGGGACAGATCGATGCTTTTATCTTGCCCGATAATTTTACCCAAAGAGTAGTTCATGACGATCTTGGTTTTATCCATATCTTGACTAAAGATATTTGGCAGGGACATCCTTGCTGTGCCTTTACTGCCAGCAACGCCTGGATCGAAGAACATCCCAATACCTTTAGGGCTTTAAATAAAGCGATTATTGATGGGGCAAACTACGCCAATAAAGCCGAAAACCGTAAAGAAATCGCAGCAGCGATCGCACCGCGACAATATCTCAACCAACCAGTTGAAGTATTAGAAGCAGTAATGACGGGTAAGTTTGAGGATGGATTGGGTAACAATTTAGACGTACCCGATCGCATCAAGTTCGACCCCTATCCCTGGAAGAGTTTTGCTACTTGGATTTCTACTCAATTAGTCCGTTGGGATTATCTACCCGAAGAAAAAGCCAACTATACCGAAATTGGCGAACAAATATTTATGACAGATTTAGCCAGAGAATTAGCCCAAGAATTGGGGGCAGAACCACCTCAAGAACTATTAAAAGTAGAAAAGCTAAAATTTGATGAATTAGACCCCACTCAACCCCAAGCATATCTTAAGGAACAGATCGATAAGTTCGGCGTTTAGCCCCTGAACGATATTGAGCGACAGATTGAGAATAGCGTAGCGGTTGCGAAGCCCTAAAGGATTTGCTTCGCGGCACAAGTCGAAGACTCAGCCATGCCGTAGACTTATCGCCACAAGCTTGTAGTTAGTCCTCGCAATAAACGAGGACAATGGCTCGATCCCAATGCCGATATTCTTTTGGACGAATAGATAGCTGCTTTTGACGACGAGATTTAGATTGGGCATCAAAACCACTTTTTTATCGAGTCAAAGAAGCTAAATTAAATAACATTCCTACTTATGTTAGCTTGATTAAGTTATTAGATAATTATCAATTTAATAATCAAAAATCAGAACTAGTTACTAAATTACAAAAAGCAAAAATTGAGAAGTTTATTAATGACATTTATCTAACCGAGCCAATTATAATTACTCAAAAATATCCAAAAAAACATCTAAAACTAAAATTATCTTGGATCGAATTTCAAAAAAGTTTTTAAAGTATTTAGTATTTAGTTTAATTTTATTCCAAATATGTTATGCAAAAAGAGAAGATTTGGGTAAACAAACACGAGTAAAATATACCTGAAAATATACCTGAAAATATACCTGAAAATATACCTGAAAATATACCTGAACTTTTCCTCTGGTAATGATTGTAAACTAACTCGACAATATCTATATATCAAAATTAATTCACTAAAATTCAAAAAGGAGAAGGGAAAAAAGTAATGGTTAGTATGTCTTTTGAACAGCACCTATAAAACTGTAGAAATCTTCTGTGAAGATGAGCTGTGGTTGCGTCAGGTGCGATCGCCTCGCCACCCCCCATAGAAGCGATTTATCTCTTTCGTTGAGGTGGGATTCGAGACGTTTGTCAGATGTTTTTCCTAAGTTGAATCTCTACGATGAAGACAGTAAACAGCAATCAAACATACTTTCAATATCAACTTTTCCGAACCCAGGGAGATTGAAAACAATGAATGTACGATGGCAAAAATTGTTAGTGACAACAACTCTGTGGTTAACCACTGAGATTTGGTTCAACTTTTTAGGAATCGATAACTTGGCTGACTATAGCGAGTTTATTTTTGAGAGGAATGCGATCGTGCAGCTGCTACATAATTAAATATTAGGAGATAAAATGACTAAGATTTTAGTCAGTGATGAACATCCTGAAACCAAAAACCTTTTAATTAAATGCTTGGAAACAGCAGGATTTGAGGTGATTGGTGTAGAAAATGGTCTTGTTAGTGTTCAGTTAGCATATGAGAAATTCTCTACTACCACCGACAATAAAAAATCAAATACTCAAGAGTCCATATTTCCATCCATTCCTCGACTGCGTGAGGTCTTTGAGTTTATCGAATTGAATTATCATCAAAATATTAGACTAAAAGAAGTAGCTCAAGCAGTTGGTTATTCCTCAGCTTACTTGACCGACTTAGTACGAAGACTTACTGGAAAAACAGTCAATAATTGGATTATCGCACGACGGATAGCCGAAGCAAGTACCTTACTTGTAGAAACTAGCTACTCCGTTGAAGAAATTGCTTTTAAAGTAGGCTATCAAAATATCAATCATTTCTACTTTCAGTTTCGCAATTACTATAAAACTACCCCCCGAATTTGGAGAAAATCACAGCGTTGTAAAGTAATCTAGAGCCAAACGCAAACTTAAAAAAATTAAAAGAAAGAATAGTTAAAATTAACAAATGCATTGCTATTTGAGAGTAAAATCATCTCAATTATCGAAGGACAAAAAAGTCAATTATCGAAAGATAAAAAAGTAGATTTACTAGGTAGATTTACTAGGTCGTTAATTATTGCAGCACTGAGTAATTGTTTTGGCAGTTGCTCAGTGCTATTTTTTTATAATTTTTTTTACATTCATCTATTTATTCTAACTAAATAAACTACAACTTGTATAAAATACAATAAATCATCATCACCTAAAAATAATTAAATCTCGCTTCTATAAGTACCGAAAAATAGTTGATTATCAATCCAATTAGAAAATAATATATTTGGATTAAGAAAGAGCAAAAGGGCTAGTAAACAAACTAAACTTTGCATTTCTTACAAAACTCTATTTTCTAAGAAAAAGTCATGACTGTGACACATAATTTCAATGTGGACCCAACAAGATCTGAGTCGGCTATCGGTGAAGCTGTCAGTATTGAACTCAAAAATCCTGCTCAACAGAATCAGGTTTCATCTAGTGAGCTTGCAGATTCTTCAGACTTAGCAACAATATATGTAATTAAGCAAGTTGTTGATAAGAACAAAATTAAAGCTTTAACAAATGATTTGAATTTAGAAACAAAAAAACCTGATTTTGGTATTGGTGAAGCCGTCAGCATTGAACTTGAAACTACTGCTCTAGAGAATCAGCCTCAATCTAGCGAGCTTGTAGATCCTTCCCCAATAGACTTGGCAACTTTATTGGTAATTCAGGAAGTTCTCAATATCGTCAATAGTGAAAGGGGTCGAGTAGGATTATCACCCCTCAGACTGCATTCGCAACTGACAGCAGCAGCTCAAGCACATTCTGAAGATATGGCACGGCATAATTTTATGAGCCACACTGGTTCTGATGGTTCATCACCATTCGATCGCATGAGGCGATATGGTTATAATTTTCGATGGGCTGGAGAAAATGTAGCATCAGGTTATTCCTCACCTCAAGATGTAATGCGAGGTTGGATGAATAGTAGTGGTCATCGTGCCAATATTCTCAATCCTAACTTCCGCGATATTGGTATTGGGTACGCTCTCGGAAATAGACCCTATTGGACACAAAAATTTGGGGCATAGCTATTAAAGCTAATCGGGTTAGAACTAACAAAGCTCAAACAAACTGACACACAGTGTCTGAAACTTCTACCAATAGAAATTTACAAAAATAAAGAGGTTAGTAGTCAAATGGTAAACAATCAGAATCTAGCAATAGCTGAAAATGAATTAACAGGAAAATATTTGGTTCTGTTCCGTGAAGATGCAGTCACTGAAGGTATGCAAATGTTAAGCGATCTGGGCGGAATTAATGTGTCTAGCAGTGAACAATCCCAAACAGGTCAGTATAAACTTTTGAATACTTTAGGTGTTGCAGTAGTGAGTGCAGACCTCGAACAAATGCGCTCCCTGAGAATTTCTGCCGCAGAAAATAATCCTATCCTGGCAATTGAGCCAGAAAGGGTAGTTTATGCATCAGCATATATAGGTTCTAGGAATCTAGAACTAGCCAACTCAATTGTTACTAACAATCTAACAACAGGATATCTACAAGGTTACCGCGATGCTGTCAACCATTTATTCGACTCCTTGGTTTCTGAAGAACAAACTCAACTTCTGAATCCACTTGTCAATGAATCTGTAGCAACTTGGGGACTTCAAGCAACTAACGTGTTGGCATCATCTTCTAGTGGTCAGGGTATTAAGGTTGCAGTCTTAGATACTGGATTTGATTTTAATCATCCCGACTTTATCGGGCGAAGTATTATTAGCAAATCCTTTATTGAAGGGCAAGAAGTACAAGATAAAAACGGACATGGCACTCACTGCATTGGTACAGCTTGCGGTACTCGCCAACCAGTTCAATTACCGCGCTACGGTGTAGCATACAACTCGGAAATTTATGTCGGTAAAGTACTCAGCAATCAAGGCAGAGGGCCAGATGGAGGAATTCTTGAAGGGATTGAGTGGGCATTAGTCAATGAATGTCAAATTATCTCAATGTCTTTGGGTGGAAGAACTCAAGTCAACGAACCATACTCTCCTATATATGAGGCCGTTGCTCAACGAGCACTGCGTCGCGGTACTCTAATTATCGCAGCAGCTGGAAATGATAGTAATCGTGCCTCTGGTCGTATTGTTCCCGTTGCTCGCCCAGCTAACTGTCCTTCAATCATGGCAGTTGCAGCTCTTGACTCACAGCTACGAATTGCCAATTTTTCCAATCGAGGCATCAATCCAGAAGGAGGTCAGGTAGACATTGCAGCTCCTGGTGTAGGAGTCTACTCTAGCTGGTTAATGCCTACGCAATACAGAACAATTAGCGGTACGAGTATGGCAACACCACACGTTGCAGGTATCGCTGCTCTCTATGCAGAAACAAGTGGCTTGAGAGGACAAGAACTCTGGAATTATCTTACGCAGACTGCTCGTCGCTTACCCTTGGCTTCAGAAGATGTCGGCACTGGTCTCATTCAAGCACCTTAATTAAACGATAAGTAAGGCAAAAGAAACTAGCTATGTCCGAGGTAAATTTATTAATTTCTGTTGAAGATATTGACAGAGAACAAATTCTTGAAGTCGTTCAGGCCTTACAAACCTATGGAGTAAAAATAGAACGGGTAATGGAACAAATTGGAATAATCAGAGGTTCAATTGACGCTGAAGAAGTTAAAGGGGTTTCTCAAGTTGAAGGTGTTGCTGCTGTCGAAGTCGAACAGGAATTTCAGCTTGAACCGCCAGAATCAGAAATTCAATAGATATCTCTGCACACTGCTGTAAAATCCACATCCCCGTGCCACATAGGAAAATCAACTATTAAGAATACAGAAAGATAGAGGATAAATTACAATGACAACTAATGAATTTGTTCATCAGATAGACTTGATGTAATTGAAGCCAATAAAGAGATTGAAAAGCAACTGCACCAATCAGTCTCAAGTGACGGTGAATCGATCGATTTTGAAGATACTCTAATTGCCAGTGATTTTGCAGGAAAAGCCTCCCAAGGCAAAATTGAAGCGGTAGCTGGTTTTAATCCGTCTCATGCTATGGATGAAGTTATGGAAGTTCAGACAGTAGCGATCGCACAAGACTTAGAATCACTTCCAGATGCTGCTACATTAGTATACTCACAGCCAGCAACAGTCTGTGGTTCTGACGATCGCGTCCACGTTACACCTGCAAATGACACCCCTTGGCGATGGATTTGCAAATTAATTATTACCTTCCCTAATGGTTCAAGATTTGTTGGTACAGGATGGTTCATCGGAGCGCGCACAGTGATGACAGCGGGACACTGTCTCCATAGCCGTGAGCTTGGTTGGGCGCGGTCAATTGAAGTGATTCCAGGGATGGACGCAGCTCATCGTCCCTACGGCTCTCAGATTGGTACTTCCTTCCGCGCTACACTAGGCTGGACTAGAGATGCAAAGCCTGATTATGACTACGGAGCGATTATTCTCCCAAATGATACCCTTGGTAATCGAGTTGGCTGGTTTGGATTCACTGCTCCTACTGACAGCGAACTACAAGGTTTATTGCTGAATAACTCTGGCTATCCTGGTGACAAGCCATTTGGCACTCAGTGGTTTAATGCTGGCGGAGTTACCCAGGTCGAGGAGCGCAGGATTTACTATATGTTCGATACAATGGGCGGTCAAAGTGGCAGTCCTGTCTGGCGGAAGCGCAATGACGAACGCCATGTAGTGGGAATTCATGCTTACGGTGGTTGTCCTAACAGTGCCACCAAAATTACAACAGAAGTGTTCAATAATATGTTGGAGTGGCGAAATAACCCTTCTTAGTACACTCCTACACGAACTGAATTCTGACACTAACTAATTAGATAGGTTTTCTATTGGATGCAAGAGATCGGAGGAAGACAACACACTCTGTCTCTGTGTCCCTGCTTCCTACAAATAACCTAAATTCTACTATGGCTATGACAAATTACGATCCAAATCAATCAGTTTCCTCAGCGAATAATACTCGTAAAAAAGATGCTAGTGAAGCAATCAGTATTGAAGGCAAGATTAGTCAGGTAATGGAAAGTTTTCCTTTGCAATTAATGGTGGAAACTGATAGGGGTCGTTATTATGTTGCTCTGATTTCAGAAACCAAGATTACTCAGCAAGAAAAAACAGTAGATGCTAGTAACTTGAATCCCGATCTAAAGGTAAAGATTCATGGTCTGTCTTCGGCAGTAAATCAATTAGCTATGACCGCTCAAGTAATTGAAATCAAAATTTAGCGAAATAATCATGTAATTTAATTTTTTCGAGGTTATTTATGACTTGTCAATGCGGAAGATCTTATATTGTTCGGCAAGGAGATATACTCTTTGACATTGCCCAGCGAGAGTTAGGTGATGGTAATCGTTGGCCCGAAATCATGAATGCTGATTGCAGTAAACCTGTTAACGAGACGATTTTTCCAGGTCAAGAATTGTGCATTCCGAATGGTAATGGTAATGGTAATGGTAATGCAATAGAGTTAGAAGCTACATTTTACGCCCATGAGAATGTAGGATGTGCTTTCCCAGCCTCAGGTGTATTTGGCATAACATTACGTGCAGCACTTGAAGGTCGATTTGAGCCACGATGCCCAAATACCGGTGAAAATGTTCCGCGCGTACAATGTGCAGTAGCTCGCTCTCAAATCCCCCTGCGTACAAAGTTTACTTTGGTTCTTTGGGATGGCAGGCAAGTTCCCGCAGAAGCCTTAGATGTAGGTACGGCAATTGTAACGGGTAAAATTGATATTCTTGTCGATACTATTGCAGAAGCACTCGAACTAGGTAGAAAGCCTGTCAAGGTAATTTTGTAATTTAATTTTTTGGAGGTTATTTGTGACTTGTCAATGCGGAAGATCTTATATTGTTCGGCAAGGAGATATACTC
>JAAUYI010237726.1_pt1 | contig 15710 bp, 10 predicted proteins | sample 7278041 | NCBI WGS metagenome assembly JAAUYI01 (sample SAMN14350216, study PRJNA611818) | marine sediment metagenome | isolation source: surface marine sediment (0.6m) | place: French Polynesia: Moorea | collected 2018-08
TGGTAAGCATTCCAGGAAAGACCAAATGTGGACTATTGTTGGGTTCTTGTTGGCACAGGAAATAATTAATAACCCCCAACATTTACCTTTAATTAGCTTCGAGCCATTTACTGCCGAACAGCTTTCTAGAGCCTGTGAGTTCAAAATAGATAGCTATTGATACTTAAATTTTTCTATCAATTCTTGGTTTTTCTCATACTAGTAAATTTGCGAAAAACCAAGATGAAAATTTGGTGTTGCTGAATCCATGTATAAAAATTATTTTGCATGATTCCAAAACCCTTGTTCGGTGACGTTGTAATGCAACATCTCTACACCCGTATTCATATTTCAAATCAGCAACGCCGAAAATTTTCCTTTATCCGACAACTATTGTAAAATTTATGTAAACCTGACTCTAGTACATTACTTAGTGTGATTTCCAGAAAATTTTCCCATCACAAATAGTTGCGAATAAGGAGAATAGCGAATGCTTTATGGAAAATTGATCAGGAATTGGGATAAGTTCCAGCGATATACACAATTTTTAGGAACTAGAGAAGCACTTTCCTTAATATTCCAAGAAATTTCCAAGAAGGAAAGGCTTAGATTAATAACGATAGCAAATGAAGAGATTTACATTCGCACCAATACACCAGACCTTACTGTTGCCATAAACTCTTTGATTGAAAAAGAGTATGAGAATATTCACATTACCGATCCAAAGATGATTATTGATGCTGGAGCCAATATTGGAACCTCAGCTATCTTTTTTGCACAAAAATATCCAAATGCTACAGTGCTTGCGGTTGAACCCGAACAAGGAAACTACAATATTTTATTGAAGAATATTGTAAGTTTCCAAAACATTATTCCTATTCAGGCAGCTCTTTGGGGAACAAATGATACCAAAACTATTCAAAACCGTTTTACAGGGCATTGGGGATATACCATTGTGAACACAGATAAACCAGTAGAATCAACTGGGCAGCAAATTGAATGTATCACAATGATGGATCTGATCGAAAAGTATAATATAGACTGCATTGATATATTAAAAATGGATATTGAGGGTGGCGAAAAGTCTGTGTTTGATACGGCAGAAAACTGGATCAATAAAGTTAAAGTCATAACCGTTGAGCTTCATGAGAGGATACGCATGGGGTGTGAAAAGTCATTTTATTTGGCGACAAAGGAATTCTCACACTTTGAAAAGAATGGTGAAAAGATAACAGCATATAGTTAATGCTGTCCAACAATACGCTGTACCTAGATCAATACCAATATTTCACTTGGGACTAGACAAACCCGATGTAGACGTTCACCGAAGGTGTTCCTGTAGGGTAGCCTTTCCTTAGGTTAGTAAAAACCTCCCGCTACAAGCGCAGCTTTAGCGGTAAGAGTGTCAAAGCTCCAGGTATTTTGGAAAAAATGGCATACTTCCTCAAAAATCGCCATCTAATCGGCGATTTTTTGATCAATATTAAGATTAGGTTATAATTCCGATATCTTGCGTCTTTAGGATAATATAAACCTAACTACTTCCCCGTTCCCTATTTGCAATGCTTTCTCCCCGTCAATTAGCTTTTATTGCTCTACGAGATGTTCATAAGGGAGCTTATACAGATATTGCCATTGACAGGGCGTTACAAAAAGGTAATTTGGACGATCGCGATCGCCGTTTATTAACGGAGTTAGTATATGGTAGCACCAGAAGGCAACGTACTTTAGATGCAATTATCGATCGCCTAGGGAAAAAGAAATCTCACCAACAACCAAAAGACCTACGTACTATTCTGCATTTAGGGTTATATCAACTACGCTATCAACAGAAAATTCCCCCCGCAGCAGCTGTCAATACTACGGTGCAATTAGCTAGAGATAATGGTTTTGCAGGATTAACCGGGGTTGTGAATGGTTTGTTGCGTCAGTATATACGCTTAGTTGATTCGCCAACAGAGCCATTAATATTACCAGAGAATCCAGTAGAGAAATTGGGAATCTTACATAGCTTTCCTGACTGGATTATTGAAGTTTGGCTAGAACAACTGGGTTTTGCCTCAACGGAACAGCTATGTATATGGATGAACAAAACCCCAGCCATAGATTTACGTATTAACCCCTTGAATAGTTCCCTGGGAGAAGTAGAACTAGCGTTGCAGGCTGTGGGTGTGGAATGTCAGCGTTTGACTAACTTACCCCAGGGTTTGCGGTTAATCAGTAGTCCTGGTAATATTCAAAACTTACCTGGTTTTAAAGAGGGTTGGTGGACTGTACAAGATAGTAGTGCCCAATTGGTAGGTTATTTACTCGATCCTCAACCGGGGGAGGTAATAATTGATGTCTGTGCCGCACCGGGAGGTAAAACTACTCATATTGCCGAACTGATGGGGGATAGGGGAAAAATATGGGCTTGCGATCGCACTCCTTCTCGGTTACGGAAACTACAACAAAATGCCCAACGTCTGGGGTTAAATTCCATCGAAATTTGTCCAGGAGATGGTCGTAGTTTTTCTCAGTTTAATAGTATAGGCGATCGCGTCTTATTAGATGTACCTTGTTCGGGATTGGGAACTTTACACCGCCATGCAGATGCTCGCTGGAGACAGACACCTGCTAAGGTTGAAGAACTAGCATTACTGCAACGGGAATTAATTACCCATGCAGCAACTTTTGTCAAACCAGGAGGTGTGATGGTATATGCTACCTGTACCCTACATCCAATGGAAAATGAAAGTGTAATTAACAGCTTTTTAGCATCCCATCCCCATTGGCAAATAGAGCATCCTGTAAAGGAATCTCCCCTCGCTACATATGCTAGTCCCCAAGGTTGGCTCAAAGTATTGCCTCATCAACACAATATGGATGGTTTTTTTATGGCGCGCTTAAGAAAAACAAACAATTAATAGTCAAGCGGATATCTGATTGTAAGATGAGTGATTGATCGTTTGCGATTAATAGAGATTCCTCAAAAATAACAGATTAAGTATAAAAAAGGACGGAGAAATGGTTAATAATACTAGTGTAAAAGACCTAATTAAAATTCTCATTGGAGCAGCTTGGATTGACGGCAGAATTCAACCAGAAGAAAGACAATATTTACGTAAAATAGCTGAGGAGCAAGGTGTAGCCAGTGAGCCAGATATCAAACCTTGGCTATATGAATTGCGTGCAGTGCAACCAGCAGAATGTTATCTCTGGGTGAGTGAGTATTTAGGGGACAGTCCTAGTTCAGAAGATTACCAAAAACTGATTGAAGCCATCAGTGGTTTAATTTATAGTGATGGGGAAGTAGCAATTGAAGAGGCAAAGCTACTCACTAAATTGCAAGACTTATCAACTGAAAAAGAATCAACCCAACCAATTTTGAGCGGTATTCTCAAAAAAATTCAAAAAATGTATCGTCGTTGGGTTGAAGTGCAAAATTAATTATGAGCTAATAACGAAATATTAACTCGTAGTTATGATTGATTATCTTTTTCCTGAATAGGAGGAACAAAATCGGGACGACCCTTGTTCTCCCAACCAGGGGGACGCTTAGAATTGTACCAAGCAATTGAGCCAATGGTAACGGCAGCAATAAAACCAACTACATATACCAATGTAAAAGCTAAAGGGAAATGAGAGCCTGCTGTTGCCACTCCTGCTTCCATCAATAAAGGCATGAGTATATCCTCCTGTTATAAGCAAACTTGCTTAATTAAAACATTCTAAAGAAAGAGTATCACTGCAACGGAGGCGATAGAAAGCCCCAATTACCGAACCGGGGGAAGGGGGGAAGGAGGGGAGGAGGGAAGGAGGGAAGGAGTGAAGGAGTGAGGGTATTCAGTTGCTTACCCAGTATATCGTTGGGTTTGGTTTCGTTACCGGTATGAATTATGATAGGATGTGAAAATGCGATCGCATCTCAATTAACGCGACTCCAATTCAAGGTTGTTACGTCTAAAGTATAATCGCCCAAATTATCTATATATTCATCTTTATCATCAACCATTACACACAACTTACCACCAGTAATATAGATTGTGGATGGTTTTAAGTAGTGAGCTTTATGTCTACTAATCCATCCAGGTTTTTCTCCAGTAGTTGTTACTTTTTCAATTTTGAAAGATTGATAATTTAGTCGATAAACAGGCGTTTCATTGTAGATTATTGCATCATTGTAACCGAGGCTGCCGATAATATAGATATATTCTCCCACTAATGTTGCTGAATGAAAGTCAGTCGGGGGGAAAATATCCTTGGGATAACCCAAAATTTTAAAACTACCATCAGCTTGATACACTACAACATCGTTATAAATACAAAAATCTGGGTCATAATAGTCCTCATGTTCGCCAGCAATTTCAATAATTCTTCCATCGGGTAATTCAGTAATTGTTCTCCCAAATCTTTGATAACACCATACTGCTTTATCCCAATTATCTGCATCATCGAAGGTATCTCTTGCGAAATAAGCAGAAACACCACTACGAACCATTGCTTTCCAGAAATCCACTTCCATCACTTCTGGATTGCTGTTTCCAAATCGCCTATATCTTCCTGCTAAGTATTGTTCTGGGGATATTTGCAGCTCACTATTACCCACTTTTGTGAGTAATTGTCGCATTTCATCGCTAATATCACTTAAATCCTCACCTGCATCAACCAGCATTCCCACGATTTCTAAATTACTCGCCTCAGAAATAGCTTTTTGATGACAGTTATTATCGCTCCTACTAGGATTCGCACCAGCTTCTAAAAGGATGCGTACACAATCAGTAGCACCACACTCGGCGGCTACCATTAACGGAGTAATACCAAATTCATCAGTCGCTTCAACATCATATCCTTCTGCAATCAACCATTGAAGAACTTCAATATGATTATTTTCTATGGCATACATCAGTGGAGTCTTGCCACAAAGTCCACAGTCATCGCGATTCGCTCCGTAAGATAGTAGTAATTTTGCTTTCTCCACTTCCCCCACCTGGAGACTTAAAAGCCAAGGAGTTCTATCCCAGGAGTCATACACATTGATGTCGGCTCCTGCTGACAGTAGTGTTTTTATCTCCTCTAAACTGCCAAAAGCAATTGAGTACATTAATTCTGTCCATTGCAACTGATTAGCATCAGCTCCTGCTGCTAATAACAACTTGACAGCATCAAATCTTCCTGCTCTGGAAGCAACACGAATTGCAGATTCACAATAACTGCTAACACCATCTACTGATGCACCTCTAGAAATGAGGAGATACAACATTGGGATTAAATTTTCATCTTGGGAAATATCTCTACCAAACATGGCATCAATTAAGACATCATAGCCATGAGGTTTCCGGTAATTAATATCGGCTCCAGCATCTAAAAGATATCTAACTTTATCCAGATTACCCGATCGCACGGCTAACCCAAGTATAGTATCATCTTTATACTCACCTCCCACAGCATTGATATTAGCCCCATTCTCTACCAGTAATTGCACCATTTCAACACTACAATTAGGACTAATTACTGCACACATTAATGGTGTTTGTGATGAATATTTATCTAAACAATCAACATCAACACCATGAGCAATTTCCTGTTTTACCCCGGCGATATTTCCTTGTCTAACATAAGTATGAATTTTCATATTTATAGGACAATTACTTGCGCGTAGCGCTATGTCAAATGCTCAATCTAGATTAAACAAATTTATGGTTAAACTCATAAATCAAATCAACCCTTCCTTTACGCAACATTGCCGGATCTAATCTATCGGTTGTATTACAAGTCATTAGTACAACCAATCTTTGCTGAATCTGAATCCCCGAATCATCAATCACACTTTGATAAACAGTCCCATCTAATAAACTCAAAATGTGTTCGGTTTTATTATTATTCTGTGCCGCTTCACTCGCACGATCCTGGGCTAAATTATCAGCCTCGTTAATGATCAGACAAATGTTTTCTAAATATGTAGGTGGGATAAAATTGGTAATGGCATCATGATCTAAAATAAAAATCACAAAACCTAAAGGTACAAGAATTTCCTTGGCTACTGCTTGTGTCCATGCAGTTTTACCCGTACCCGGTTCTCCATGTACTAAAACGGCTAACTGTTTTTGATTGAGGATTGTCTGCTGGACTGTATCGCTAAATTCTTGAATATCCTTGGGAAAACTATTGATGGGAAATTGACTGTGAACCTTGCCGACACGACTTTTATAACCACTCAGCATCATCGCTAAATCGTAGGTGGCTTTATTAATTAAAGGCTTCAAATCTATTGCCATTAAACTATATTGTCGTCTTCCCCGTTCGTAAGGGGTTATTTGTAGCCAAACATCATATTTAGACCAGTAAGCAAGAACGGTATTAATTACGTCTATACGTTCCCAATTAACAAATTTATCTACTGGATAATAAAAGTCACTTTCAGCATAATATTGAGTAATTATGTCAGGGCAACCTAAAATTTCTAAGACTCTTAAAACAGTAATTTCTTGTAACCGATTGAGTACGTAATCAATGGGAATGCTATTGCGACTTACAAGCTGCACAATCGGCGTTTCTGTACTTAAAGTGTCCTGGTAACGGTAATCTGGAGTCAGAGGTGCTGGGGTAATATAATTCCAATATTTTTCAAATTCACTACGGGTATAATCAGAGGCAACATTGAGGATATTTGACCACCAAGAATAATTGGTTCTGCCTAAAGCATCAGCGTAATAACTCAATAAATCTATCGTTTTCTTATTTAATTCTTGGGTATCATGACAAAGAATTTGCCAGAAAAAACCCAAGTCAAAGTCTCGCTGAAAAGATCGCCAACCACTAGCAAGTAAGTTGCGACGATTTTTATTCGTGGTAGAATCCTCATTGCTGCTGAAATAATCAAATTCCATACTGTCAGAATTATTTACTTAATTGCTAGTGACTTGCTATTATAGGCTTGATTTTTGATATGCGATCGCTACAAAAAATAATGCTCAAAAAGATTGGTTGATAATAATTTATGATTTATATGTTGATCAAGGGTTGATAATTGATAATCTTGGTGATGATTTGACCTATCCTTAACTATTATACCCTTGGTTTTATCTTGCTCAATTAATATAATCAATTTGCGTACAATAATATAAACCACTTCCATGCAAGTCGCCAGAGCAAAAGCGTCCCTCACTTGAAAGGAACTCCGCTGGTGAGTTACGACACACTCTTTAAAGGATAGCTACTTTTAAGCCAACCTCCCAGGTTCTTCGCGCCTTCCTCGCTTCACGCCCGCTGCATTAGAGCAACGGTACTTTTCCTCTCGTACTGTGTATGTAAGCTCTAAACTGTTGGGGCACAGAAGTGGTTTAATTTTAGCTAATGATTACTGACAAGGTTAAGTACAAAGCAAAGAGAAAGCATTACCGATAACATCTCTTGCTGTTTTACATAACGTTACATTTTAAATTACCATTGGATTTTTGTTGTTTTATTTTCATGTAATACATTGTAGTATGTTGAGGGATTTGTGTCAAGCCCTCAAAAAGTTAATTCGTCGCGACTGAGAAACGGGATAATTCTTTATACCTTCTTCCCTCTTCCCTCTTCCTTCAATATTTAAACCACATTTACTTTGAAACCCATAGTTTTTGCTGAGGAATATTCAATCGGTTGAGGTGGGCACGGCATCAGTCAGCTTACAACCTATATGAAGAATATTGTAGGTGCCGTGCCCCTACAATCGGTATTGCCTATAAACCTGATTAGCGGCACGGTGTAGTAGGGAATGACGATACACTAAAGATTTCATATCATCAGCATAACCGCCACCAATCACGCAGGCGACGGGATAACCCCCAGCGATACAAGTACTTAAAACCTGCATTTCTCGACGATAAATACCTGTGTCGGTTAAAGCTAATTTTCCTAATTTATCGCCAATATGGGGGTCAACACCAGCATCATATAGGACTAAATCTGGCTTCACCTGAGATAATAAATCTGGGAGATAACTCGCCAGGGTTTGTAAATATTGATCATCTTCCATGCCTACGGGTAAAGGTACATCTAAATCGCTTTGCTGTTTAGTTCCGGGGAAATTCACCCCACAGTGCATGGAAAAAGTAAATACACTGTCATCTTCTTGGAAAATAAAAGCAGTACCATCCCCCTGATGCACATCTAGGTCTACAATGAGAACTGTGTTGACTATTCCCTGTGTTTGTAAAGTACGAGAAGCGATCGCTAAATCGTTGAAAATACAAAATCCAGATCCATAACTAGGAAAAGCGTGATGGGTTCCACCAGCGGTATTGCAAGCGATCCCCTTTTGTAATGCTAATTGTGCTGCCAGAATGGTACCACCTACCGCCACACAAGTGCGATTTGCTAATGCAGGACTCCAAGGCAATCCAATACGTCTTTGTGCTTTGGTTTCCAGGGTTCCTTGGCAGTAAGCTTGTACGTAGTCTGAGGCATGAATTAATTCTATTAACTCTTCAGTGGGACGTTCTGGGGTATAAAATTGTTCTGCTTGTGCCACACCATCAGCTAACAATAGCTCGTATAATTGCTGAAACTTAGCCATGGGAAAGCGATGGCCTTCAGGAAGAGGAACTACATAGTCAGGGTGATAAATAATTGGTAAATCCATTGACTGCTTTGGACTTAAGAGAAATAATATCAAGTCCGGATGATTACTTATAATAAAATCGTAATTTGTAGGTTGGGTTGAGGAACGAAACCCAACAAAAGGCTGATTGTGTTGGGTTACTCTGCTCCAAGCCCTTCGGGTTGCGCCACTTGACGGCAGTTGCTTTATGCCGGGAAACCCTTTCGGCAGTGGCTTACCGCTGTTGCGTCTACACTTCGTTCTACCCAAGCTACATTTAATGATAAGTGTTTAACCAGACATGATATAACTGATAGAAATTGAAATTAATCTTTTTTATTACTGGTGCGAATAATCCAATAACTGATGGATAGAGCTAATACAACAGTTCCTAAACCAATAATTTCTATACCTTCTACCTTATCTATATTAAGAATAATAATTTTTCGGGCAACGGCAATCAGAGAAGTAACAATTACTAATTCTAATTGAACTACGTGTTTGCGGAGATAGGCGGTAATATTTTCCAGAAGTTCTAGGGCAATTAAAATATTTAAAAATAGGCCAAATACGTTAAATAGTACGGTGTTGATTGTACCATAATCAGTAGTAAATAATTCCTTGACTAAATATACTCCTAAATCAAATATCGCTACGGCAATTACAATTAACATAGCAATAGAAAGTATCTTAGAAACAAACACCTCTACATTTTCAATTAGGTGTAAAAACTCATCTTCTTGGCTGATTGCCCTGAGAATATTACGTATCTTTCTCATTCCTCAAATATACCTCTGTTATAGATAGCCAACTAATTTCGGATGTACGACATGAAGTGATAAAATTTAAATAACAATGCAAGATGTAATTAATATACCAGGCTGTAATCATTATGCGATAGAAGTCTGGTGGAAAAGACGTAGAGACGTAGCATTGCTACGTCTCTACAAGGGTTCAGGGTAAAGTATAATTAATTTTCACCAGATGTCTAATAGGTAAATGGAGGTGATTTTTGCTTTTCAACTAATTGAAAGGATGATGGCACCACAGCTACCCACTCATTAATTAACAAGTACTGATATACTTTTGCTGGCTCCATAAGTGTTTATATGCTGGGGGATAAATTACTGTATTAATGTGACTGTAAATGGTAAAATATCTTATGTTTGTAGTGAATTGTTTATACTTTATTTCCTAGATGAAGATATATAGATAATGTATAAAATAAACCTAAGTATTATTAAGGGTGAACGGTATAGTTGGGCATAAAAATAAACTTGAAATAATCCTGACTGCTGTCTGCTGTTGTGACTATTAACCAGTGAATAATTGACTAATGACTCGTGACGTTGTGATTATCGGTGGCGGTGTTATCGGTTTAGCGATCGCCATTGAACTAAAATTGCGGGGAGCATCACCCACCGTAATCAGTCGGGACTTTCAAGCTGCTGCTACCCATGCGGCGGCGGGAATGTTAGCACCAGATGCGGAGCAGATATCAGTTGCGGCTATGCAACAATTATGCTGGCGATCGCGCAGTTTATACCCAGAATGGACGGGTAAACTAGAGGAAATTACGGGGTTAAGCACTGGTTATTGGTCTTGTGGCATCCTCGCACCGGTTTATCAACTAGATGAAAGCAAAGAGAAATCCTGTTCTTCTTCTTCCAGTTACTGGTTAGATAGGGAAACCATACATCAATATCAATCCGGATTGGGTAAGGAAGTTATTGGTGGTTGGTGGTATCCAGAAGATGGACAGGTAGATAACCGTGCCTTAGCCAAGGTGTTGTTAACAGCAGTTCAATCCCTGGGGATCGAATTAAAAGAGGGCATCCAGGCAGAAGCAATTTTACAACAGCAACGCCAAGTGGTAGGCATACAAACCAATGGGGGTTTACTCCAGGCAGACCATTATGTGATGGCTACAGGAGCTTGGTCTAATGAATTGTTTCCCCTACCCGTAAAACCGAAAAAAGGGCAAATGCTCAGTCTCCGAGTCCCGGAATTGCTCCCCACATTGCCTTTAACCAGAGTGTTATTTGGGGAAAATATTTACATAGTACCAAGGCGGGAGCGCAGAATTATTATTGGTGCTACCACCGAAGATGTTGGTTTTACTCCCCACAACACCCCAGGTGGTATCCAAACCTTATTAACAGAAGCAACTCGCCTATATCCCCAATTACAGGAATACGCCATTGAAGAATTTTGGTGGGGATTCCGTCCCAGTACCCCCGATGAATTACCCATCCTCGGTAATAGTCACTGTGACAACCTCACCTTTGCTACAGGACATTACCGCAATGGTATTCTCTTAGCACCGATTACAGCTAGCTTAATCGCAGACTTAATTTGTCAGCAAAAGTCCGATCCCCAACTGGAACATTTCCATTACTCCCGTTTCCAATCTCCATCACCGAAAAATTCTCCCATGCTCGCCCATTCTCCTAATCTTCCCCTCACTATTCCCAGCAACAACTCCCATCTCCCCACCCAAGATACACCCCTCACCATCGCCGGTAAAAGCTTTACCTCCCGGTTAATGACGGGGACAGGGAAATATGACAGCATCGAATCAATGCAACATAGCATTGTTGCCAGTGGTTGCCAAATTGTCACCGTTGCCGTCAGAAGGGTACAAACCAAAGCTCCCGGACATGAAGGGTTAGCAGAAGCCTTGGATTGGCAGAAAATATGGATGCTGCCGAACACTGCTGGTTGTAAAACTGCCGAGGAAGCGATTCGGGTTGCCCGTTTGGGAAGAGAAATGGCAAAACTGCTGGGACAGGAAGATAATAATTTTGTCAAGTTAGAAGTGATACCCGATGCTAAGTATTTACTCCCAGACCCCATTGGGACTTTAGAAGCCGCAGAGCAACTAGTTAAAGAAGGGTTTGCAGTATTGCCCTATATTAATGCCGATCCCATGTTAGCCAAGCGGTTAGAAGAAGTCGGCTGTGCTACGGTGATGCCCTTAGCTGCACCCATCGGTTCTGGACAGGGGTTAAAAACAGCTAGTAACATTCAAATTATTATTGAAAACGCCCAAATACCAGTGGTGGTAGATGCGGGTATTGGTTCCCCCTCCGAAGCCGCCCAGGCCATGGAAATGGGCGCAGATGCATTATTGATTAATAGTGCGATCGCTCTTTCAAGTAATCCGCCAGCAATGGCTTATGCCATGAATCTAGCGGCTGTTGCCGGTCGCATGGCGTATTTAGCGGGTAGAATGCCCATGAAGAGTTATGCTAGCGCCTCTTCCCCCCTGACTGGAACTATTGGGAATTAGGTCAAGGAGAATTTAGAATTTAGAATGAAGAATTTAGAATTATTACCCCATCGATAAATCGAGGGGCTTGTATCCAGTCTATTTTTTTAAAGGGAACAGGGAATAGGGAACTCAAGGGCAGTGCAGGCGTTGGAAGAGGATTTAAACCTCGTCCAACGCAATCGTCCCACTCATGACGGGGCTTGGAACCCACTGGTGGGTCGAGGGAACTCAAGGGCAACAACCTTTGAACTGTTGCCTGTTGCCCGTTCCCTATTCCCTCGACCGAAGGTCGGTCATTCAATTTTGGATTTTAGATTGACAATTTTGTCACAGAGGTTGCGATCGCTTTCTGGGGCATTGTACTTCAGATAACTCCCCATCATAGCACAAGCATTCTGCATTAGTTTGGGTAAGGTTAAATCTTCTAAATTCCATAGAATCACCGTTTTGTCATCACTAGCTGAGGCAAGAGTCTTACCATCAGAGCTAAAACTAACGCTAGTCACCCGTTTTTTGTGCCCGTTCAGGGTTTGGAGTTCTTGACCGTCAATGTTCCAAAGTTTTACGGTACTGTCTTTACTAGCAGAAGCAATTTTCTTGCCATCGGGGCTAAAAGTGACGCTTAAAACATCATTGTGATGCCCTTTGAGAGTTTTGAGTTTTTCGCCTTTCTTGCTCCATAGTTTAACAGTATTATCATTACTAGCGGAAGCAATGGTATTTCCTTTGGGACTCCAAGCTACACTCGCTACTGAAGCATCATGTCCCTCCAAGGTTTTGAGTAACTTACCCTGCTTGTTCCAGAGTTTGATGGTATTATCTCCACTACCAGAGGCAATGGTATTTCCGTCGGGACTCCAAGCTATATTCCAGACTGTACCTTTATGTCCCTCCAGCTTTTTGAGTTCTTTACCCTGCTTGTTCCAGAGTTTGATGGTATTATCTCCACTACCAGAAGCAATAGTATTTCCGTCGGGACTCCAAGCTATACTCCAAACTGGTTTTTTATGTCCCTCCAGGGTTTTGAGTTCTTTACCCTGCTTGTTCCAGAGTTTGATAGTATTGTCTTTACTAGCAGAAGCAATGGTATTACCATCAGGACTAAAACTAACGCTAGAAACTGCCTGCTCATGTTCCATTTTAGTTGGAATGAATTTCCATTTCCCTTCCTTAGTCCAGATTTTGATGGTATTATCCACTCTCCCAGAAGCAATGGTCTTTCCATCAGGACTCCAAGCGACGCTCCAGGATTGAGCTTCATTATCTCCCTTAAGCCTTTGAAGTGTATTATCTGATAACCTCCAAATTTTAACAGTATTATCCTCGCTAGCAGTGGCAATTTTCTTTCCGTCAGGGCTGAATTTGACACTCTTAATTGAACCGTGATGACCTTTGAGGGTTTGGAGAAGTTTTCCCTGCTTGTCCCAGAGTTTAACAGTATTGTCATCACTGGCAGAGGCAATTATTTTCCCGTCGGGGCTCCAAGCTACGTTCCATACTAAAGCATCATGAGCTTTGCGTGCTTTAAGGAGCTTTCCTTGCTTGTTCCAGAGTCTAACAGTATTGTTATCATTGTTATCATTGTTATCATCGTTACCACTGCCAGAGGCAATTATTTTCCCGTCAGGACTAAAACTGACGCTATAAAATTTGTGATTATTTTTGTCCGCTCGTATGGTTGTTAGTTCCCGACCATTATTGACATTCCAAAGTTTGATAGTACCATCTTCACTTGCTGTGGCAATTGTCTTACCATCACGGCTGAAGCTGACGCTCCTGACCCCTTGTTGATGACCGGTGAGGGTTCGCAGAAGCTTTCCTTGCTTGTCCCAAAGTTTAACAGTATTGTCCTCACTCGCAGAGGCAATAGTTTTCCCGTCGGGACTCCAAGCTACGCTCCAGACTAAATTATTATGCTTTCCAATAATTTTGGGTTGTTCTTCCTGCAAGCTCGATATTTTAACAGTGTTGTCATCACTAGCAAAGGCAATAGTTTTCCCATCAGGACTAAAACTAACGCTATAGACTTCATTCTTATTGCTTATTGGTATGGTTTTAATTTCCTTGCCATTAAGATTCCAAAGTCTGAGTGTACCATCTCCACTCGCTGTGGCAATTTTCTCGCCGTCGGGACTCCAAGCTACATCAAAGACTGTACCTTTATGTTTTGTAAAGCGATTTTGCTCTGTGAACCCATCTCTATCATAAACTGTGGTCTGGAAAGCTGCTAAGATTAAACTTCGATTTTCGGGACTTGCCTCCTTTCCAAGTTTTCGTATTTGATTTCCTGCTCTAATAGCTTCAAGTAGAGCATCAAACTTGAGATTTTCCTGGGATAATTCCAATGAAAATCGACTTACTGAATTAAGTTGAGCTTCCTGAGCTCTTTCGGCTTTTTCCTCAGCATTCTTAGCCAGAGTAGCAAGGACAACAGCAACTACTAATCCTATACTAGTAGCAACAAGAAATAACTTTTGTCGTCTAGCACTTTTTTTCTGTTCTGCGAGTCGTGCTTCGGCTTCCTTTCTCTTCTCCTCCTGTAAATGCAGCATTTCGGTTTGTCGGCGTTTTTCTTCTTTCTCTGCCAGTTCAATGGCGTTTTGACTCGCCTCAATAAACCTATAATGCAAAGCAGTTGCAGCAGGTTTTTTCTTTTGTTGCTCTGTTTCCTGGAGCCAATTTTGAGCAATTAAAAATTCACTACCCCGCAACAACAAGTCATTACTTTTATCTTTGTACTCCCACTCCAGTGACCGGTGGGACCATTTGCTATGACTGCGGACGTGTTCTCTGTCAGTATCAAGAGTTCTCACCAATTGATTAAAATTGGCATTAAAATCCCCTTCATGACCATTAAAATCAATCCACTGCACCTTCGCTAACTCCGGATGCAAATCATTCGTATTTACCTGCCGATGCAGCACCGTCACAAAGCGTTTATTCAAGGAAGCTGCATACTCCACCTCATCCTTACAGTAAGGCGAATTTACCGACCGTGGTGAGAGAATAAATAGAAAGTTATCACAGGCGTTAATTCCTCGATTAATTTCCTGCTGAAAATCACTCCCCGAGGCAATACTTTCCTGGTCAAACCAAGTCCTTTTCCCCTGTATCTGTAAGCTATCATTTAACTTTCTTGCCAAGTCCGAGTCAGCGCGGGAATAGGAAATAAATACATCTAGGGACTCTAATGGTGGTTGTCTGTGACTTTCATTAATGAATTCTGACTGTAAAGGGGTGGGTAGATGCTGTGTCCTTTTCTGCGCTACCTCCAACCAAGTTTGGGCACTCCGCAAGTTATACCCCCGCAGGAGAATGCTAGGATTATTTTGCTGCCGCTGCCACTTTAGCGCTTTAGTCAACAGAATTTTATGCTCGTTGTAATAAGCTGCATCATCATATAAAATCTTCAATAATTGGCTTTCATCGACCAGGTAATCGTCTGACTTGAGATTGTCCGTAAGGTCGATATAGTGCAAATACCGCAGCACTGACGGCACCTGCATTTCCTCTGTTTCTCGTACCAATATAGGAATAATCCGCTTATTCAGGGACACAGCTAAATCTAATTCTTGCTGACAGTAAGTAGAGTTTACTGAGTCAGGAGAAAGCAGATAAACCACATTATCCGCTTGTTCAATTCCTCGGTTAATGGCTTCTACAAATTCTTCCCCAGTTTGAATATCTGTGGTATTTGTCCAAACCGTAATACCCTCTCGTCTCAAACTGCGGCGAATTTCCTCCATTGTCCCCCTATCCTCATCAGCATAGGACAGAAAGACCTCAGTCATCAAGTTATTGCCATTCTTGATACTTTCGGTGATGTATTCGCAATGCAAATCCGTAGGAACACAAGGGGGTTGCTCATCTTTAAAGCGTATTTTCAGCCAA
>JAAUYI010160689.1_pt1 | contig 15688 bp, 15 predicted proteins | sample 7278041 | NCBI WGS metagenome assembly JAAUYI01 (sample SAMN14350216, study PRJNA611818) | marine sediment metagenome | isolation source: surface marine sediment (0.6m) | place: French Polynesia: Moorea | collected 2018-08
CATATTGTAGAGGCCGTCCAGGTAGGGGATGGCAGCCGCCTCGAAGTCCCAACCCAGCTTGGGGTCGGTTTCGAGGTCCAGATCTGTGCTTTTGGGGTTCGGTGCTTCGGTCTGCATCGTCAAGCCTTCAACAGAGGCACGGCGGGATGGCCATACTGTATATGGTACGGTGGAGCGTCGGCCATAGGACGGCGCGCAAGATTCCTCGAAATTGCCACTTGCCTGCTCGGTGCGACATGGTGCACAATACGCCCGATCGCTCTCACAGGGTTCGTCCGCGCAGGGCGAGTCCAAATTCCAGAACAAAAAAGCGACACGCTTCGGGTCCAGGCGCTTCGAATCAGCCGGCCTGGCTTCGCTTCGGCGGACTCGGTATCGAGCTGGCTGGAGCTGTCGGAGGTTTCTGCCTTCTGGGGTTCGGGATTGATCGACACTTCGACACAAGTCCGTGGGGCCTCTTGATCTGCGCGATATGCGGCCTTATCGGCGGTTTCTACAACTTCATTCGTTCTTCGCTCAAAGCATTGGCTCCCGATCGTAAGGGGCCCGGCAGCCCTGCCACCGACGGAAAGAGAGCGAATCCACCCTTTTCGGATACTAGAGATGACTCGGATCAGTGAGGTAGGGGCAGACGTCTCTGCGACCAGGGAGCGGTATCTGGGCTTCCTGGTGCTGGCGGCTGCCGTGCTCGCGGCGCTCATGGCTTTGGGTTACCTGCCGACCGAGCGACTGGCTGGCGCTGAAGGCATCTCGGCGATGATTGTCGCCTGCGCTGTGAGCCTGCTGGGCTCGGCGGTGGGAGCCTTGCCGTTTCTACTGATCCAGCTCAAGACTCAGGCTGACGCGATGCCCGCGGTGATGGGTTCGATCGTACTGAGGATGGCGCTGGTGATCGCGGTGACAACCGCTGTTGCCTGGAGCGGCGTCTTGGCGAACCCGCCGTTTCTGATCTGGGTGGCGCTCAGCCACGCCGCGCTGTTGATCGTGGACACGCGCTACGCCCTCGGCGAGGTGCGGTCGAAGCCTGCTCCAGCTGGGAGCACCGGCGGATTTCAGGCCTGAGCGACTAAAGCCGAAAGCAGAGCGTAGAGAGAGACTGGAGGATCTACCAACCATGCGAGCGTCTGGCGACAATCCGCTGAGTCACGTTATCCCCCATCCGATCAAGCAGGCCGACGTCCCGGGGCTGGGGCACATCACCCTGCTCAGCGATCAAATCGTGATGATGATCGTGGCCGGGATCCTGCTGTGCTTTTTCCTCCCGGCGTTGATGCGCAAACGCCAGGACGATTCCGAGATCGGCCGCATGGTCCCGGGCAAGTTCGCCAGCCTCGTCGAGATGATCTGTATGTACTTTCGTGACGAGGTCGCGAAACCGCATCTCGGCGCCTACGCCGATCGCTTCATCAAATACATCTGGAGCGTCTTCTTCTTCATCCTGACGATCAATCTGCTGGGCCTGATCCCATTTGGCACCGTGACGCCGGTGCTGTTGGGCGGGATTCACATCGGCGGCACGGCGACCGGCAACATCTGGGTCACCGCGACGCTGGCGATCCTGACCATGATCCTCATGGTGTTCAACGGCCTGCGATTCGGCGGCAAGGACTACCTGATGCACTTCATGCCCGGGCCGCTGTACTTGGCGCCTCTGATGATCGTCGTCGAGGTGATGGGGCTGTTCGCCAAGATCTTCGCCCTCGCCGTTCGCCTATTCGCCAACATGTTGGCCGGGCACGTCCTGCTGGCGGTCATGATCGCGATGATCTTGAGAGCTGGCGCGGCCCTGGGGCCGGGAATAGGCCTTGGCATTGCCATACCGATCGTGGCAGGAAGCGTCGCGCTCAATATGCTGGAGCTCTTCGTCGCGTTCCTGCAGGCTTTTATCTTCACTTACCTGACGACTCTGTTCATCGGCATGTCCGTCAACGTGCATCACGATGAGCACTCGGAAGCGGCGGCACACTAGATCGACGCCGCTGAGCACACTTTCCAACAACTCATTCCCACCGCTGAAAGAGCGGTCAAACCCCGAAAGAAAGGACTCGAGACTGATGAGCAAGAAGCACGCGATTAGCCAGAAGCACGCGAGGATCTTCCTCGCGATGGTCGTCGCCGGCCTGGCCCTGATGGTGGCGCCGGCAGCTTTCGGTCAGGAAGGCGAAGCCGCCGGCGGCTTCGGCAAGCTGGGTGGCCCGATCGGAGCCGGCCTGGCGGTTATCGGCGGCGGTCTCGGCATCGGCCGGATCGGCGGCAGCGCGGTGGAGGCGATCGCTCGCCAGCCTGAGATGGCAGGCCAGATTTCGACCGCCATGCTGATCACCGCCGCCCTCATCGAGGGCGCGCTGCTGTTCGCCGTCGTCGTGGGACTTCTGGCGACGCTATAGACCCCCGGGTGCGCGCGTGCTGGGACTCCGGCCCGAGCCTACGGGCGGCCGGGTTCCGGCGCGAATGCCGATCGCTCGGCCCGCGCGCCGATGATTCATTTCACCGGACTCGACGATCATGAAGACAAAGAGATCTTTCTACGCCGTACTCTTCGCCCTGTTGCTGGCGGCGGGCTTGGCGACGCCGACCTTCGCCGCTGGCGACGGCGGTGAGAACAACATCTTCGCCGGTGACCTCGGCAATGTCCTTTGGACGCTGGTGATCTTCTTCCTGGTGCTGGTCGTCCTCGGCAAGTTTGCCTGGGGCCCGATGCTGGACAGCCTGAAGGCGCGGGAGGACTTCATCCGGGAGTCGCTCGAGACCGCGAAGCACGATCGCGACCAGGCTGAGGCACGCCTCAAGGAGTACGACGACAAGCTCACCGAGGCCCGCGCCGAGGCGACGGCGATCGTCGAGGAGGGCCGGCGCGACGCCGAGGTGCTGCGCCAGCGAATCGAGGAAGAAGCGCGGGCTGAGGCCGAGAAGATGATCGTACGTGCCAAACGCGAAATCGGCATCGCCAAGGAGACTGCGGTCAAGGAACTCTACACCTTGAGTGGCACTCTTGCGACCGATATCGCGGCGCGCATTGTCGGCCGCGAGCTCAAGCCCGAGGATCACAAGCGCCTGATCGAAGACTCGATCGGCGAGCTGGAGCAAGCGGGGCCTAACTGAAGCGCCGTTTCGCCCCAGGCCCCAGGATGAACCCAGAGACAGGACGACCCCATGGCTAAAGCCGATGACAAGCAGATCGCCGTCGCACAGGTCTACAGCCGTGCCATGCACGATCTGGCGGTATCGCGAGACGAGGCCGACGCGTTGGCCGAAGAACTGGAGCAGCTGGCGGCCTATCTTGAAGAACATGCCGACCTCGCCACGTTCTTCGCTAGCCCCCTGATCGATCCCGACGACCGGGCCAAGTCACTCGAGCGGCTTTTTCGCGGCAAGGCCAGCGATCTGCTGGTCGATTCGCTCCAAGTGATCAATCGCAAGGGGCGCCTTGGATTGCTCGGCGCGGTCGCCGAGACCTACCACCTGTTGCACCAGGAGCATCTCGGCCGGGTCGACGTCCACGTCTCGACGGCGGTCGAGCTCACCCAGACAACGCGCGCGAGGCTGGAGTCGGTGCTCGAGCAGTACAGTGGGCGGCAGCCCCAGCTGATCGAGCAGGTCGACCCGTCGCTGATCGGAGGCATCGTGCTGAAGATCGACGACCAGAAGATCGACGCCAGCGTCATTCACCAGATCGGCCGACTGCGCCGAGCGCTGCGCGAAAGGTCCGAACACGAGATCCACCGCAGCCGCCGGGCAGCCGCTGAGGCCGCCAGCTGAGAACTGCCGGGCGTAAGCGTTAAGGTCACAAATAGATCAGGCGACTGGAAACGAGGACTGACTGATGAAGTTCAAAGCCGATGAAATCTCGTCCGTGATCGCGGAAGAGATTCAGCAATATCAGAGTGAGATCGATATCGCCGAAGTCGGGCAGGTGCTCGAGGTCGGTGACGGCATCGCCCGGGTCTACGGCCTGCGCAACGCCATGGCGGGCGAGCTCGTCGAATTCGAGAATGGCCAGAGCGGCCAGGTTCTGAATCTCGAGGAGAGCTCGGTCGGTGTCGTCATCATGGGCGACTACCTGGAGATCAGCGAGGGCGACGAGGTCCGTCGTACCGGTCAGCTGCTGTCCGTGCCGTGCGGCAACCAGATGGTCGGCCGGGTGGTCGATCCGTTGGGCCGGCCGCTCGACGGTCTGGGAGTGATCGAGACGCCGCACCGCCGGCCGCTCGAGTTCAAGGCCCCGGGCATCGTTGCCCGGCAGCCGGTGACCGAGCCGTTGATGACCGGTCTCAAGGCCATCGACAGCATGATCCCGGTGGGTCGCGGTCAGCGTGAGCTGATCATTGGCGACCGCAAAACCGGCAAGACCGCGATCGCGGTCGATACGATCATCAACCAGAAGGGGCAGGGCGTCATCTGCGTCTACGTGGCGATCGGCCAGAAAGAATCGACGGTCGTCGGCGTGGTCGAGAAGCTCAAAGAGCATGGCGCCATGGACTACACCATCGTGGTCTCGGCGTCGGCCTCGGATCCGTCGCCGGCGCAGTACATCGCGCCCTATGCCGGCGCCGCCATGGCTGAGTACTTCATGTACCTCGAAGGCAAGGCGACGCTGGTGGTCTACGACGATCTGTCGAAGCAGGCCCAGGCCTACCGTCAGCTGTCGCTCCTGCTGCGCCGTCCGCCGGGCCGTGAGGCCTACCCGGGCGACGTGTTCTACCTGCACTCGCGCCTGCTCGAGCGCGCGGTCAAGTTGCGCGACGAGTACGCGATCGTTCCCAAGGACACGCCGGAAGATACCAACGACCGCTCGGTGGCGCACACGCACCCCGACGGCTTTGACGCTCCGGAAGAGCACCGCCCGGACGGCGAAGACGGCACCTACCACCGGCCCGAGGGCCTGGAGCGGGCTGAGGCCTGGCTCGAGTCGCTCGACAACAAGGACGACTACCGCATCCACCGCTTCCCCGACTCTGGTGGCTCGATGACTGCGCTGCCGATCATCGAGACCCTCGAGGGCGAGGTTTCGGCCTATATCCCGACCAACGTGATCTCGATCACCGACGGTCAGATTTATCTCGAGCCGGATCTCTTCTTCGCTGGCGTTCGTCCTGCGGTCAACGTCGGCATCAGCGTCTCGCGCGTGGGCGGTAACGCCCAACGCAAGGGCATGAAGAAGATCGCCGGCTCGCTGCGTCTCGACCTGGCGTCCTATCGCGAGCTCGAGGCCTTTGCCCAGCTCGGCACCGAGCTCGACGCCGCCACCCAGCGCCAGCTCGATCGCGGCCTGCGCATGGTGGAGCTGCTCAAGCAGCCCCAGTACACGCCCTATAGTTTCACTCAGCAGCTGGTCTCGATCTTCGCCGGCACCCAGGGCCTGCTCGACGACGTTCCGGCCGACCAGGTGCTGGAGTTCGAGGACGATCTGCTGCGCCATTTCGAGGACGAATTTCCCGAGCATCTCCGGGAGATCGAAGAAACGGGTGCGCTGTCCGACGAGCTTTCGGGGGCGATGACGACGGTGATTTCCGACTTCAAGGGCCACCGGTTCGACGAAGCTGACGACTGATCTGAGTCCACTGCCATGGCTAATCGAAGAGTCCTCGTCAAGCGCCGCAAGTCGGTGCGCAACATCCGCAAGATCACCCGCACCATGCAGCTGATCGCCACCGCTCGCTTCCAGGCGGCACACAACCGCGCCGTGGCCAGCAAGCCCTACAGCGACAAGCTGGCGGAGCTGGTCGGTGATCTGTCGCGGGCCGCGGGTTCGACCGAGCATCCGCTCATGCAGACGCACGAGGTCGACAAGAGCGCTCTGGTGGTGATCACCTCGAATCGGGGATTGTGCGGTGGCTACAACGCCAACGTGCTGCGCTCCGCGATCGAGCACGTCGACACGGAGAAGGACTCCGGTACTCAGGCCGAGGTCACCATGGTCGGCAAAAAGGGGCGCAACTATTTTCGCTTTCTCGGCCGAGAGGTCGCCCGGGAAATGACCGAGCTGGGCGACGATCCCCGTTTCGACGAGGTCGAGCCCCTGGCCAACGAGCTGATCCAGCGTTTCGAGAACGGCGAGGTGCGGTCCGTCAACGTCGCTTATATGCGTTTCATCTCTTCTAGCCGCCAGGTGCCGACGGTGCTCCAATTGCTGCCGTTGACCACGATCGACGACGGAGACGAAACCGGCAGCGAGAAGGCGGGCGGCTCCGTCGAGTACGAGTTCTCGCCCGAGCCCGAGGCATTGCTCGGCGAGTTGCTGCCAGCCAGCGTCCGGATGCGGCTCTTCCAGTGCTTCTCCGAAGCCGTGGTCTCCGAGCAGGTCGCGCGCATGGTGGCGATGAAGGCGGCCACTGACGCCGCCGGCGACATGATCAAATCCCTGACGCGGCAATACAACCGCGCCCGTCAAACCCACATCACCATGGAGCTCCTCGACATCATCGGCGGCGCTGCCGCCATCGAGTGACGCTCGCTTTCGACTTAGGATTCTGGATATGGCAAATACACTCGGAACGGTCACGCAGGTCATCGGCTCGACCCTCGACGCTCGGTTCCCCGAGGACCAGCTGCCGGCGATCTACAACGCCCTCAAAGTCGAAGTCACCACCGAGGTGCTCGGCGAGCAGATCACGGAGACGCTGTGGTGCGAGGTCGCCCAGCATCTCGGCGGCGGCCATGTGCGCGCCGTCGCCCTGGGCTCGACCGACGGCCTGTCGCGCGGTGCCGAGATCGAAGATACCGGCGGTCCGGTGCAGGTTCCGGTCGGCGACGCCATCCTCGGCCGGGTATTCAACCTGGTGGGTGAGCCGATCGACGGTCGCGGCCCGGTCGCCGCCGAAGGCATGCGTGGCATCCACCACGAGCCGCCGGCGCTCGACACCCTGTCGTCGAAGACCGAGGTCTTCGAGACCGGCATCAAGGTGATGGATCTGCTGTGCCCGCTGGTGCGTGGTGGTAAGGCCGGTCTGTTCGGTGGTGCCGGCGTCGGCAAGACGGTGATCATCCAGGAGCTGATCGCCCGCCTGGCGCGTTTCCACTCGGGTTACTCGTGTTTCGCCGGCGTCGGCGAGCGTACCCGTGAGGGCAACGATCTGTGGCTCGAAATGCAGGAAGCCAAGATCGGCGATACCGGCAAGAGCGTGATCGACCAGACGGTGATGGTCTTCGGCCAGATGAACGAGCCGCCGGGTGCCCGTCTGCGCGTGGCGCTGTCGGCGCTGACCATGGCCGAGCACTTCCGCGATCAGACCGGCGCCGACACCCTGCTGTTCATCGACAACATCTTCCGTTTCTCCCAGGCCGGTTCCGAGGTTTCGGCCTTGCTCGGCCGTATGCCTTCCGCCGTCGGCTACCAGCCGACCCTGGGCACCGAGATGGGCGAGCTCCAGGAGCGCATCACCTCGACCACGGCGGGCGCCGTGACCTCGATTCAGGCGATCTACGTGCCGGCCGACGACTACACCGATCCGGCGCCGGCTACCGCCTTCGCCCACCTCGACTCGACGGTGAACCTCGAGCGTTCGATCGCTGACAAGGGCATCTACCCGGCAGTCGACCCGCTGGCGTCGTCCTCGCGCATCCTGGCCCCCGAGTACATTGGCGATGAGCACTACCGGGTGGCCCGTCGGGTGCAGCAGATCCTGCAGCGCTACCGCGATCTCCAGGACATCATCGCCATTCTCGGTATCGACGAGCTGTCCGAGGAGGACAAGATCGTCGTCGGCCGGGCGCGCAAGATCGAGCGCTTCCTGTCGCAGCCCTTCTACGTCGCCGAGCAGTTCACCGGCTTCAAGGGCATCAACTGCAGTCTCGCGGACACCATCCGTTCCTTCGACGAGTTGTGCGACGGCAAGTGGGACCACCTGCCCGAGGGCGCGTTCATGTACGTCGGCAAGATCGAAGAGGCCGCCGCCAAGGCCGAGAAGATGGCCGCCTAGAAGCCGATGGTGCTTCAACTATTTGCCGTCAAGGCCCGAAGCGACTCTGGTCCCCTCTCCCCCTTGGGGGAGAGGGTTAGGGTGAGGGGTCGGTCGGCTCCGCGAAAGCAGTTATCGAGTCGAGGTAGTTGATCATGGCTGAAACCTTCCACTGTAGTGTCGTCACTCCGGAGCGAGCGGTGCTCGAATGCGACGCCACCTCCGCGATTTTTCCCGCGTGGGACGGCGAGATCGGCATCTTGCCGCAGCGCGCTCCGCTGCTGTGCCGTCTGGGTACCGGCGTGTTGCGGGTCAAGACCGAGGGCGAAGAGCGCGAGTTCTACATCGACGGCGGTTTCGGCCAGATGGTCGACAACCGTCTGACGCTGCTCACCGAGCAGGCTCGCGCCAAGGATGAGATCGATCTCGATTCCGCGCGTCAGGCGCTCAAGGACGCTCAGGCGCTATCGGTCGAAGACGGCTACGATGAGCGTCAGACCGCCATCCATCGCGCCCGGGTGCAACTCAAGCTGGTCGAGCCCGGTTCGCCTTATTGATCGATTGGGCACGCTCCGGGAGATCCCGCCGCGCGTGCCCAGTCAGCCTGCAGCAGGGCGTGCATCACGCATCGATGTGCGATGCGTACCGTTTAGAGACGACCCTCGTTCAGAGAGAACTCGTCGGAGCGTTTCTACATCTTTCAGCAGATCGTCTTCCGTGTAGCCGAGATTCGCGCCCGATCGCTTCAGGAACTCCTCAGTCTTCCAGCGAGACGAAAGACCGAGAAGCCGTTGCACTTCGTTGGCCGTCAGCACGCCCTCGCAGTATGCATCGACCGCGAGAGTCTCGAGGACACTACGGGAAAGATCGGTCCACTTCTCTTCGAGCTTTTCTGCAATGTCGTCGGGGACTTGTAGCTGAACGACCATCTGAATTTCTCCTAAGCCAGGATAGCACGATGGTCAGGTCGACAGATCAAGGCGTGGTCAACGACCACCGAGGCAGGTCCGGGGACGTCCTCAGCGACGGCTGACGATATAGAACCAGACGGCGGCCATCGCCAAGACGATCGCCAGGACGGTGCCGTTCAAGAACATGCCGGTCTTGGCGACGCCTTTGTGCGTTGACCACTTGAGGCCGAGCAGGCCCGATAGGAATCCCAGGAACGATAGGCCGAGGATCACCAGCGGTGGTATCAGCGGCCAGGTCCAGATGCGCTGCGGGCGCCAGGGCAGATACTGCAGCAGGTCCCTGGCCGGCAGGGTGAGGAGGAAAAGGAGAATCGACAGAGTCGCCCAGCTGATTTTCAGCTGGATGACTTCGTAGTCGTTGTCAGGCATGCCTGTGCCGCTCTTCCGCGTCATAGGGGCAATCCTAACGCCTCACCAGCAACCCGCTTCTGGGAATGACGAGCCCAGCCAGATCCGAGACATCGGGCTAAAAGCTGGGAGCGCAGGCGTCCCGCCTGCTCAGGCGCAGTCCTTTGGACTGCGCCTGGATGCCGGCAAGATGCCGGCGCTCCCAGCACCGTTTGTGGCTAGTCCAGCGCTCTCAATCCTCCGGCCGCTCTCCCGGTGGCGCCATCTTGACCATCCGTGGCTGGAAACGGGCCAGGGCCTCCACCAGGTCCTCCTGTGCGGCCATCACTCGATCGATGTCGCGATAGGCCATCGGGACTTCGTCAAGCCCGGCTGAAAGTAACTCGACGCCGCGGGACTGGAGCAGCCTGCGGGTCTCGGACCAGGTGAAGGACTGCTTGGCCTTCTTGCGGCTCATCACCCGGCCGGCGCCGTGGGACGACGATTTGAGCGAGGTCGGGTTGCCGAGCCCACGAACGACGTAGGCAGGGTTGGCCATCGAGCCGGGAATGATGCCGAGGACGCCCTCGCCAGCTGGCGTCGCGCCTTTGCGATGCACGATCAAGGGCTCGCCCTGATGCTCTTCTTCCCAGGCGAAGTTGTGGTGATTTTCGACGTCGGCCAACACGTCGACGCCGAGAGCCTTGGCCAGATGTCGGTGGATGCAGGCATGATTGGCTGCGGCGTAGCGGCCCATGAGTTGCATCGCCTGCCAGTACTCTTGACCCGCTTCACTCGACAAATCGAGCCACGACAAGTGGCGCAGCTCCTTGGGCAACTCCGGATGCAGATCCATCGCTAGCTTGCTGTAGTAGCTCGCCACCGAGGCTCCGGTGCCGCGACTGCCGCTGTGGGAAAGCAGGGCCAGGTACTCCCCCGGCGGTACCCCGAGGGGCTCGGCGCCACGGGCAAAGACCTCGAGGGTGCCGTATTCCACGAAATGGTTTCCGCTGCCGCTGGTGCCGAGCTGTGCCCAGCCTTTGTCCTTGCACCTCTGGGTCACCGGCGAGACCGACCAGTCGTCGTCCATCACGTCGTGCTCGCGGCGATTTCGAAACGAGGCGCCGATGCCGAAGCGGGTCTCGCGTTCGAGCGCCTTGCGCAAGCGATCGCGCTGGCCTTTGAGCGCGTTGACCGGTAGATCGAGCACGGTCATCTTCATCCGGCAGGCGATGTCGACGCCGACCGCATAGGGGATCACCGAGCCGCGAGTCGCCAGCACGCCGCCGATCGGCAGTCCGTAGCCGACGTGAGCATCGGGCATCAGGGCGCCACAGGCCGCGACCGGCAGGCTGACTGCGTTTTCCATCTGGCGCACCGCCTGATCGTCGATGTCGCTCCCCCACTGCCGGTAGGGTGCCTTCTCACGCCGCGGCACGTAGGCCGCCGCCAGCTCACGGTGCTCGGCGACTTTTTTGGCCAGCTCGCCGAAGTGCTCGTGCTCCGTGAACAGATCGGGGCGTGCGACCAGGTCCTTGAGTAGCCGACGCAGCGCTGGTTTCTTGAGGCCGGCCCGCGCTGCCGCCTTCAGCGCCTCGACTGCCGGCTCGCGGAGCTCGCGTGGGCCGAGGCCGAGCTTGATCAGGTCTTTGCGTTTCATCGGTGCGGTCCAGCATTGCGCGCTCGCGGGAGCGCATCGTTACTGCAGGCTATCTTACCTGGCAGCCCTGAGATGGGCTGTAGTCAAACTGACCTTCCGTCAGGCTTGCTTTGTCGAGCTGCTCCAGGTTGTTGAAATTCATGGTCACAAACGGCGTCTCGCCCTCGGCGCGGACCTGGGTCGGAAAGCCGGTCTTCTGGTCGATGACCAGGATGAAACCATCGACGCCGGGGGGAGCCATGAGACCCAGCTGGGTCCGGGTCGCGTCAGTGATTCTGCCGCGAAGGGTGACGGTGCCGGCGGCCTTCTCGAGGACTTCGAAGTCCATGGTTCGGGAAAGATTCTTGAGCTGAGCCATCGGATCCATGCTCGTCGGGCTGACGGCGAAACCGGCCGCGGAGTTGGTGCTCTTTTCAAGCTCTGCCAAAGAGGTCTCGGAGACCTGGCAGCCGGCGAGCGGGCTCGACATTTCCGTCCACAGTTTTTCGCCGTCCTTGACCATCAATATGGTCATCGACGTGCCGCTGCCTTCGGCGCTTGGCAGGTCGAGCGCGAGCTCGACCCGCGAGTGGGTGCTGTCAGCCTGGGCGAGCTTGCCCTTGAGCGTGCCCGCGATGGGCTGACCCAGACTGGACATGTCGAGGTCGGCTTGGTAGTCGACTTTGAACGGACCGAGCTCGTGAAAAGCGGTCAGCTTGTCGAGCCATTTCTGAGCCTCCGGTGAGCTGTCAGCGAAGGTCGGCAGTGCCAACGCCAGAATGATGAAGGCACTGAGGAATTGCCGGAGGAGTGAGGATGATGTCATGAGCTATCTCCGAAATTGGTGGGGCGACGACGCTTTTCAGGCGCGCCCGATTGTACGGGCGTGCTCTGCCGGCGGTTGTCGATGGCCATGCTATAAAACACCCACAATTCGTGCATGAAGAACCATGGCCCGCGACGTGTGTCGAGGGCCGACGCCTCGCCGGCGTGATTGAGGAGCTCGCGGAAACCGAAACGATGGCTGCCGCTTCACAGACCGTTGTCATGATCAACCCCATCGCTGGCGGCGGCCGAGCCGGTCGCCTCTGGCGACGGCTGCGGTCGACGGCTCCGGAGCTCGGCGAAGCGCACCTCGTCCGCGGTGCCACCGCTGAAGCGGCGCGGGCCGAGCTCATCGCCCACCTGGGAAGCGGTTCACGGCGGGTCATCGTCATCGGCGGCGACGGCACCGCCAACCTGGTGGTGTGTACCCTGCTCGCTGAGGGCTATGGGGATCGCGTCGACCTCGGTCTGGTGCCGGCGGGCACAGGCTCTGACCTCGCCCGTAGTCTCGGTCTGCCGCGAAATCCGGTGACCGCTCTCCGGCAGGTGCTGTCCGCCGAACCGCGCAAGATCGATGCTCTGAGATTCGAGACCGAGAGTGGGGAGCGGCGTTATGCCGTCAACACCACCTCGGCCGGCATGTCGGGGGCCGTCGTGCCCGCGGTCAATGCCAATACCCGCCGTGGTCGCCTGAGTTATCTGACCACGACCCTGGCCGCGCTCCTGCGTTACCGGCCGGTGCCGTGTCGTCTCGAAGTCGATGGTGAGCCGTTCTACGACGGCGAGTTCTTTCTCGCCGCTTTTGTCAACGGCCGTTACTTCGGTAACGGCATGCCGATCGCCCCCGAGGCCCGCCTCGACGACGGCTTGATCGACGTCGTGCTGATTCCGCCGGTCCCGCTGTGGCACCTACCCTACCGTCTGCCGCAATTTCTGACCGGCCGCCACATCCATCTGGACCTGGTGACCTGCCGCCGGGCCGAGCGAATTCGTCTCGAGCCGGCGGCGGGTTTCCCGCCGTTTGAGGCCGACGGCGAGTGTTTGGAGTCAGGACCCGCGGAGATCCGGATATTGCCTAGGGCGCTGCGGATTCTGGCTTGATCGTGGGCGCGGATCAGGCGCTGACGAACGCCACCAGGGCCGAGACCCAGAAGCGGAACGCGCTCCATGGATCGAGCACTGGATCCGGCCCGGCTTGCAGATCGTCGAGCGCCTCGGCTACGCACTGAGCGTAGGTCGGGAGGATGAACGACGGATCGTCGAAGCCGCACGGTATCTCGGGAAAGAGTACGCGCTCACCGGCGCGCACGCCGTAGAGCTTGTTGCGCACGCCGCCCGGCCACAGGATTTCGACTGAGCCGCGACGCTTTTTGCCCAGCCCGAAGTTGGCGATCAGGCTGTCCTGGGACGTCATGCTCGAGCCGCCGAGGATCGGCTGCATGACCGGTGTCTTGCCGCGCGGCTTGAAGGTCAGGACCGCGCCGATGCCGTCGCGGTTGACTGTGCCGCCGGCGGTCAGCCCCTGAGTGCCGAGCACCTCGACCTGGGCCCAGCGGTTGTCGTTGTCGGCGCTGTTGAGCTCGATCGACAGCGTGCCGTCGGGGAAGGTGATGCCGGCCGACGCATGATCGCTCAGGAAAAGAGGCAAGGAGGGAATGAACGGCGTGAAGGTGGCGACGTAGAAGGCGTCGGCATCGAATTGGGCGCCGAGCGGGCTGGCCAGGAACCCTGCGAAGTCGACTCCCGCCGGGCGGGTCGGAGTCAGCGGGATCGGATCCGGGTAATCGAAGTTTGAGACCGAGACGATATCGACGAAGCCGTCGTTGTTCAGGTCGCCCACCGCCATGCCGCGGACGTTGCGCCGCACGTGATCGGTGGATCCGGCCAGCGCCACCGTATCGCGCCGGAAGTCGGCGCTGCCGTCGTTGCGCAGCATCACGCCCGGCGCCGTGCCGATGAAGACCGAGAAGTCGAAGCCGCCGTGAAAGATGATGTCGGTGTCGCCGTCGTTGTCATAGTCGGCACCGGAGGTGCCCCAGCCGAACGGCGTGTTGTAGAGGTTGGGGTCGCCGTTCGGGCCCTGTTCGGCGGTATCGATGAAGGTGCCGCCAGGTTGCTGGAGGAACCACCGGGAATCGCGCTGCTCGGAGAGATTGACCGCGTCCCAGAACGGGTCGGGCGGGCCGAAGAAGACGGTGGATGACGGCATACCGACGTTGCTGGAAAACACGTCCAGCAGGCCGTTGCCGTCGAAATCGCCGAAGCTCACCCCCATCCAGTCGCCGGGGGCGTCGAGGTTGCTCGGGATGGTGACATTGGTGAATTGGCCGGTGCCGTCGTTGGAATAGAGCTGGACGTAACCGCGGTCGATACCGAAGTTCTTGCCGTAGGGGATCGCTCCCTGGTCCTCGGCGACGAAGATGTCGATGTCGCCGTCGGTGTCATAGTCGACCAGGCTGAGAGCCCAGGAGATCGCCGCCGCGTCGGCCGGCGGCGCGGGGAATGGCGAGCCCGGAGGGGGCGCTGGATAGTCGGTGACGGTGAAGCCGGACGCCACCGAGACGTCGGCAAAGGTGTTGCCACCCTGGTTCAGGAACAGTTGGTTGGACTGACTGCTGGAGAACGGGATCGCCAGCAGCGGCTCGCGGTCGCGCATGTCGAAGGCCTGAACGATCGCGACGTCGAGCAAGCCGTCGTTGTCGACGTCGCCGAAGGCGCAGGACGACGGTGTCAGGCAGTCCGAGTCGTTGTCGGGCTCACCGTCGTGGTCCAGATCCAGATCACCGCACGACGCCAGCTGGGTGGCGTCAGCGGCCAGACCGCTGGCGGCGCTGATGTCGGCGAAGGTGCCTTCGCCCAGATTTTCGAACAGGCGGTTGTGCTCGAGGTTGGCGGGCGTCACGTTGCCCAGGACCAGCAGATCGTGGTCGCCGTCGTTGTCGATGTCGCCGAAGCACGCGCCGTTGGAGTCCTGCGCCGTTGCCTCGACGCCGGCGACCCCTGCCATGTCGATGAACTCGACCGGGCAAGAGGTATCGCACGATCCGCCGGTACAGCAAGTCTCGGCGAATTGATTGGCGTACAGGCTGTTGGCGGCGCCCGGGCCGTTGGTGACATAGAGGTCGAGATCGCCGTCGCCGTCGTAGTCGAGAATCGCCACTCCCGGCATGCCGCGGGGGCTGTCCGGAGAGTCCAGGACCTCGACGCCGAAGCGATACGGCACCACCTGCTGCAGGATCGCGGTCTCCGCCTGGCTCAACGACGGAGCGCGCCGGTAGCTGATCCCGGCGCCATCGCCAGCGGCGATGTCGATGAACGTCACCTGTGCGTCGGGACCTCCCGGGGCGGCGACAGCTAGGGTCGTCAAGGTCATGCCGGTCAAGATGGCGAAGAGAATGCTCTGACGGATCGGCGTTCGAGCTCTACTCATGGTGATCTCCTGGACGTGGGGCGGTCTGGTGGGCCGCCACATGGGTTCGAGATGAAGTTCGGTTACCAGGGGATACGCAAGTCGGGGCTCAGACCCGTCAAAGTCGCGTCCCGTGCGGTGCTTCGATTACCCTGGTCCCGGCTCTCCGCCAGTCACACCACGAGACACTGAACCCATGCATTCCGCCGACGTCGTTGCCATCGTCGCCTACTTCGCGATCCTGCTGGTGATCGGTGTCCGCACCTTGCGCCGCGGCAGGCAGGGCGCCGAGAGCGAGTCGTTCCTGGCCGCCGATCGCGACATGGGGCTGGTGCAGACCACCGCCAGCACCGCGGCCACCGATCTCGGCGGTGGTTTCAGCCTGGCGATGGGCGGCCTCGGTTTCACCCTCGGGCTTTCGGGCTCCTGGCTGATCGCCGTTTCGGGGCTCTCGATTATCTGCGTGTCTTTCCTGATGGTGCCGAAGGTCAAGCGCTGGGCGGACGCGACCCGCGGACTGACCACCGGCGACCTATTCGAAGCCCGCTTCGACCGGCGTACGGGAACGCTCGCCGCTGCGGTGGTCGGCCTCGCCTGGTTCACCTTCGTCGGCGGCCAG
>JAAUYI010111473.1_pt1 | contig 15684 bp, 16 predicted proteins | sample 7278041 | NCBI WGS metagenome assembly JAAUYI01 (sample SAMN14350216, study PRJNA611818) | marine sediment metagenome | isolation source: surface marine sediment (0.6m) | place: French Polynesia: Moorea | collected 2018-08
AACCACAACAATGGAGAGACCCACATCACTGACCAATCATAAAAACAAACAACATTAACGTTTATGTCAGAGAAGAGACATTGGATCACTCTGAGGGTATGGTAAGAACATGAGCTGAAAAGCTTGTAACCACAACAAAGGAGGTCAATGATAGATATCTCTATATCATCGTTTGACACATTAACCAACGCACCCAAACAGGTCACTGATATTTCTTCTTGCTTGCACTAGAGAGCACTGTTCTGAGGAAGAGTTACCCTTCGTAGAACAACTCCAGAGAGTCTTGCCTAATGTAGAAGAGTTCCTCAGTTAGATCGTTCTGGGTGCTGTTGTGCTTTAAAGCTTCACTTGAGCGGTCGCCCAACGCTACAACTCACTGGGGCACAGCATCAGACAACTCCAGAACCTTTTAGTCAATAACCAATCCGCTCACCCCACAGTGATCGCAGACACAAATCAGGGAAACTTGATGGTTGTGTAAGCAGACGGTGGGCTTATCCCGCAAAGGGTTTAATAGGTCACATCCCGGCGTACAGTGGACTCATAGACAAAGTGAGCTATTGCATAACTTCTTATTTCGAACCCTATATCTAAGTAGACAGAACCCTGTATTACTTACCTAAATTTAGAAGGTATCTAAATTTAGGCACCCTCTATATCTAAACCGAAGCCCCCATGAGCCTTAGCGTCCATGGGGGCTTCTTATTTGAGGACGAGATAACTGGAGATGCAGAGAAGGGCTAACTCGGAAGTGAGCGACAGCACAACCACCTGTAACAACAATCACAAAAATCCCATCGGAATTGATAGGAACACATCTGTTTCCCTACTCAGAACACACAAAACAACGTTCCCACCCATCACATTTTGGAGCCTAAAACCATGACACCTACTCAAATCCAAGGCCTTCAAGTTTGCCTTTGCTTAACACTCTCCATGGTTGCCTTAGTTCCGATCCTGTGGTGGGTGTTGCCAAATCGTCAGCCCGCTGTCTAACTCACAGCATTTCTAATTAATTTGCTCACTACACACCTATCAGGACTCTAACCATGAAACTCACTCACCTCGGCGCATCCTACACTCCCTCAAATCAGACCGTTGAAACCATCGAAACCGATACTGAGCTTTCCTTTATGGGCCACACCTTCAAAATGAGAGCCCCCAAGACAATGCCCACTCAGCCCGTTGGCCGCAGCCTCACCTATCGCGGCGTTCGCTACAGCACCTAAGCTTCCAAGTTTCGACACAGCACAGTGAACAGCCTCTGACCGCACCGTCAGGGGCTTTTTTGTTGGTCTTTGAGACATTTGTGATGTGTATCACCACATTTCCTCAGCTAAATTCAGAAACCCCTTAAGCAACCTTCAGGTATCGGTCAGATAGCGTTCAGCTACCCCCGGCATTCTTGTAATCAATGAAGCAAGTAAACACACTTCACTGATACCCAAGGAGCTTTAACCATGAAACGCACACTTCTTTCCGCCTTAACTGTCCTCGTTGCCTCCGCTGCGATCGCACCCGTTGCTTCCGCCGTTGAGCCCACTAGCTTCAATATCCAAGAAGCTCGCCTCGAAGCCCTTGACGCTCGCACTAAGAACACCGTCCACAAACTACGCCTTGAGCACCTCAACAATCAGACCAAGGCCATCGAAGATATCCAAGCCGCTCGGTTAGACGCTTTAGATGCTCGCACCAAAGCTGTCGATAACATTCAGGAAGCTCGTTTAGACGCCCTAGACGCTCGTACTAAGAACACCGTTCACAAGCTACGACTGGAGCACCTGAACAACCAAACTAAAGCTGTTGAGGATATTCAATCCGCTCGTTTAGAAGCCTTGGATGCTCGGACCAAAGCTATCGATAACATCCAGGAAGCTCGTTTAGACGCCCTCGATGCTCGTACTAAGTCCGTAGTCCGCTAACAGATTGCTGAGCTGTTGCGGTACCCAAGCTTGGGTGCCCGGTGCAGACTCCGTAATCTGTGAAAAAGCTTCATTCCTCAGGGCACCCTTTCCTACTCAGACTCTCCCTACACACACTCCAAGCCTCCGCCGATATGGTGGGGGCTTTTTTGAAGTTGGGGGGTGAGAGCTTGAAGTCCGCTAGTACACGATTAATAAACAGCAATCTGAATGCATTCAGCCTCATCTTCCATCAATCATCATTTCTCCTCCGTTAAATCTAAATAGAACAAAGCCATCCTCGTTTAAAGCAACAATCCCTAAAGCAACCAGAGAAGCCATGCAAAGCGACATTAGTATATTGAAAGAGTGTTTCATGGGTTCCATCCATTGAATGCACAAACTGGGCCACCTCTCGCACAGGTGGCCTTTAGATTTGAGTAGATATAGATAACCTTGAAAAAGAAACTCAACTCAATTATGAGTTTCACGATGAACGGATATAGTCTAGCGACAGAGAAGCGTCAGCTCAAGCAAGCCTGGCGGAACATGTAGTTTCCTAAAAATAATTTGGAGTCCTGGTCTCCCAAACTGGCTCTATTTACCAAGTAGGTACGTGTTGGCATGACCTTTAGCATGGGTAGCGACATCAGCTACAGCTGCTTGGGTAAGCACTACTGAAAATTTGATATCACTACATTTCGGAGAGCGAAAAAAAGTGGGGGAAACCCTTCAGAGCGGTTAATTCATTAGCTCAGCTTATTTCCTTAGATCGACGCGATCAGCCCCTCCGGACTAGACTTGGACTATTTTTGGTGAATAGCTGCTCCGAGAAAATTCTCTAATGAAAAATCTAAGGCTTCAACCCTTATGTTGCCGTTGATTAGTTGCTTGTTGGACAACTTTTTGAAGCCCAAAATAGCATTAGCCGAAGTTATCATTCGAGCCTTTGCCATTCCTGGCTTGTCAATAGTTCTTACTGTGCTGAAATGCCTCAAATTACAGGCGATAGCATGATGTGATGAACACACCGGCAGTCCCTATTGTTTATCAACTCAAAGTCGTCTTGGTGGGCATCAGCCCAATGATTTGGCGACGCTTTCTTGTGAGCAGCGATAGTACGATCGCAGATTTGCATTATATTCTCCAGCTGGTGATGGGTTGGAGCGATGACCATCTGAACCAATTCATCCTGCACGGCAAGCGCTACGGTGTTTATCACGACGGCGGCATGAGCTTCAGCGATGACCCACACGCCTTGCGATTAATCGATTGGCAGCTGCGAGAACGCGAAAAGTTTCGCTACGAATACGACTTCATAGATCGCTGGGAGCATCAGCTGCGGGTGGAGAAAATCCTGTCTCCCGAGCAGCCGCTGACCGTTCCCCTCTGTATTGCGGGTAAGCGGTCGGTGCCCCCTGAGAACTGTGGAGGGCCTTTGGCCTTTCAGCAGAAGAGACAGGATTACTCGGTCGGGTATGCCTTTGAAGTCATCGCCGAAATTCTAGCGGGTGGGGCTGAGATGCTGGAAGAACGCTACAACGAAGTACGTTTGCTACAGCAATGGCTGACGTTAGAAGAGTTTGACCGCATTGCGGTTAATCGTCGCCTCCAGCAATATGCTGAAGGCGATCGCAAATGGTTGTTTGCTGAGGTCATAGGGTAATGCCAATCAAAGTTCAGTTGGTATTTGAAGATGAGGCTGGTGGACCTGCTGTGGTGCAGGACGTGGCTCAAATAGAGCGTGATGCACTGTCACCGGCAACATTGGGGCTAACGCTACGAGACGCTAAGACCATATTGAATAGCCTTCAACGTCATCTGGTCACGCAGCAAGTTGAAGATTACCAACAGCAACAGTTACCTTGTCCTGATTGCCAACAGCCGCGCCGTGTTAAGGACAGCCGCAAGTTGGTGTACCGCAGTCTGTTCGGCAAGCTTCAGCTGCGCAGTGCTCGGCTTTTTCACTGCGACTGCAAACCACATGAGCAGAAGAGCCTCAGCCCGCTATCAGACCTGCTCGCTGAGCGCACGGCCCCTGAGCTGCTGTATCTAGAGACGAAGTTTGCCGCACTGATGTCTTTTGACCAAAGCGCCAAGCTCTTAGCTGAAGTGCTGCCGATTGATGAGCAGTTGAATGCGGCCACTATCCGAAACCACACCCAGCAGATGGCAGCCCGACTAGAGGCGGAGTTGGGGGACGAGCAGTTTATGTTTATTGATAGCTGTGAACGGGATATTGCCGCTCTGCCTCGGCCTGATATGCCGCTGACGATGGGTATCGACGGTGGCTATGTCCGAGCGATCAAGTCGAAGGCTGATCCGCAACAGCCGCATCACTTTGAAGTGATCACAGGCAAAAGTATTGCTGATGATGGCACTTCTAAATGCTTTGGGCTAGTCAGCACCTATGACAAAAAGCCCAAACGCCGGGTGTTTGAGGTACTTCAGTCGCAAGGGATGCAGATGAATCAGCAGGTCACCTTTTTCTCGGATGGTGGCGATACGGTACGAGACCTACAGCTTTATCTCAATCCACAAGCTGAGCATTTACTCGATTGGTTCCACATCACGATGCGCATTACGGTTATGACTCAGATGGCCAAGGGATTCAGCTACCCAGATGACTGGCCGGATAAAGATATTGGTCTGGCTCTGGAGAGCATCAAGTGGTATCTCTGGCATGGCAATGTCTTTCGGGCACTGCAAGAGATAGATTGGTTGGCTGACTCGCTCTACACAGAGGAGCCAACATCTAAGCAAAACAAGCTGTTCAAGAAGGTGGAGGAGTTCAAAACCTATATTGCTAACAATCAGCCCTTTATCACCAACTATGGTGAGCGTTATCGCAATGGCGAACGAATTTCGACTGGGTTCGTTGAGTCCACCGTCAATCAGGTGATCAGTAAACGCATGGTCAAGAAACAACAGATGCGATGGAGCCAAAAGGGAGCGCATCTCTTATTGCAAGTCAGGACGAAAGTACTCGATGGCGACTGGCGTGAAACTTTTGAGCGATGGTATCCAGAACTGGCTGCTCAAGCGGCTTGACCAATGAATAGCCAGTAATCAACGAGTTTCCGGGCTTTCCCACACTTTTTTTCGCTCTCCCTCAAGGAATGTGGCTATCAGCGTATCAGTATCGACTTCAGCCACTGGCTTTAAAGCAGGTTTTGAAGGGGTAGCACCCATTAAATACGTCTCCTAATTTTGAATCGTTAAAACGCTAATCCTCAAGCTACAAGCCTCTCCCAAAGATCATTAACTCTACTAAGAACCTGAGAGAGCAGTGATTGCAACGCTTCATTAAGGGCGGTAATTTGGTTACGAAATTCAGCGTGCTGCCGATTATTTTCGCGGGACTCGTCAATCAGGATCTGAACTCTGTTTTCTGATTCCTTCTGAACCGATTCAAGTTCCCGAACGGCAATCTGCAAAATGCCAGTCAATTGGCGAATTTGCTCATTGTTCGCCTCAATCGCAGCCTCAATTCTATCGAGCCTATCGCTACTCATCCTCTTTAGCCTCCTCCTTGAGTGCTGCTAATTCTTCCTCAGACAGCTCAATTCCCAGGCGATCCTTGATGAGCTGTTCTACAAAATTACTAATACTCCGACCCTCCTTCATCGCTTCAAGGGCCAGCAATTTCTTAACACTTTCATCCAAGTACGCCTGAATTTTCTTTTTGTCAGTAGGCATTGACTTTCTAGGCATTCGTTCTACCTCAATTTAACCCAATAAAAGTCATTCTTATCTTTAGTGACTCACCTTGAATCCATTCTATGTTACTGTAATTTAAAAGTAAATTACTTTAGTGTCACTCATGACGACATAGGAATCAAAAAGCTATGACGACACCCATGACAGCAAGCGACAAGACACAGCGACAGTACGCCTTTGCTGCAATCGCAAAAAGGGCAGGTGTAAAGAAACGAACCGTTCAGCGTTGGTTAAAAAAGCATATTGAGACCTTAGAGATCAGTATCCGGAACAGGTGCTCTTTTAAGGAATTTGTCCATTGTCATAGGGCAATCTGTCTGTGCTTTAGCCCATTGGATATCACTGTCGTCATACGGGGCATCCAACCTGGTAAGCATTTCATAGCACTGGGCAAAGCTTAGACCGTATTCTCTAGCTATTTCCTCTATTTGTTCCGCATAATCCTGCAGCCATCGTTGGAAGTGCCCTCTTATTGCTGTGGCGGCTAATGCTCTGGGGCTCGACACTCTACCACCGAGGTTCAAAATCAGAGCTGCCATGCGTTGCAATCTCAAGTCTTGGGGAAGCTCATAAGGGTCTGCGTCTCCTGGTAGCTCATCAGGAGCACTGGGGAAACGATCAGGAAACTTTTTCTCTAGAGAAAGTTCTATTAACTGCCCTGCAAGCGTTGATTTTCGACCGTCGGCAACAATATCAGCCCATTCCTGTAGAGCCACATCATACGCAGCACTAATTGAAATACTAAATTTTGCCACGGCATTAGATTCTCCCAACGCCACAAAGTATAGGGCTTTCATTCAACCAATACCCTCTTATAACCTTTTTAGGCTCCTGTAAATTCAAAAATGATATTGATAGAACCTAAAAAGGTGATCAAGTATAGGTACGGGATGAAAGTGGAGAAACTTCCCAATTCCATTCTGTATTCACCCCGATATCAATCCAGATATGACCCAATCCACGACCAAGCCTATTGACAGGCGTGTACCTCTCACGTCCCTGAATTATGCAGCGGCTAAACGGTTAGCGGGTGATGAATGTACTGTCACAGAGTTTGTAAACACAATCCTTTCTCAAGTACTGCAACCTGTTCAACTATCGGGAAAAACACCCGCCAACGATCGCACCCCATGACTTCACAAAAACAGAGCCTCCGTGCTCCTGTCTTGGCACAGCTCAAGGCGTCACTACCAAAGGACTTTAAAGGTACTTTTAGCGACATGATTCTTGCGATTCTTACCGAAAATCGTCTCCTCAAGCGGACACTGGCAGGTCAACTCACTGACCCGGTAAGTATCACCAGCGCTGTCAGTTCACACCGCCCCCTAGAAGTCGTCTCCGTCCTCACAGCCCCCAAATCCCACCGCTAGCTATGTTTCGCTTCCTCCCTTATCTCCTAATTGCCGTTCTTTCGGGTGCTCCATGTCTCTGGCTTGGCTGGAAAGCTCGGGCACACACCGATCCACTCATGGATGCTAAAGCGTGCGCTGATATCGTCACTACCTCAGTTATCGATACCCTCCAGTTTTGGAAATAACGGTCACACTCACCCCTGAGGTCAAACCCATGACTTCCTCTAACTCTCAGAACCCTGATCGCATCTCGCAGCTGGCTACGAGCATTCGCCGGATTCAACGGCGAACACAGCCAGATGAAGAGCTAAAAAGCAACATCGTCTCCCACCCAGCGCTGGGGGCACAGGCGGCCAATGGCGATCCCCTAGCTGCAATAGCCCTGCTCCAGGGACAACAGCGAGACCTGCACATCGATCTGCAAACGACAAACCGGGTAACCCACCGGATGTACAGCGATGTGCTCGGGCGTCTTGTTGAGCTAGAACAGCTCCTGCCTGAAATCGATAGTGACCTCAAACGCAATCATCACAACATTCATCTGTTGGTCAACCAGATTGAACAGATTCTCGCTGAAAACCAGGGACTACGCGCTGAAGTCGATCTCCTTACCCAAAAGCAAGAGATAACGTCAGAGGAAGTCGAGAGAACGAGCGCCACACTCAAACGCTTAGAGCAAAAGCGACTCACCATTTCTCAGCTGATCGGTATTACTGGAGCCTCCCTCGTACTGGTGCTGCTTGGTGTGGGGCAGTTCAGACAGGGTGGCCTCGTAAAACAGCTCAACGCTATACAAAACGATATTCAAGTTCTCTATGGGAACGACAACATCCTAAGAAACGAACTCTATGGGAGGTGATGCAGCACTCCTCAAAACTCTCTTTGTCCTCTACTCCGCATATCTATGGCATTTGGACTTACAGAAGATATCCGCTCCAGCCTCTCCGCTAAAGACGGGCTGGCCGATGGCACCGTCAACCCAGCAAACCTTGAACGGATAGGCTTTCAACCGGGTGTTACCATTCCCGATAACCTTCTGGTCTACAAAGACCAAGCAGCTGCCGATGCAGCAATTGACACGATCACAGAACAAGCCACACTCTATGCCCAAAGCACCAGGGTTGTGGAAGAGTACACCCACCTTGTAGAAGCCGCCGAGAAATACCACAAGGCAACCCGCAAGCTGCGAACGAAGGTAGCTTCGCTGGAAATCACTATCGAGCAGGCCTTTAGTGAGTGGCAAACTCTCAAGCACGAGGTTAATACGGCCAAACGTCAAAGTGGTCTCCTGCATGCTTCTAATGTGGAAGAAGCCAATATTGGCTTTGCCAAGTTCCAGCGGGGCCTCACCATGAAGCTTCGTGGCATGACCGATGAGTCACGCAGCGGCACAGAAGCGGGTTCTGTCAAACGTGGGCACCTGCGGCTTGTGTCCTAACTGTTGTTCGTCAGCGGGGCCACAGTGCCCCGCAAACCAGGCTCCCTATGGTATTTACCCATCGTTCTATCGCTAAGCTTTCCCGCTATCTGCTGCTCTCTCTTCTAAGCAGTAGCCTTGTGCAACTAACGGCTATGTGGAGCCCCGTTGCGTGGTGTCTCGTTGCTATCGGCTGCGTAGGTCTGCTGATCCTGCTCATGCTCGGCGTCCAGTACTACGGGCTCTTTACCGGCAGGACATGGGCAAAAGACTTTGAGATCCATAGACTCAACCAGGGACTGATTCAATTCATTGTTGTTCTTCTTTTTGCCGTTATCGGTGGGGTGCCAACATGGTACGCATTCTTCAGCTAAATATGCTCGATAACGACGATCGTAGATGGCTGGGTGGGCAAACTGCGCAGCTATTTCTCGCGCTTTTTCGGGCAGCTCCTAAACGAGCCATCATCCTCTATGGTGGAACGCTGATAGCGCTGTTGCTCTGGCTCGTTCCCATTCGCTACAAGGTACGGCCCACACTCACACTGTCGCTCACCCTCACCGCCGCTGGCATCCTTGCTGCCACCCAAAGTGAGTTAGAGCGGTGGCAAAAACAGATAGAGGCGGCTGAGGCCGATGCCGACTACCAAACAGCACTCCACAGACAAGCAACCGAGGCAGTGCTGACCACACAGCAATACGCAAACGTTACCGCTGCACGGCTTAATGCTTCTCAGGTTCTGCCTGAGCATCTGATAGAACCAGATCTCCAAGACCCAAAGCTTACCCAAGCAGCTGAGTTTGAAGAGTTTAAACGCATGATCGGAGCGTCTGACTCGGAAGACTCTCCTGGACAACCAACAGCACTGCTCAAAGGTGACACCGATGGCGATGGCGTTGTCGATGTCCAGCAGGGCAAGTACCGCTTTTACACCCGTAGAAATTCTCAAACTGGGCAGAAAGAACGCTGTGTGGACCTGACAGGGCATACCCACTACGCAGGGCTTCCCATCGTAGATTTAGCCTCAGAAATGGCACGGGAATCCCGTGGGTGTCTGGGTGTTGGTCCCACCGGTACCGGTAAATCGCAACTGCTTAAACAGGCGATCTCAGCTCAGCACCGTTGCGATCAAACAACCGACTTCACCGTCTTTGCCCACAAGTCAGCCAATAGTGCTCGGGATGAAAGTCTGGACTACTGTGGCTTAGAAGACTCAGATGACCTCTACTTACTCACTGCCTCAATGAGCGGTGGAGTTCTCGAAGATGCAGCCTACAGGCTTTACTGTCGGCTCAGAGCACTCCAGGGCATCATGGAGAAGGGCTCGAAGGTGCCCAGTGTGGTCGTTATCGACCAAATCAATCAGGGACTGGTTGCAGCAAACAAGGCAGAGCGGTATGCCCTGCAGGACGACGACGGGGAAATACTTTTCCCATACCTGGAACAAACCTATAAAGATGACCTGGCCACCCTGCTTGTGGATGGCCGTGAAAAATGCGTTAAAGCCTGGGTGTTTGGTCACGCAAACACAAACGAAGCGCTCGGGCTTTCCCATCAAATCAAAGAGAATGTCTTCTATGTGGGCCTTGGCCGTGACGGTATCTATAGCGCTGTAACCAATCCCCTCAAAGATGATCGGTTCATCGCCGTACCCTCTGTCCGTAAGGCGCTGGTAGAAAAGCTCCAAGCCTACCTTAAAGCCCATGAGGAGTACGGCAACCCGGTGAACGTCGTACTGGCCATCACAAACTGTGGCAGCCAAGGGTGGAGACTGGTGATCCTGCCACAACTTACTGACCCTGACCCCATAGAACTGGGTATCACCAATCCTCCCGCCAAAACTCCCAGGGTAACGCCAAAGCCAGCGCAGTCAGCACCAAAACCACCACCAGAAATTGAATCAGTATGCGACCAGCTCGAAGTACAACTTGGCTCTGAACTGGGCCAGCACTACACCGCCGCACAAAAAGAGACCGCAACTGCATTTATCCGCTGGATAAAACAGCGACGCCACGACTTCATCGACGCTCAGGGTCTGCTCGATCCAGAGACGGTTTCCTATGGCTTTGATGGGGTAAAAAGCGTTGAAGAGATGGAACTGATCCTTCAACTCATTACTGAACTGGGCTACGGCTCCTTTGAGGAACATCCACACACAGGGCTGATAGCCTGGCGACTCAAAGGAGCAACCCCCATCGGTTCCTACCAATGGCTAATCAGAGATTCTACAGCTGAGATGCCTCCTGATAAGCCCGAGGGAAAGGAGATAACACCAGAATTAGCTCCTTTGCCCGATGGGATAACACCCGAAATCTTCAAAACTATCCTCTTTTATTTAGATCAAAAACAGCCTGGAATCCTGCTTACTCCCAATGGCTTTCTAACAGGTTCCTACAAACTTATAGACAAAGACAGCCCAGAAAAAATCAACACAGCCCAGATGCGAAAAGCGCTCAAATATCTTGACTCCCTTGGCGTTGTATCCTTTCCCAATCTCGAAGATAAACAGTTTAGATTCCTCGGTTTCCCTGAAAAGCCTCATAAAAATGACCTCCCTGAGGATATCCCCTAAATAGATACAAATGACATCCCCCAGAACCTCACATCCATCTATGAGTTTTCGCTATGAGCCATGCCCCGAAGGCAATACACGCCATGAGCCTCCCATGATCTAAAAAACACGTATGAGGTATTTCTCATACGCTTATGAGCCAGCTATGAGAAGCAGAGAAAACAAATTCAAGTGATGCTGAAACGTTCGCAACAATCGATCCAGAACACTTACTATGGACCTCGCCGTAACCCCAAACTAAATGCTATTAGAGATCACCTAGTACGCTGGGTCTTAGGGCGGCGTTCCGGCCCTAACCAGGGGGTTTGGGGAACTCGGAGGGACCCCAAGCAACATCTTTAAGCTCCACACCAACCGCTCATATAACTCGCAGACCAACCCCTAATTAAAACGTGAAGAAAACACCTGCCTTCTTGTTGCCTTATTTATGCCTCACAGAGAGACCGCCTTAAGGATGCCTCATCTCTGCCTTAACGCCTTTCACAACATTCATGTACCCCTATCCTGTTGGAACTACTGCAATGACTTCCTTTCGACGCAACAACATCCAGGGCATCATTGATCTTGGCAATGCCGACATCAAGTTTCTCTACCGCATCGGTGATGACTCAGACGACTGGCACAGACATAAATTTGAATCGGTTGTCTCAACCAGCCCCCTGGTCAATAACCATCCAGCACGAGTACTCCTGGGTGAACAGTCGTATCTTATCGGTGAAGAAGCAACCGCTGTACAGTGCGATCGCACCGGCAACACTGACAGCGGCAAGGTCTTAAATGCACTGCCATTGACCATCCACGCCCTGATCAAAACAGCTGGTATGGGGAAACCACTTTCAGCAGACCTGATATTTACGTGCCCTAGCGTGAAGGCCTACGGAGCAGACATCCAGGCAAAGCTGGTGGGTGAACACAAAGTCACCCTGCCTCCCGACGATGCCGCCCTCATCGATGAGCAAAAACAAACCATCCGCATCGACTCAGCCATACCACAGCTGGAAGGCTATCAAGCCTACAGACTGGTCAAGTCTGACTGCCCAAACGGAGCAGTCATGGTTGATATCGGCAGCCGTACCATTCTGGTCACCGTCGTTGATGCCCAGGGACGCATCCTCAACCGCTTTGCCAAAGACGATTGTGGCTGTCACCGCATAGCTGAGCGAGTCTATCAGTCAGAATGCCTCATTGGACTCAAGGGCATGAACCAACGCCTCCCCAATGCAGAACAGGTAATGGCGTTTCTGCTCGATACCACAACGAAAAAATCCCTCCGCCAGCAGCAAGCGACACGCATAGAACCCCACATTCTAGCCTGTGTGCAGGACGCTCAAACCTTTGTCAGACAATACGGAGATAAGCCAGTCTATCTGATGGGTGGCGGCTCCATGCTGCCAGGAATGGTAGACGCCTTTAGCAACAGTCAGCAAAAAGCCCAAACCATGCCAGAAGCCACCTGGGCCACCCTGATTGGACTATCAACCGTCGCCGACAGACTTTTTACTCAGAACTGATATATGAGCGATCGCAAACAGATCCGAGTGTATGTCGATGTAGACCAGTGGACTACGCTCAAGCCTGACACCCCAGAAAACGACACCGACACACTCAAACGACTCCTGGCTGAGCTGGAGCAGCTACGGAGTTTGGTCGGTCAGTTAGCCGATCAAGACGTAGTACAACTCAGCACCATAGTGGCAACCCTCTCGGATATTCATGCCAACCCGCTGATCGCCCTTGGCATGTGTCTTGAAAGGTACCGACAAACCGAGGTCCAACCAGTGCTTCAGTCCAGTGGCTACAAATCCCGATCCGCTATAGCCACCCCTGACGACTTTGTCGATAACTCAGGGGAGTTCTAACAAAGCAGCCATGTTCAGACGATATGCGGTGAAATTACGTTTTGTGTCAATTCCGCACACCTCGCAGCAAATCGCTGGGAATTTCCCCTTCAAATCAGCGATCTCAGGCGAGGCGTTGTAAGATCTTGGGCATCACGAAAGGAGGAGTATCTATGAACTAACGATGTACAGACACTAAAAAACCTTCTGAACTTGACGGGGACGAAGGCTTTCTAGTTATTCGATTTATCCACTGGACACGACGTCATTAACGGAGGCCGGAAACCGAGTTAAGACGTTGACAGGGTTTTCATGTGCAATTTTAGCGGGAATTAGACATTCCTGCAACTCATTGCCAAATCCCTTTCTGTCTGGTGGTTTTGCCCCCTTACTAACCACCAAACCAATGGCAGTTGCATCCACTTTGCAGCGGCCCACGTTCGTGCAGGAACTAGACAACAAGTTCCTGGCACTGTGGCCGCACCGTTTCGATTTCCTCTACGCTCCCCACCCCGACCCTGGTACCAAACCCCAGTGGCAAACAGAGACCAGACATCCGCTCTCTGACAGACTGATCAACCAAGGCACCTATCTCTACGGCGTAAGGTTTGGATCTGTTACCCAGTACGCCATGCTCGATATCGACTCGGGCAGTCCCTACCATCCAAGACGAGATGCCCTGGCTCTCTCACGCATCAGCGAAGCCATTGAACCCTTGGGACTCCTCCAACACCTGATACTGACCAGTTCAGACAGCAGCGGTCTCCACATCTACTTTCCGTTTGAAACACCACTCCCTTCCTGGAAAGTAGGACTTGCAATCACAACACTGCTTGAGAACAAAGGCTTCAAAGTAATACCTGGATGGTTAGAAGTCTTCCCCAATGCCAAAGCCTACAATCCAGCCGGAGATAGTCTCTACAACGGACACCGGCTACCGCTGCAGCAGGGGAGTTATCTACTCAACGCTGACCTAGAGCCAATAGAGAGTAGTAGCTTCCATTTCATCAATAACTGGGAGACGGCCACAGCTCACAACGACATCACCAGCGAAACGTTAGAACTTGTCATTGAGCAAGCCCAGCGAAAAATCTACCGGGTCTCCCACAAAGCCGAGAAATTCCTCAACGATCTGAATGCAGAAATTGCAGTGGGTTGGACCGGCAACGGCCAGACAAACCGACTCCTTGGACGCATCACCATGCGGGCTTATATCTTTGGTCACATCCTTGGAGCCCCGGAACCTCTTACAGGCGATGAACTCATAGGACATGTAATGCAAACGGCTCAGAGCCTACCTGGGTTCACGCTGTGGTGTCGTCATCAAAATGATCTCGAAGCCAAAGTGAAAGAGTGGGTGAGATGTATTGAAGCAAGCCACTATTTTCCATATGGCTCAGACAAACTCCCAATAGACACTGCACCAGTAGGACCATCATGGAATGAAAGACAGCAAGCAGAGGTGAGAGAACGCATCACCAAAGCTGTTACAGAATTGCAGTCCACAAACAACTGGCCAGACGGAATCACGGCACGGTTTGACAGACTCACTGATCAGGGGATTAGTGGAAGTTCACTTTACAAACATAAGGATCTCTGGCACCCACGCTTTATAGTGGCCGCAGCTGCGGCCACTGGAACCGACATCCCCCCAGACCCCCCTGCTTCTCAAAGGGAGGCGTTGGGGAAAGAAACCCCAACGCACTCCTCACAAGCTTATTGGGAAACTGATTGTAATAACCCGAATAGCAAGGCTTCCAGAGCTATTCAAACAGATAAAAACAAAAATTTAGGGTGTAATACTGAGGCTACATCAGAGCGCCCTATTCCTCAACAGCTGCGGCTTGAAATTGAACAGGCGATAGCCTCAGCTCAGGAGACTCAGGCAAAGCTACAGCGCTCGTACATTGATGACTATCTGGATAGGGCTCAACGAGACTACAGAACACAGCTAGAGCAGTGGGCTGCATCTGGCGATCCAATCCTTATGGCTGAGGCGAAATCGCGACTAGCGGCAATGGGTGAGGATAATGTTTTCTGACATGTTATTTTGCTACAAGATGTCCTATAACGTCTACGGCGCTGATGCCAATGGACTTGATGAGTTAAAGGTACCTTTTGTTGGCTTTGCGTCAATGGTAAGACTGCGATCTCAAGACGATAAAACTCCACAGACCTGGTAGCCAGACTGCGGAGTTCCGTATAGTTTATGAGATTTACTGTCCTGCTTCAGTGAGCCCTACACATTACGTGATTGGGAGAGGATGCACTAGTAGCGCTAGACCGTCACGACCGATGACTTTGACATCGGTTCCAGAACATATGGTTGATGCTAGAGGTTTAATTGTTCGAGCATACCAGTAAATTCCATATAGTCGAATTCGACCTGTGCCGCCAGGAAGAATAGATTCGACAACTGTGCTTGTGGCTTGCCAGTAAGAGTCTAAAGGAGAGAGCGTTTTTCTTACTGTGCGTATGGGCAGACTTATACCTGCCTTAGTTAATTTTTTGAGAACACTGAGTACGGCAGTTTGTGGCATAATTACCTCTTTCTATGTCAAGGACAAAAGTATAGAGTCAACAACAATGCATCGGTTCGCTTAGATATGTTGCATAGGCAAGACCTCAGCTTTAATCTGTTAAAGGACGTTTTTAGAACGCGTTCTAAAAAGAGATGTTACTTAGTGCCTTTTTGTGACTAACAGATTTTGAGTGTATTGATTTCTTATCCTATTTCGAGGCTGAGAAGGTAGTGAACTGAGGTCTTTTGTTTCCGGCGTATCTGCTGGTTGGGGGACATCTGAGCTAGACCAGAGAAAGGGGAGCCTTGATGGTGCTCCCCTGAAATCTCATTAAAAGATATCTCTATGCTAGCAACGCTATT
>JAAUYI010121559.1_pt1 | contig 15682 bp, 9 predicted proteins | sample 7278041 | NCBI WGS metagenome assembly JAAUYI01 (sample SAMN14350216, study PRJNA611818) | marine sediment metagenome | isolation source: surface marine sediment (0.6m) | place: French Polynesia: Moorea | collected 2018-08
GCAAGATAGAACTCAATCACGATCGAGGAAAAACTCTACAAATAATTTTATAATTTTTTAATAATTCAAACATAGATCTTCATAATTTAAGACAATGTCTTAATCTATAACCTATCTTGCTAAGGATATTCTGAACTAATCAGCAAGGATACTGAAAATTTAGTTACAATCTCAGGGCGATATTGTTTATTAACAAACAAGTTATGACTGCTACTATTACTCAATCTAACTACGAAGTAAAAGACCTTGCCCTTGCGCCGAAAGGCAAGCAAAGAATAGAATGGGCAGCAAGAGAAATGCCCGTGATCGAGCAGATTAGAGAACGTTTTGCTAAAGAGAAACCCCTAGCAGGTATTCGTCTAGTAGCTTGTTGTCACGTCACTACAGAAACTGCTAATTTAGCAATTACTCTCAAAGCTGGTGGTGTTGATGCAATTTTGATTGCTAGTAATCCTCTTTCCACCCAAGACGATGTGGCAGCCTGTTTGGTTGCCGATTATGGTATTCCTGTCTACGCTATCAAAGGTGAAGATAACGAAACCTATCATCGTCACGTTCAAATAGCTCTAGACCACAAACCTAATATCATTATTGATGATGGTAGTGATGTGGTAGCTACTCTAGTAAAAGAAAGACAGCATCAACTAAGCGATATTATTGGAACTACAGAAGAAACCACTACAGGTATCGTTCGCCTAGAAGCAATGTTCAAAGATGGCGTTCTCAGCTTCCCCGCGATGAACGTTAACGATGCAGAAACTAAACATTTCTTTGATAATCGTTACGGTACAGGACAATCTACTTTAGATGGCATTATCCGTGCTACTAATGTGCTTTTAGCTGGTAAAACTATAGTAGTAGCTGGTTATGGCTGGTGCGGTAAAGGTGTTGCCATGCGAGCAAAAGGACTCGGTGCTAACATAATCGTAACCGAAATTAATCCTGTCAGAGCGATCGAAGCAGCGATGGATGGCTTCCGCGTTATGCCCATGATAGAGGCTGCACCCTACGGAGATTTATTTGTTACCGTTACTGGTAATAAGCACGTAATTCGCCCAGAACATTTTGCAGCGATGAAAGATGGGGCGATGGTATGTAATTCTGGTCACTTCGATATTGAAATTGACTTAAAATCTCTAGGGGCAAAAGCAACTGAAGTAAAAGAAGTACGTAACTTTACCCAAGAATACAAATTACCCGATGGTAAATCTATTGTTGTCTTAGGAGAAGGAAGACTAGTTAACCTAGCTGCTGCCGAAGGACATCCTAGCGCAGTCATGGATATGAGTTTTGCTAACCAAGCCTTAGCTTGCGAATACTTAGTCAAAAATAAAGGCAAATTAGAACCAGGTTTACACTCTATTCCGCAAGAAGTCGATCGAGAAATTGCAGCTCTCAAGTTAGCAGCAATGGGAATTAAGATTGATACTCTTACTGCCGAACAAGAAGAATATATCAGCTCTTGGACTGTAGGGACTTAATAATATGAGTTCGGAATTCCAAATTCCAAATTCCGAATTCAACAGTTTGCCGATGTAGGTGCAATTTTATAGTTTTTAGCTAACAGTTTTTATGAGAGGTGGGTGAAAATCCCACCCTTTTTTTGTTGATTCATGATATATGTAAGATTTTATAAATTATTTTCTAAACTAGATGGCTAAACTTTCCGTTGAACTGAACCGTTATTTTTTTGAAGAAGAAAGAAAACCAGAAGTAACTCTTGCGGAAATTTTGTCTTTGGCAGGAGAAAGAATATTTGGGTTTTTATTTGTAATTTTATCTCTGCCTTCAGCTTTGCCTATTCCTGCCCCTGGTTATTCCGTTCCTTTTGGTATTTTGATGCTGCTGTTAGCACTCCAGCTTATTTTTGGTCGTCAACGTCCTTGGGTGCCAGAAAAAATGCAAAATAGTTCCATTTCGTTGGATAAAGTTCAGGGAGTACTAAAAGCAGGACTTCCTTGGTTGCAAAGAATCGAAAATATTACTAAACCACGATTAGCTTATATTTGTACCAGCTTACCAGGTAGAGTAATTCTTGGCAGTGCGATCGCGCTGATGTCTATCTCGATGATGATACCTGTTCCTCTAACGAATACTATCCCTGCTGCGGGAATTTTTATCACAGCTTTTGGCTTACTAGAAGATGATGGTTTAATCTGTATCGGTGGCTTATTTGTCTGTTCGGTAGGGGCAACTGTCAGTATTTCTGTTTTGGCTTTTGGTGTTACTGCTGTTCGTGCCACTATCGATCTTATTAAAGATTGGGTAGGTAGTCTAATTTCTTAAAGTATTAGATTTAGAGATTAGCTGGCTCAATAGTGGTTAGTCTCTGCTACTCACTACTTGTCTAGAGCATCAAACACTAGATTATTCCAGATAACTATGACACTCCAGTATAGATATAGTGCTGTCTCTAATCCGCAAGAAATTCAGCAGCTTGGAGAAATTACACGCCAGTGCTTTGGTAGTTCCCCTTCTGACTGGGAACGTTATGTCAATCGTCTTGGTGCTGAAAATTTCCGTATTCTTCATCAAGGAGATAAAATAATTGCGGGTTTGGCAATTTATTTTATGGGACAATGGTTTGGCGGTCAAATCGTTCCCATGGCAGGAATTGCTGCCGTTGGGGTAACACCAGAAGCCCGTGGTAGGGGCGTAGCCCGCGAACTTTTAACTCGTACAATTCAAGAACTTTATAGCTTAAACATACCTATTTCTGCTCTATATCCTGCTACTCAAGTACTCTATCGCCAAGTGGGATACGAGCAAGGCGGAAGCTATTGTACATGGGAATTACCCACTGCCAATATTCAAATAAAAGAGCGTCATTTACCTATGTATCGGGTTAGTGTGAGTGACTCTGGCATTTTTGAGCAGATATACGATCGACAAGCTAGAGTAAATAACGGTAATTTAGCTCGAAATTCTGCTATTTGGTCGAGAATACTCGAACCGCACCCAGAAGAAGACATTTATGCCTATCTAATTGGTTCAGAAAACACACCTGGAGGCTACCTAATTTTTACCCAAAAGGAAGAAGCGATCGAAATAAAAGACTGGGCGTTATTAAATGTCTCGGCTGCCCGAAGGTTATGGACATTTTTAGCCGATCATCGCTCTATAATCGAAAAAGTGACTTGGCAAGGTTCAGTTTTTAATCCTTTTACCCTACTTTTGCCCGAACAAACAGGCAAAATTGTTAAGCAGATGAATTGGATGCTACGCATAATTAATGTGCCATTGGCTTTATCAAAGCGTGGTTATCCAACCACATTAGCAGCTGAATTACATTTAGATGTCCGAGATGATTTGATAACTGCCAACAATGGGAAATTCTGTCTAAAAGTTTCTCAGGGAAAAGGAGAAGTAAGTCAAGGCGGAAAAGGTGATTTTAAAATAGATATTCGCAGCCTAGCATCTCTGTATACGGGTTTCTTGAGTCCACAACAGCAGCAACGTTTAGGCTATCTACAATCAACCCCAGAAGCTTTGGAGACAGCAACCCTAATCTTTGCTGGCGATCGCCCTTGGATGGCAGATTTTTTCTAAATAACAAATTGGTTTACCGGATTAAAGACAGAAAAAATTTATTTTGCAAGCTTTTAGAGATTTTCAGGGTAGTTCTGGGAACTATAGACAGAGGAGCAGTGGATACAAATAGAGAGATTATTTGGTTATTTCCGCTTTTACTTTGATTGATATCATGAACAATACTCTTACAAATCCCCTGTTAATCATAGATGATAAATTAAAGCAAGCCTGGTCTGGTTGTATCGAATTTACCGAACCAAAAGATAATTCTGTTGGTTGGCTAATTTATTGTTCGGCAGGAAAGGTACAGTATGCTACCAGTAAGATTGGTCAACAAGAGCGGTTTCAATATTTGTGGAAACTTTTTCAAATAGATTTAGAATGCCCAAAACTAAAGGCTACAAATTTAGAATATGAGCAATTACGTAACTGGGGATCGGCTATCAACTTAGTTGATTCAAATTGGCAAGAATTACTTTTAAAATTTACTAAAGAAGCCATCACTCAAGTCTTGAGTTTAGAGCAAGCTTCTGTAAAATTAGTCGAAAATAGCTGTTTAAATGAAACTATTGTAGACTTTTCTTGGGATGATTTAAAAATTTCTCAACTCAAACAAGAAGCCAAAGTTTGGACTAAAATAAGAACTTATCTTAATTCTCCTTTTAGTCGTTTTCACCTCAAGCAGGATAATACTCTTAAGTTTTATAAATTCTGGAAAAAACTATACATTAATCCAGATATATTTGATGTGGCTAATTCTAAAAAAATATCTTTTTTTGTCGATCTATTTGCCAAAAAAAATAGTTTTTACTATATAGCTTCTCAAATTAATATACCTCCTCTAAAATTAATAGAATATTTAAAACCTTGCATCGAAGAGCATATTTTTGATATATTACCGTGGCAAAACTTAGAAGCAGAGATATCGCCCAAAGTTACTGCCGTTCAAAAAACAACTTTTCCAAGGATCGATACCTATTCTCCTCAAGTATCAAAACCAACATTTAATAGCGATCGAGCTTCGCAACTTCCTGTAATTGCCTGTATTGACGACAGTAAGACAGTACAACGCAAAGTGAAATTAACTTTAGAAGCAATTGGTTATCAAGTTATTGATATTCTCGATCCTGCTTTGGCTTTAAAAAAATTATCTCGTCAAAATCCAGTCTTAATTTTGATGGATATAAATATGCCCACTATGAATGGTTATGATTTGTGTAGGATGTTACGTCGTTCTCAAAAATTTCAAGAAGTTCCTATAGTCATGCTGACAGGAAGAGAGGGAATTATCGATCGCATGAGAGCTAAATTTGTTGGTTCTACTGAATACTTAACTAAACCTTTTGAACCTAATAAGTTGATCGAGTTGGTTAAAAAGTTAGCGGTATAGAATAACTATATGAAGAGGAATTTACGCAGATTCAGAGCATGGAAACTAAAACACAAGCAGCGAGCGAGCGCTTTGACATTTTTGCTCGTTTGCAACAATCTGCCGATCTGGCTACCCTAGTTACAGATAAAAAACTTATTTCTTATATTCCCTTCACTGATTTTAAAGACGAATTCCGTTCTCAATTACCAAATCTAGGTTGGAGTACAATTACCACTGTTGACAAAAACCTAGCTTTTGCTGCGCAACAGCAATTACTTATTACCTTTGCTCTGGGTACGCTGGTAGCTGCTGGCGCAGTAGCAGCACTTGCAGTTCTTATTGGCAACAGAGCTACTGAGCCGATTTTAAAAGCTGCTAGTGCAGTAAAACAATTAGGTAAAGGAGAATTAGATACTCGTATTCCAGTCCAGGGAGAAGACGAATTAGCGGACTTGAGTTCTAACATTAACTTGATGGCAGAACAAATTCAAGACTTGATTAATATCCAAGAAACAGAAACTAAACAACAACGGCAAGAAAAAGAACGCCTCCAACAAGGGGTGATGAACTTACTACTAGATGTAGAAGGGGCACAAAAAGGAGATTTGACCGTTAAAGCACAGATGAGCGAAGGGGCAATAGGCTCGATCGCTGATGCTTTTAACGCTACTATTGGTAAGTTAAGGTCTTTGCTCGAACAAGTTCAAACAGTCTCTAACGAAGTAGGCGAACTATCTCTAACAGGGGAAACTTCGGTGCGTCAGCTTTCTGAAGCTGCTGCAGGGCAAGCAGAAGAAATCGATATGGCTCTATCTAATATCGCGGAAATCAATGAATCAGTTCAAAATGTAGCGTTTTATGCTCAAGAAGCAGCTGAAATAGCTCACCAAGGTTTAATTCAAGCCAAAGAAGGGGATGCTGCTATGGATTCCACCGTTAATAGTATTGAAAAAATTAGGACTACGGTTGCTGGTACTTCTAAACAAGTAAAACAACTAGCCGAATCTTCCCAAGAAATCGCCCAAATCGTCGATATTATTTCCGGTATATCTGAAAAAACGAACTTGTTAGCATTTAACGCTTCTGTTGAGGCAGCCCGTGCAGGAGAACATGGCGACGGTTTCCGCATTGTAGCAGAAGAAGTTCGTCGCCTGGCAGATCGAATCACCGATTCCACCAAAGATATTCAACAACTAGTATCCGCAATTCAACAGGATACAACTGCTGTATTGCAAGGAATGGAAACTAGTACGGCAGAGGTTGTCACTGGTAGTGAATTAGTTCGTAAAACCAAACAAAATTTACAGAACTTGGCGAACACAAGTGAAAAAATAGATATGTATCTCCAGTCTATTTCCACCAGTACCATCGACCAAACTAATACTGCTCGTCAAGTCAACGACCAAATCACAGGGATTGCGACTATCGCTAGAAATAACTCGAATGAAGCCCAAAACGTGGTTAAATCTCTGCGTACTCTGGTAGAAGAATCGGAAACGCTTCAAGAGTCATTATCTCAATTTAAGTTACAGGCTTAGTTTAATAAAAGTTGTTAGTTGTTAGTTGTTAGTTGTTAGTTGTTAAAAAAACTCCGAACTAATAACTCTCATTCCCTATTCCCTATTTAAAAATGAGTTCTCAGTTAGATCCTTCGATTCTCGCTTCTATTACTGAAGAAGCACGTCAGTGTTTTTTAGACGAAGATGCCCCAGAATATCTACAAATGTTAGAAGAGGGCATTAAACAAGGCGATCGCGCTGCCGATTTTACCTCTCTCTTGCGGGCTGCTCACTCCCTTAAAGGTGGTGCAGGGTTGGCATCTTTAGACAGTTTACAAGAACTAGCCCATAAACTAGAAGATGTCTTAGTCGCAATTCAACAAGGACAAATTGAGGAAGTTGATTTTGGCTGGAGTTTAGTAGAACAAAGTGTTAATGAAGTAGCTTTTATTTTAAGTCAGGCACGGACTGTCGATGATGTAACTGCTAATCCAGATTTGCTGGCAGCTTTAGCAGCTTTAGTTGGCTCTTCTTCTTTAGCTGAAACCGATACAACCACTGAAAGCCAAGACCATAGTTTAGTTAATAATACTTTAACCGATGATTTAGAAACTGCTTTTACCGCGATCGAAGAATTATCTGTAGATACTCCTATTCATGTAATCGAAAAATTCTTAGCTAATTTTACCGATGAATGTATTTTTCTGGGAGAAACCTTAAACTTGCCGTGGCTAGTAGAAGCTATTGCACCTATAGCACAAGCTTTAGAAGAATCTCCCCCTGAGGAAGTACTGCTGTTGGCACGAGAAATAATTGGTAATTTACGTTCTCAACGAGATTTATATTTAGATGATTCTTTAGAAAAGGAATCACCAACAAGCCAGGAAAGCAACACAAATAGTAACGATTTTCTCGCCAATACTTTAAACCAGGAGTTAGAAGAAAGTTTAGCAGCGATCGAAGAATTAACTGCCGATACTCCGCCAGAGTTAATCGAGCAATTGTTATCTAGTTTTATTGATGAAGGTTTATTTTTAGCAGAAACTCTAAGCTTACCTTGGTTAGGAGAAGCAATTGCACCGATAGGGGACGCTGTAGCCGAATTTGAGCCAGAATTTGCTTTACTAGCAGCGAAAGAAATAATCACAGAAATTCGTTCTCAACGCGATCGCTTTTTGCTCACAGGGGAAATTCCTGCCTCAGAATCTAACACTACTCTACAGCCAGAGCAAATTATCGAAAGTCCAGCCAGTAAAGAGGAAGATACCCAATCTATACCAACTCAACTAGCCAAAACTTCTTTATCTCAACTCAGAATTCCCTTACAAAAACTGGAAGGGATGACCAACAATATTGAAGAACTAATCCTAACTCAAGCACGGCTAACTCGTCAACAAAAGCTATTCAATCAAGCTAATCGACGTTTACGCTCACTAACTCGACAATTTGAACCAATTCGCGATCGAGTGCAGAATTTATACGACCAATTGGCGGTAGGTTCTACTAATCTATCTCCTCAATATTCTGTGGCGAGCAACGATCGAACATTACCAGATTTTGAGATAGCTGATAATGTGGCATTTGATTCTTTGGAACTAGACCGTTACACAGAACTCCATACCAGCTTACAATCTTTTCAGGAATTGATGCTTCTGGTACAAGAAACCCGTACAGATTTAGACTTAATCGAGCGTGAGTTAGCAGAAGACTTAGAACAAACCCACAAAAACTTAGAGACACTTTACACTAATGTTACTGAATCTCGTCTAGTTCCTTTTAGCCTTTTAGCTAAAAGATTCATCCCTCAAATTGTTAATCTCGATCGACGTTATGACAAGTCAGTCAACTTAGTCATTGAAGGAGAAAATACCCCCATCGACCAAGTATTACTAGAACAATTACAAACTCCTCTGACCCATTTACTTAATAATGCTTTCGATCATGGCATCGAATCTAAAGCAGAACGTCTCGCCAGTCAAAAATCCGCAACCGCAGAAATTATTCTTAAAGCTACTGTAGAGAGTAATCAGCTAGTAATTACTGTCCGAGATGATGGTTCGGGCATTAATATCGAAAAAGTTTATCAGAGGGCTGTAGAAAGAGGAATTTGTCCTCCAGATAAATCTATGAATGATTTTAGTCCTGAAGAAATTATTGATTGGATTTTTCAACCCGATTTTTCTACCGCAACTCAAGTAAGCGATCTATCTGGTCGAGGGATGGGATTAGATATTGTCCGCAATCAAATTCGTAAGTTACGAGGCAATCTGCAAGTTCAAACTCAACCGAGCCAGGGTACAACTTTCACTCTCAAGCTACCTCTCAATCTTAGCTTGATGTCACTCTTTTTAGTTCAACTCCAAAATCGCATTATTGCTATTCCTAACACTAGTGTAATCACCACATCACCTTATAGTGAACTAAGTTTCACTGATGAGCAAAAACTAGCTATCCATTGGCAACAAAAAACTATTCCTCTCGTCTCTCTAGCAAATTTATTACCCTGTCCTCGCAATCCCCTAGCATTAGATCGATCGAAAGTAGGAATAGTTATTAAGGCTGCTTTTGGTCCGATCGTGGTACTAATAGATGCTGTACTGCAAGAAGAGAGGTTAATTGTTAAACCTTTTGATGAGACTATCCCTGTTCCCCCTTACTTAGCTGGTTGTACTGTTTTAGGTACAGGGGAGGTAGTCCCAGTAATTCTACCCCAAGGCTTGGAAAAAGCTGCTGCTTCTACTCAATCTTATGACCGACAAACACCAACATCAGTAACTAATACTATACCTACAATTTTGGTAGCAGAAGATTCTGTTGCTACCAGACGTATGCTAGAAAAACTTTTAACCACAGTAGGTTATCAAGTAATTGTTTGTCGAGATGGACAAGAAGCTTTGGATAAACTTTCACAACATCAAGGAGTAATCGATTTAATTATTTCTGATGTGGAAATGCCTAAAGTCAATGGTTTTGAACTATTGCAAAAAGTAAGAGCTAATGATAAGCTTAAAAATACACCTGTAGTCATGGCAACTTCTCGGACGGGCGATCGCCATAGACAAAAAGCAATGAAATTAGGAGCAACCGATTATCTTGGTAAACCAATTCAACCTCAAGAACTGATAAGTATTTTAGAAAAGTTGGTTAGTAGTTAGTTGTTAGTAGTTAGTGGTTATGATGAGTACCTAAGTTGACATAATTTTGGTATGAAGATAAAAACCCTACAAATAGGTTTAGAGTGGTTTCCCGAACAAGGAGGAGGACTCGATCGCGTTTATCATGATTGCACTCGCCATTTACCTAAAGTAGGAGTAGATGTGAGAGGTTTAGTGGCAGGTTCACCCCAAGTGGCACGAGCTACTAGTGGACAAATTCAAGCTTTTGCACCAGCTAATTCCTCTTTGCTTAAACGCTGGTTAGAAGTCAGAAAAAATTTTAATTGGTTAATTAGCCAAGAAGAATACCAGCTTATAGTTTCTCATTTTGCTTTATATACCTTTCCGTTGCTCGATCGACTCAAGGATTTTCCTTTAGTTACTCATTTTCATGGCCCTTGGGCATTAGAGAGTGATGTAGAAGCAAAAAAAACTCTGGCTATTTGGTTAAAAAAAGAATTAGAAAAAATTTGTTATCGGCGTTCTTGTCAGTTTATTGTTCTCTCCCAAACTTTTCGCGATATTCTACACCAAGAATACCAAGTACCCCTAGAACAGATTAACATTGTGCCTGGAGCAGTAGAGAGCGAGCGCTTTAACCTTAATATTTCTGCTGATGAAGCTAGAACTAAATTAGGTTGGAGTAATGACCGCCCGATAATTTTTTGTGTGCGACGACTAGCAAAGCGTATGGGCTTAGAAAATTTAATTACTGCGATCGATAAAGTTCGCCGACAATACCCCGATATTTTGTTATATATTGCGGGAAAAGGTGCATTGGCATCAACCTTAGAGCAACAAATAGCAGAACTAGAACTTACTCAGCACGTCCATTTACTAGGATACATCGCCGATGACCAATTACCTTTAGCTTATCGTGCAGCTAACTTTTCTGTTGTACCTACTACCGCCTTTGAAGGTTTTGGCTTGATTGTAATTGAATCTTTAGCTGCTGGTACTCCAGTACTTGGTACTCCCATCGGTGGTATTCCCGAAATTTTACAGCCTTTCTGCCCAGATTTACTGTTTGAATCTGCTTCCGTAGAAAGTATTGCCCAAGGAATTAGTGAAATTTTAGCCAACCGGCGTAAATTACCCAGTCAAGAAGCCTGTCAAGCATACATTCAGGCAAACTATACCTGGTCGAAAATTGCTCGACAAATAAAATCTATCTATCTTAAAGCGATCGAATAATTCTAAGCTAATAAGCATCTAAACTTTTGAAACAATTGATAAGCAATTGTAACTCCGAACTTTGAACTCCGAATTCCGAACTCGGGTTGTTACAGAATTTAAAGTTATGTAGCCTTTTTCCTAAGGAGAATATGGGCATGAGGTAAACTAGCCCATAAATCCAAAATAAATAGATATCTAGGAGAACACGCGGTAAGGAGCCGATATTAAATGTCTCATAGCGTTAAAATTTACGATACTTGTATTGGATGCACTCAATGTGTACGGGCTTGTCCTCTTGACGTACTAGAAATGGTACCCTGGGACGGCTGTAAAGCTGGTCAAATAGCTTCCTCTCCTCGTACAGAGGATTGTGTAGGTTGTAAGAGATGCGAAACAGCTTGTCCTACCGATTTCTTGAGCATCCGTGTTTATCTAGGGGCAGAAACTACCCGTAGTATGGGTCTTGCCTACTAAACAAACACCTAAAACTCTAATAAAGTGTCGTTGTACTTATAAGCTAAGCTTTTATCGGTTTAGTTTTGAGTTAACGGCACTTTTTAGTTATCAGCGATCGGTTATCAGTTATTTACTGTATAAACTAGGATATAAATGAAGCGTAAGTTGATTTTTCAATTTTCTTATGTCCGATGACGGTGCATCCCGTAGCGGATCTCGAAGAGATCGCCCAAGCTTTTCTCAGAATAATTCTTGGTTGAGTTTAGAGGTCTATGTTAAGGTCGATCGACCTGAATTATTACAGGGTTTGGATCTGTGGTTACAGTTAAATTTGATTAGCGACGCTCAAGTTAAAAAGATATGTCGCCAAAATTTAAGTTGCGCTTTACCTGAAATAAAAGTAGTAGAAGCAACTCCAGCTATTGAGCCAAGTACAGTCAAAATACCAGACAAAGCTTTAGTTAACATTGCACAAAAACCCAATCTTGTTACTCAATTATGGCAGAACTTTTTAGATGAGTTGAGTATTCGCTGGTTACTATTTCTCGGTATATTTTTAGTTGTTATTTCTTCTGGGGTTCTAGCAGCAAGTCAGTGGGATAATTTTCCTAAATTTGGACAGTATTTTATTCTGTTAATCTATACTTTAGGGTTTTGGGGATTTGGTTTTTGGTCGAGTAAACAAGATAATTTAAAGTTAACTTCTCAGACTTTAAGAGCGATCGCGACTTTACTCGTACCGATTAATTTTTGGGCAATTAACCGATTTGGTTTGGGGTATAATATTCTCGAATGGATTGCTATTGCGATCGCTTTTATTACTTTAACTTCTGTTACTTATTTACAATTTAGAACTAAAGATAGAAGGAAAAGTAAATATTTTTTACCCTTTTTCTTGCTACTTAGCTATTTACATTTGATTTGGCACTTTGATGCGCTTCCGACTATAGCTATATATGGCGGAATTGTTATTATCAGTCTGATTCACTATTTTGGATTACTCCCTCAACGAAAATATCCAACAACAAAGTTACTATTTTTGTTGGCTGCTTGGTTATTATTATTACTACGAGAATTATTAATTCAGAAAATATCAATTCCTAACTATTTTTGCGCGATCGCTTTATTTGGCTGGCTGTTAGCGACAATTTATTTAACTATAGAAAGAAAAGCTAAGATTATTACTAGTGACGATCGTCAACAGAAAGAACAGCATCTTACTAATGCTTTTTTAAGTAAAATTTTTCAAACAATTAGCCTTATCATACTGACTGGTACTTGGCTATTATCTGTAATAGTAGGGACATTCCAATCGCCCTTATGTTTCTGGCAAACTATAGCAATAAGTGCCTTAGCTATTAATTTATTTAGTCAACGACTAACTCTTTATTGGCGTAAACGCGATCTAACTGCCATTTTTCTAATTGGCTTACAAACTCTCTATATCTCTAAAGAATTAATTCCTGCTAATTTACGGAGTGAGGCTTTAAATTTTGCAGTTACAGTTAGTAAAACCGAATATCTACCCGAGTCAGTTTTTAGCGTGACTCTTTTCCCTTATGTAATCTTGTTTGTTTTCATCGCAACTTGGTTATATCGCCGTCAAAAAAACCAACTGGCTTTACACGCAGAGTACCTAACCTTGCTTTTGGGTATAGCTTTAACCTATCTCAGTTTATCTAATCCTACCTGGCGATCGCTTAATTTATTATTTTCTACTCTTACTCTCGGCTATGTTGCTTGGCTCCGTCAACCGATTAGAATTTATCTAATTTATGCTACTCATCTACTGGGTTTAGTTACTATCACTAATGCGATCGATGTTATCTTTCCTAATTTGAGTCTGGCAGTCTGGGGTAGTATCTTAACAGTACTGGCAGCTATAGAATGGGGTATTTATCTCGATCGAGCAAAACAACCCAGTAAGGGCGGTTCGCCCTTCGGGTTCGACAGTTTGCTTATGTCGGGGAACCCGCCCACCGCAACTGTCTCACGAACTGCCCTTACAGAACCAGATGTCGGATTCCTTCTGAGACAAAGCTGTTGGTATTTTGGTTTTTTATTAGGGGCAATTAGTTATACCTGTTTTCTCGCTCAAATCATCATAACTCCTAACCCTGCTGCTTTTCGTTGGGGCTTAATTTGGCTGTTTATCCCTGGGATGTTAACTTTAACTGCTAAATATACTCGCAAGATACAACAGCGTCGGTTAGCAACTTTACTCAGTTGTACTGGTTTAATTACGGCTCAATTATTAGTTTTTGGGCAACTCGAAACCAGATTAATTAGTTTGGCAGTGGCAATAGGATTAATGTTAATCAATGCCTATCATCTAAGGCGCACGGTAGTAACAGTAATTCATGTCGGTTTTGGTTTGAGTCTTATTCCCAGTCTGCTTTATGGTTTTGTTACCGACTGGAATTGGTTAGTAGTTGGTGCAGTAACTATTCTCGGTTTAGATAAATTTCGTCAATATCTGCAAAAAGATTTAGATACCCCCCAAATTTCCTATTTCTCTCAACGTAATAACTACGGAATTTTGGGAGTGGGAGCAGAGCCAAAAAATTTAAAATTAATAGATAAATATATTAAAGCTGCGGATTATTGGGCTATATTTCTAATTTCAATTGTAATTACTTCATTAAGCTTGTTTTATTTTGATATTACTAGTTATCAAACTTATATTCAGTATCTACTGACGACAATTTTAGTTACTCTCGTAATTATTAGACGTTACCGACAACAACCAAGCAACCTAGTTTTGTATACCTTTGTTTGGCTCATTGAATTACTAGTAGCAGGATTAATTATATCTATTGGAGGTAATAGTTTAACTTTAGCCTTTGCCAATATCATTTTAGGAATATTATCTTTGGGGGTGGTGTACTGGCTGGCAACGAAATCTTTAACTTGGGGAAGATTAAACATAGCTTATATTCCTCTAGTTTATGCCGTTTTAGGAATAATCCCACGGATATCATACTTCAATGCCTATACGGGATTATTAACTTTAGGAGCAGCCATTATTCTAATTAATATCGATCTAGATGAGCCAAAGGCAAATTTAGTCACTAAGTATATTGCTTTTGCAGGAATATCTCTGGGTATATATGAATTAGTTATTTATCAGATGCAGCAATCATCAGGGGGTAGTATTGCCGATGGTTTAACTATCTTAGCTTTAGTTGCAGCAGCGATCGCGTTTATCTATCGTTTGGGTGCATGGTGGTATCGGCAACGCCAGCAAACGAGTATTTTTGCTCTTAGTTTACCCCAGATTATTTCGATCGCTCACATCCACTGGGCAATAAGTAGTATTCTGAAAGTTATTGCTGCAAGTATCGCGATCGAAACTGCTACACCACGTTTAGCTCCCATTAGTATTGCCACTAGTTTTTGTCTTGGTGCTTATGCTCTAATTCAAGGTAGAGATATTCCTTCCCCACAGAAAAAGTTTGATAAAGCTAACTCCGAACTCCGAACTACTAACTCCGAACTAGAGCGAAGCGACTTAGACTGGTGGGTATATGTTGGTTTAGTCGAAATTGCTGCCACCCTAGTTTACAGTCGCCTGATTATTAATAAACTGAGCTTCTTCGATCCCGTGCGGGTTATTTTTACCTGCATCATTGCTCTAGCTATCTATCAAATACCCTGGCAAAACTTAGGCTGGCGAGCCACTCCTTGGCAACGTACTGCTCTCATTATTCCTGCTCTCATGGCTTTGGTAACAGCAGAAGATATTTCCTACATTAGTCTCTTATGCACGGCAATTTTTTATCTTCGCATTGCCTACTATCAAAAAAATATACGTTGGAGTTATGTCAGTTTGGGATTTATTAACTGGGGAATTACTAGACTAGTTTGGCAATACAATACAGAATTTATCTGGCTGGCAGGAATTATTAGCTTATCGATTTTATATATCGCTCAATTCGATCGCTATTTTCAATCTCATCGTCAACAACGCCACTATCTCCGTCTTGTGGGTAGTAGTATTATCTGTATAGCTGCGCTTTTCTATCAAAATTTGGGCATTATCCCTAGTGCAATTAGTTTTAGTTTAATTTTTATCGGTTTGGGTTTAAAAATTAGAGCTTTCTTATTCGCAGGCACAATTACGCTTATTTTGACTGTTATTTATCAATTAATAATTTTAGTTTTAACTTATTCTTTCTTAAAATGGATTTTTGGTCTATTGGCAGGAATTTGCTCGATTGTAGTAGCAGCAGGTTTTGAAAAACAAAGAGAAAATTTAATTAACCGACTACAAACCCACACAAACAAATTGAGAAACTGGCAATAAAAAGGAAATAATACCATTTATCTGTAGTAGCCAGTAGCAATTTTTAATAACTATTTGTATCCTTCTTTTTTGTAACCCGAGTTCGGGTTAACATCATTTAGCTTCAAAATATGTATATCAACTGAATTTACAAGCGTGCTATCGCCGATCGAACCTCCTTTGCCCCTTCACCGATTAGTAAAATATA
>JAAUYI010084566.1_pt1 | contig 15679 bp, 15 predicted proteins | sample 7278041 | NCBI WGS metagenome assembly JAAUYI01 (sample SAMN14350216, study PRJNA611818) | marine sediment metagenome | isolation source: surface marine sediment (0.6m) | place: French Polynesia: Moorea | collected 2018-08
CCCCGACCTCGTTCGCCAGTACCTCGGCTCGGTGGTCCCCACCACCGACAACTTCTTCGCCGCCCTCAACTCGGCGGTCTTCTCCGACGGCTCGTTCGTGTTCGTCCCGAAGGGCGTGCGCTGCCCCATGGAGCTGTCGACCTACTTCCGCATCAACGCCTCCAACACCGGGCAGTTCGAGCGCACCCTGATCGTGGCGGAGGAGGGCGCCTACGTCAGCTACCTCGAGGGCTGCACCGCCCCCATGCGCGACGAGAACCAGCTTCATGCCGCGGTGGTCGAGCTGGTGGCCCACGAGGACGCCAAGATCAAGTACTCCACGGTGCAGAACTGGTACCCGGGCGACAAGGAAGGCAAGGGCGGCATCTACAACTTCGTCACAAAGCGCGGCGCCTGCCGCGGCCGCAACTCCAAGATCTCCTGGACCCAGGTCGAGACCGGATCGGCCATCACCTGGAAGTATCCCAGCTGCATCCTGCAGGGCGACAACTCGGTGGGTGAGTTCTACTCGGTGGCCATCACCAACAACCTGCAGCAGGCCGACACCGGCACCAAGATGATCCACCTGGGCAAGAACACCTCATCGCGGATCATCGCCAAGGGCATCTCGGCTGGCCGCTCCCAGAGCACCTACCGCGGCCTGGTCAAGATCTCGGCCAAGGCCGAGGGCGCGCGCAACTACACCCAGTGCGACTCGCTCCTGGTCGGCGACCGCTGCGGCGCCCACACCGTGCCCTACATCGAGAGCAAGAACCGCCGGGCCAAGGTCGAGCACGAGGCGACGACCTCCAAGATCAGCGAGGACCAGCTCTTCTACTGCCGCCAGCGCGGGATCTCCGAGGAGGACGCCGTCGCCCTGGTGGTCAACGGCTTCTGCCGCGAGGTCCTGCAGCAGCTGCCGATGGAGTTCGCGGTCGAGGCCCAGAAGCTGGTCGGCATCAGCCTGGAAGGCAGCGTCGGCTGACGCCGCATCCGCATCGCAGGAGAAGACGAGAGAAAATGCTGGACATCAAGAACCTTCACGCCACGGTCGACGGCAAGCCGATCCTCAACGGCATCGACCTCACGATCGCGCCCGGCGAGGTCCACGCCATCATGGGGCCCAACGGTTCCGGCAAGAGCACCCTGGCCTACATCCTGACCGGCCGCGAGGGCTACGAGGTCACCGAGGGCGAGATCCTTTTCGAGGGCCGGGACCTGATGGAGATGGAGCCTGAGGAGCGAGCCGCCGCGGGCGTCTTCCTGGCCTTCCAGTACCCGGTCGAGATCCCCGGCGTGCCGAACACGACCTTCCTCAAGGAGGCCGCCAACTCGGTGCGCAAGGCACGCGGCGAGAAGGAACTCGACGCCCTGGGCTTCCTGAAGTTCGTCCGCGAGAAGACTAAGGCCCTAGGGATCAGCGACGAGATGCTGAAGCGGGCGGTCAACGCCGGCTTCTCCGGCGGCGAGAAGAAGCGCAACGAGATCCTGCAGATGGCCGTCCTGGAGCCCAAGCTGGCGGTGCTCGACGAAACCGACAGCGGGCTCGACATCGACGCCCTCAAGACCGTGGCCGACGGCGTCAACGCCCTGCGCGGCCCGGAACGCTCGATGCTGGTCATCACCCACTACCAGCGCCTGCTCGAGTACATCGTGCCGGACCGGGTGCACGTCCTGGCCCAGGGCCGGATCGTCAAGTCGGGCGGCAAGGAGCTGGCGCTGGAGCTGGAAGAGAAGGGCTACGCCGAGTTCACGGCGGCGGCCTGAGGGCGACGGACGAGAGACCCAATGACAGCAAGCATGACAGAGACGACCGCGCTTCAGCCCTTCCTGGCGCAGCACGAGGCCATCCAGGCACAAGCCCAGGCCGCGGCCGCAGGCTGGCTCGGAGGCCTGCGCGAGCGCGGGATGCGGCAGCTGACCGAGGCCGGTCTGCCGACGCCACGGCTCGAAGCCTGGAAGTACACCAATCTGCGCCCGCTGCAGAAGCACGACTTCGCGGCGGCGGCGGCCGAGGGAGACGGCCCGCGGATCGACCGCATCCCGTCGCTGCAGCCGGCCGCCGAGACCACCCACCGGCTGGTCTTCGTCAACGGCCGATTCCGCGACGAGCTCTCGCACCTGGGCTCGCTGCCCGCGGGCGTGACCGTCGGCAGCTTGGCAGGACTGCTCCGCGAGCAGCCGCAGCGGCTCGAGCCGCACCTCGGCCAGCTCGGCAGCCTCGAGCAGCAGCCGATGATGGCGCTCAACACCGCCCTGATAGAGGACGGCTTCGTGCTCCTGCTCGACGACGGCGTGGTCCTGGCGGAGCCGATCGACGTCGTCTTCATCGGGGCGGCCGACGCGCGGGCGCTGGCCTTCCATCCCCGGAACCTCATGGTCCTGGGCCGCGGTAGCGAGGCCACGGTGTTGGAGCACCACGCCGGCCAGGGCACGCAGGCGACACTGTCCAACCTGGCCACCGAAGCCTGGATCGGCCCCGGCGCCCGGCTGCGGCACTACCGCAAGCAGGAGGAGACCCGCGCCGCGTTCCACCTTTCGTCCGCCCATCTCCGGCTCGCGCGGGACGCCAATTACGATTCCTTCGTGCTCTCGACCGGCGGTCGCCTGTCGCGCAACGAGGTCAAGGTCGAGCTGGCCGGGGAAGGCGCCGAATGCCACCTCAACGGCGCCTACCTCATGCGCGGCGAGCAACACTGTGACACCACCACCGTGGTCGAGCACAAGGTACCCCACACCACCTGCCGGGAGATGTTCCGCGGCGTGCTCGACGACTCGGCCCGGGCGGTCTTCCAGGGTCGGATCGTGGTCGAGCCGGGCGCCCAGAAGTCCGACGGCCACCAGCTCTGCCAGACCCTGATCCTCTCCGACCGGGCCGAGATCGACGCCAAGCCCGAGCTGGAGATCTACGCCGACGACGTCAAGTGCAGTCACGGCGCCACCGCCGGCGAGCTCGACGACGCGGCGTTGTTCTACCTGCGCTCGCGCGGCATCCCCGAGGCCCGGGCCCGGCACATCCTGATCGAATCCTTCCTGGGCGAAGCGGTTCAGCGGATCGCCGCTGAGGGCCTCTGCCCGGCCCTGCTCAGCAGCGTCGCAAACTGGCTCGCCCAGACCCACGAGGAGGCAGCATGACCGGCATCGCCATGGAGGTCGGACCGGGCCACAATTCCGGCGCCGGATTCGACGTCGAGCGGATCCGGGAGGACTTCCCGATCCTGGGGCGGCAGATCTACGGCAAGCCCCTGGTCTACCTGGACAACGGCGCCAGCGCGCAGAAGCCGCGGGCGGTGATCGATCGCCTGCGTCAGGTCTACGAGGAGGAATACTCCAACGTCCACCGCGGCGCGCACTTTCTCAGCGGCATCGCGACCGACGCCTTCGAGCAGGCGCGCAGCACGGTGGCGGCCTTCATCAACGCTGGAAGCGACGAGGAGATCATCTTCACCCGCAACGCCACCGAGGCGATCAACCTGGTCGCCCACAGCTATGCCGGGGCCTTCCTGCAGGAAGGCGACGAGATCGTCATCTCGGCCATGGAGCACCACGCCAACATCGTGCCCTGGCAGCTGCTCCGCGACCGCCTGGGCCTGGCCCTCAAGGTCGCGCCGATCGACGACCGGGGCGAGCTCCTGATGGAGGACTTCGAGCGGCTGCTCGGGCCGCGGACCAAGCTGGTCGCGATCACCCATTGCTCCAACGTGCTGGGCACCGTCAACCCGGCCAAGGAGATCATCCGCCTGGCCCACGACCAGGGGATCCCGGTGCTGCTGGACGGCGCCCAGGCGGCGGTCCACGGCAAGGTCGACGTCCGCGACCTCGACGTCGACTTCTACGCCTTCACCGGGCACAAGCTCTACGGGCCGAGCGGGATCGGCGTGCTCTACGGCAAGGCCGAGCTGCTCGACAAGATGCCGCCCTACCAGGGCGGCGGCGAGATGATCGAGACCGTCAGCTTCGAGAAGGCGACCTTCAAGGCCGCGCCGCACCGCTTCGAGGCCGGGACGCCGCCGATCGCCCAGGCTATCGGGCTGGGCGCTGCGCTGGACTACGTCTCGGGGCTGGGCATGGAGAACATTGCCCGGCACGAGGCCGAGCTCCTCGCCTACGCCGACGAGCGGCTGGCCGAGATCGGCGGCCTGCGGATCCTCGGCCAGGTGCCCGGCAAGGCGGCCATCGTCTCCTTCGTCATCGACGGCATCCATTCCTATGATGTCGCGACGATCCTGGACCGTGCCGGGGTCGCGGTGCGGGTCGGCCACCACTGCGCCGAGCCGCTGATGGCCCGCTTCGGGGTCGATGCGACCCTGCGCGCCTCCTTCGGGCTTTACAACACACGCGCCGATGTCGATACGATGGTCGCGGCGCTGCACAAGGCCAAAACGGTTTTCGGCTGATCCCGGGGGTTTCATGGCGCTGGAGAAGTATCAGGAGTTCGCGGAGACGCTGGAGGCCATCGACGACGAGGAGATGCGCTTCGAGTACATTCTCGACTTGGCCAAGCGGTATCGCGACGATCCCTTCCCCGAGGAGTGGATGACCGAGGCGAATCTGATGCACGGCTGCATGTCGAAGGTCTGGATCGTCGACCGGCCGCAGGACGGCCGGCACTACTTCCGCGGCCATTCGGACGCCGCCATCGTCAAGGGCCTGGTGTCGATGATGACCGAGGCCTTCAGCGGCCTGACCGGCGAGGAGCTCCAGGCCCTGACTCTGGACCACATCCGGCGCCTCAACCTGGGCGCCCTGACCATGCAGCGCCAGGTCGGCATGATGGCCATGCTGAAGCACCTGCAGAAACTCGGCCGGCCGGAGGGCCTGGTCGAGGCGCCGAGCACGGTTCAGGCTTGAGGAGGCCCTGATGATGTTTCCCAGCTATTTCGGCGCCGACCCGAGCGAGACCGAGGGCCTGACGGCCCGGGCCGGTACCCGGCTCGACCTGGCGACCACGCCTGTGGCAACTCGGGAGGCGGTAATCGACGCCGTCCGCGAGGTCCACGATCCCGAGATCCCGGTCAACATTTACGAACTGGGCCTGATCTACGATCTTCAGGTCGAGGCCGACGGCAGCGTTCTGGTGACCATGACCCTGACCGCGCCGGCCTGCCCGGTGGCCGGCGAGATGCCCCAGCAGGTCGCCGACGCCATTGCCGCGGTCGAGGGGGTCGGCGAGGTCCAGGTCACCTTGACCTGGGAGCCGGCCTGGACCAAGGAGCGGATGTCGGAGGACGCCCGCCTGGCCCTGGGCTTCTTCTGACCCCATATGAGCATCAGCGAGTAAGAGATTGATGGAACCCATGTCCAAGTCGATGATCACGCTGACCGAGGCGGCCGCCGAGCGCGTCCGCTCGCTCATCGCGCGTTCGCAGAGCCCGGTCCTCGGGCTGCGGGTCGGGGTCAAGACCCGCGGCTGCTCGGGCCTCAGCTACTTCGTCGAGTACGCCGAGGAGCAGAAGAAGTTCGAGGACGTGGTCGAAGACAAGGGCGTCAAGATCTTCATCGACCCGACCGCCGTGATGTTCCTGATCGGTACGGAAATGGACTATGTCGAGGACAAGATCCAGTCGGGTTTCGTCTTCAAGAACCCTAATGAAAAGAACCGCTGCGGCTGTGGCGAGAGCTTCAGCGTCTGACCCGGCGCCCCGGGTTCCGGGCCCGTCCGCGACCTCGATCCCGGCTATCGTCGAAACAGGCCGACGGCGTCGCGCGCGCCGCAGCGGAGGACCCCGGGCGTGACCGGGAGCGGCGCCCTGCCCCGCCAGCGTTTGGTGGCGCGGGTCGCGGACCTGACCCGGCTCGGCGGCGGCATCACGCTGCTGCGACTGGATCCCGGCGCCGCCGGCCCCTTCCGCTTTCGCGCCGGGCAGTACGCCCGACTGACCTTCGGCGAGCTGCCGCCCCGCGATTACTCGATCGGCAGCCGCCCGGACGAGGCGCTGCTGGAGTTTCACATCCGCGACACCGGCGACGGCGGTTCCAGCAGCTACGTCGCCGAGGCGCTGTGCGAGGGCGACAGTGTCGGCATCGAGGGGCCTTTCGGCCAGGGCTTCCTGCGCGAGGCGGACCCGCGGCCGATCCTGGCGATTGCCGGCGGCGCGGGCCTGGCACCGATGAAGTCCATCGTCGAGACCCTGCTCGCCGGCGGCGCGACGCAAGAGATCCGGCTCTACTTCGGGGTTCGGCGGGAATCCGACGTCTACCTGGACGGGCCGCTCAGGGCGCTGGCCCGGGCGCACAGCAACTTCGACGTCCACATCGTCCTTTCCGAAGCCGCACCGGCGAGCCACTTCCGCCGCGGCCTGATCTCCGACGCGGTCGCTGAGGACCTGCACGAGCTGGGCGACTACACCGCCTATGTCGCCGGCCCCCCGCCCATGGTCGAGGCCACCTGCCGCCTGCTGGCCCAGCGCGGCCTGCCCCGCGCCCGGATCTACGCCGATCCCGTTCTCGTCAAGGCCGACCTGCTGCCGCAGCGCGGCTCCTGAGGACGGCGCCGAAGCCTCTCGCAGCATCGGACCTCCGGCCCGGCGCCCTTGACCGGGCGCTTCCACCCGCTCTGCCCGAGGCGTGCGGGTGGCACTGGCGCGCCACCGGGCGTGTAATATTTGATTAACCTTAATAGAAACTCACTAAATAATAAATGATCCTTAAAACTAAACATGCTTAATGTTCTTTAGAGTTTCTACCTAATCCTATCGGTTAGATACATCCTTAAGTGGTTTTTAACTTTTCTAATTAAGTATTCCCCTTCCATTACGTTCGTCAGAGGGAAGAGGCAAGATGTTGACGAACCTTCGGGCTTTCGCCGAGAGCGCGCTTGCCGCGCTGGCGATCGGGCCGTCGCTTCCGACCACGACGAGGTCGGTGGCAAGCGAACTCGGCGCGCTTTGCAGCGCGTGAGTGCCGGAGGGATCGAGCCGATTCCAGACGTGCTGACTCAAACCGTCGGCCTGGGAGGTTAGCTCCCTGGCCTTCAACGAAGGAGATGGGAGCCGCTCGTCGCCAGGCAGGTGACGGAGCCCCGGAGCCAAGGTAGATGTCCGTCGCGATCAACATACCGCAGTTTGCGATCCTGCTCTTCGCTGGCCTGGTCATCTGGGCCGCGGTCACGGACGTCCGCACCTTCCTGATCCCGAACCGGATCAGCATCGCTATCGGCCTGCTCTATCCGGCCTTCGTCATCGCCGCGCCGCAGCCCATCGACTGGATCGGCGCGCTGATCGTCGCCGGCGCCACACTGGCGGCCGGCTTCGTGATGTTCCTGATTTCCTATCGCGGCAGCCCGATCATGGGCGCCGGCGATACCAAGCTCCTTACGGTCTGCGCGTTGTGGGCCGGCCCCAGCCTGATGTTCGAACTGCTGTTCGTCATGGCCATGGCCGGCGGCGTCATCGCGCTGTTCACCTGGCTGCGCCAGCGGCCGGCCACCGCGGTCTCCGGCCCCGGTGCGGCGGCCAATGGAGTCATGACGTTCCTGCGCATCCCCTTCGCGAGGTTGCCCTATGGCCTAGCGATCTGCGCAGGCGCGCTCTACGTGGCGATCAGCCTACTTCTTGGAGTCTAAGCAATGTCGATGAGGGTCATCGTCCTGGTCGGAGTCGCCGTTCTCCTTGCCGGCGGCTCAATGCTCATGATGAAGAACATGATGAACCAGCCCGACACCAAGGTCGCGGCGCCGGCGCCGAAGCCGAAGCACGAGACCTTTGTGCTGGTGGCGGCGCGCAACCTGCCGACCGGGACCTTGGTCAACGAGCGCGACCTGCGCTGGCAGGCCTGGCCGGACGAGTCGCTGGCGAACAGCTACCTGGTCAAGGGCGAGTATGACAGCACGGAGCTGCACGGCGGCGTGGTGCGCGACGGCATCGCCGAAGGGCAGCCAATCAACAGCGTGAAGGTCATCAAGAGCGGCGAGCGGGGCTTCCTCGCCGCCGTCCTGCAACCAGGCTTCCGTGCCAAGTCGATCAAGATCGGCGCGGCCACCGGCGTTGCCGGCTTCATCCATCCGGGTGACAGGGTCGACATCATCCTGTCTCATACGGTGCGCACCGAGGACAAGAAGCGGCGCCGCGCCAGCGAGACGATTCTCGAGAACGTTCGGATCCTGGCCATCGACCAGCGGACCAACGATCAGGATGGCAAGCCGAAGGTCGGCAAGACGATCACCCTGGAGCTGACGCCCAAGCAAGTCGAGCTGACCACGGTCGCGCAGTCCCTGGGCAGCCTTTCGCTCAGCCTGCGCAGCCTGGCTGAGGATCAGGACCAGCTCCGGCGGTTAGCCGCCGGCGAGCTCGATCCGGACGAGGTGGCGCAAGGTCCGGCGCGGCCGGCCCGCACCTATACCTGGGAGAACGAGGTCAGCCTGCTGGTTCCCTGGGCCAACGCGGAAGGCCTCACAGTCGCCCGTGGCTCCAAGGTCAAGCGAGTTTCAAGCAACGGCAAAGAAGTAACGCTCAGCACCGGCGACGATTCGTCGGACGGCGATGACGGGGAAGGCGCTCCCGGTGAAACCCAGTCGGCGGAGGCGCCCGAATGATCACGATCACCAACACCAAAACCAGAGCCCTGCTCGCCGGCCTAGCGGTCCTGGCAGCGGCCTTCTGGTCCGAACCGACGGCCGCGCAAAGCGAGCGGATGGAGCTGGAGCTCAACGAGGGCCAGATCATCCGGCTGCCTCGGCCGGCGCAGAACGTCTTCATCGGTAATCCGAAGGTCGCCGACGTCACGGTTATGTCGCCGCGCATCATCTACGTCTTCGGCAAGAAGACCGGCGGGACGACCTTCTACGCGATCGACGCCAACGAGCGGATCATGACCAAGCGGGACATCGTGGTTGGCCACAACCTCGGTCGTCTTCGCGAGGAACTGAACCGGATCGTGCCCGGCGGCCAGATTCAGGCGGCCTCGGTCAACGGCGGCATCGTCCTTCACGGCGAGGTCGAGACCGAACGGCAGTCCGAGGACGCCAAGTTGCTGGCGCAGCGCTTCCTCAGCGGAGACAAGGAAAAGGTCGTGAACCGGCTTCGGGTGACCATGCCCAACCAAGTCTCCATCCGGGTGCGCGTCGCCGAGGTCACCAAGAACCTCCTGGAGCAGCTGAGCCTCAGCTGGGAGAACTTCTACGACGGTCAGTTCCTCCTGGGCGTCGCGACCGGCAATCCGGTGCTCCTGAGCACGGCGGCCGGCTCCGCCGCGCTGAGCCCGCCGCTGCCCGGTGACGAGACCTTCATCACCCGTACCGGCACCGAGGTCGACTCTTTCTACGGCGGCGGCCACACCGGCGACTTCGACATCAACGGTGTGATCGACGTGCTCTCGGAGGACGGCTTGGTCACGATCCTGGCCGAGCCGAACCTGACCGCGGTATCGGGCGAGACCGCCAGCTTCCTGGCCGGCGGCGAATTCCCGATCGCGATCGCCACCGACGACACGATCACCATCGAGTTCAAGGAGTTCGGCGTCAGCCTGGCCTTCACCCCGACGGTGCTGGACGATCGCCGGATCAGCCTTCTGGTCCGTCCGGAGGTCAGTGAGCTGGCAACCGAAAACGAGGTCACGGTCGGTAACTTCGTGGTCCGCGCCCTCTTCGTTCGGCGGGCGGAGACCACGGTCGAGCTGGGGTCGGGCCAGAGCTTCGCGATCGCCGGCATGCAGTTCCAGAACTCGAGCTACACCCTCGACAAGACCCCGGGCCTTGCCGACATCCCGATCCTGGGCGCGCTCTTCAGCAGCAAGCGCTTCCAGCGGGACGAGACGGAGCTGGCGATCATCGTCACCCCCTACCTCGTGACCCCCAGCAATCAGCGGCTGACGACGCCGATGGATCGCTACACCCGTTATCGCCAAGCGCCTCGGGGCAGCGAGGCTGCCGTGCCGGTGGCGCGGAAGACGGTTCCCTTGCGGCCCTCCGTCGGCGTGGCGGGCCGTCCGGCGAACGCCGCCGGCTTCATCGTGGAGTAAGCCATGACCAAAAAGCATCACTTCCTCACTCGCAAACTGCTGCCGGTCCTGGCGCTGCTCCCGATGACCGCCTGTGGCAGTTTCGACGGCAGCATCAACGAAGGGCTCATCCCTCTGGCGTCCTGGACTCCCACGGAATGGCACGCCGAAGCCGAGGCGGAATGGGTCAGGCTGCAGCACAGGGTTGCCTTCGGAAGCGACTCGATGGAGCTGGACCGGGTGGAGCGCAAGCGACTTGCCGCCTTCCTGCAGCAGTCCAAGGTCTCCGCCACGGACGACGTCTTCGTGTCGGCACCGCGCGCCAGCGACGGCTCGATCGACCCGACGGATCTCGCCCGGCTGGACGCGATCCGGGGCGAGCTCAAGGTCCTTGGCCTGAATGTCCAGGACGACACGGAGGATACCCTGGTCGCCCCGGGCAGCATCGGCATCGTGATCCGCCGCGCCGTGGTCATGACGCCGGACTGCGAGACCGAAGAGCCAATCATTCCCGGCGTCCGGCCCGAGTTCAACGTCGGCTGCTCCACCGCCTACAACCTGGGCGCCATGGTGGCCTTTCCGGAAGACCTCATCGAGGGCCGTGGCTTGAGCCCGGCGGACGGCACCAAGGGCGCGACATCGATTGACCGCTACCGCAAGGACAAGGTCAAGAAGATTGAAAAAGAGAGGACGAGCGACCTATGAGCATCGCGGAAGAAACCAGCCTGCCTGAGACGGCAAGCAGCGTGAATGCGGACTGCGTCGCCTTCGTCAACGACGGACAGACGCACAACGTGGTCGCGGGCGTGCTCGGGGACATGTTCACAACGCCCCTGGTGCTCGACGGCGGCACGAAGGAGTCCCTTCAGTACCTGATGGAGGTCATGACCCCGCCGCGGATCATGATCGTCGACCTGGGAGAATCGAACGCCCCCCTGGCGGCGATGCTCTCGCTGACCACCGCCTTCACCGACGAGACCAAGCTGATCGGTATCGGCACGGTCAACGACGTCAGCCTCTATCGCGAGCTGATCGGCGCCGGCGTTTCCGACTACCTGGTCAAGCCGGTGACCGAGAAGGCCCTGACGGCCGCCATCATGCGGGCGCAGCAGGCCGCACAGCCGGTCCAGGAGGCTGCCCAGGCCGACGCCCAGGAGACCAAGCGCATCGCCGTCATCGGATCGCGCGGCGGCGTCGGTGCCAGCACGGTCGCGGTGAGCCTCGCCTGGATCTTCGGCGAGGAGCGCAAGAAGAAGACCGTGCTGCTCGATCTCGACCTGGAGTTCGGGACGGTTGCCCTCGCCCTGGACCTGGAGCCGACGCGCGGCCTGCGTGAGGCGCTGGAGACCCCGGCGCGGATCGACAGCCTGTTCATCTCCAGCGCGATGGCCAAGGTCAGCGAGCATCTAAGCGTGCTCGCGACCGAAGAGACCTTGCGCCTGGAGACCAACTTCGACCCCTCCGCCATCGACGTCCTCTTCGAGGCGCTCAGCCGGGGCAACGAATGCGTCGTCATCGACCTGCCCAGGCCCGCCTTCGCGGTCCGCGAACGGGTGCTTCAGCAGGCGACCGACGTGATCCTGGTGACCGAGCTGACGCTGGCCGGCCTGAGGGACTCCATCAGGATCCTCAGCTCGGTGGACGAGGCCGCGCCCAACGTGCCGGTCACGGTCATCGCCAACCGCTCCGGCGGCTCACACGAAGCGGTCAAGAAGGCCGAGTTCCAGAAGGCGCTGGGCCGCAAGGTCGACTTCCTGATGCCGGAAGACTCGAAGGCCTTCACCAAGGCCGCCAACAGCGGCAAGCCGTTGGTGGTCTCGGCCAAGTCCAGCAAGGCGGTCAAGCTGATCCGCCAGGTCGCCGACAAGCTCGGCACCGAAGAAGAGCCCAAGGCCCAGGCCAAGGGTAAGGGCAAGGCCCCGGCGGGGCCGAAGAAGAAGATGTCGTTCAGTCTGTTCAAGAAGAAACCCAAGTAAGGCCGGGTCAACGATAGCTAGGTAAGGCTGCAAAATGACTGCAATTCCACGGACCAACGGCGCTGGACAGCCGCAGAAGCCCCAGGGACCGGGCGGCGGAGACCAGGGGGCGGACCTGACGCCCCACCTCGAGCGGCTCAAGCCCGTCGTCCTCGAGGCCTTCGCCGACGACGACGTCAGCAAGCTGCCCCGGCCGCAGCTGGCGATCCGCATGGGCGAGATCGTCACCGTGGCCCTGGATAAGGGCGACGAGCACGTCGATCTGCTGACCCGCCGGCTGGTGGTCACGGAGCTGATCAGCTGGCTGCTCCAGGCGGGGCCCAGCGGCACCGGGCCGATGTCGCCCGGTGGCGGCGGCGAGGAAAAGCAGGAGGTCTATACCGCCAAGAAGAAGAAGACGACGCCGCTGCCGACGGTCGAGAAGGCCCGCGAGAAGATCCAGCCCATCGTTCTGGAGCGGATCGACGTCACCGCGGCCACCAAGCTGCCCCGCGACGAGCTGGGCATGCAGATCGGCGACATCCTCAAGGAAGTGCTCGACGAGGAGCGGATGCGCCTCAACGCCGTCGAGCAGGAACAGCTGGTCGAGCTGCTGCTCGACGACATGCTGGGTCTCGGTCCGCTGGAGCCCCTGCTCGCCGACGAGCTGGTGACCGACATCATGGTCAACGGCCCAAAGCAGACTTACGTCGAGCGCGGCGGCAAGCTCGAGCTGACCGACGTCGTGTTTCGCAACAACGAGCACCTTCTGAACGTCTCGCGCCGCATCGTCTCGCAGATCGGCCGGCGCGTCGACGAATCGACGCCGATGGTCGACGCCCGCCTGCTGGACGGCAGTCGTGTCAACATCATCATCCCGCCCCTGGCGATCGACGGCGCCTCGATCTCAATTCGTAAGTTCGCCAAGAAAGGCATCACGCTCGACATCATGGCCCAGCAGGGCAACATCTCCGAAAAGATGTGCGCGGTCCTCAAGGTCGCCGCCCGCAGCCGCCTCAACATCCTGATCTCCGGCGGTACCGGCTCCGGTAAGACCACGCTCTTGAACGCCCTGTCGCAGATGATCGACCAGGGCGAGCGGATCGTGACCATCGAGGACGCCGCCGAGCTGCAGCTGCAGCAGCCTCACGTGGTCCGGCTGGAGACGCGTCCGGCCAACCTGGAGGGCGAAGGCGAGGTCACGATGCGCGACCTGGTCAAGAACTCCCTGCGTATGCGCCCAGACCGGATCATCCTCGGTGAGGTGCGTAGCGCAGAGGCGGTCGACATGCTGCAGGCCATGAACACTGGCCATGACGGCTCGCTCGGCACGGTTCACGCCAACCGCCCGCGCGAGGCCCTGACCCGTCTGGAAAACATGGTCGGCATGGCCGGCATCAACCTGCCGAGTAAGGCCGTTCGTACCCAGATCGCAGCCGCCCTCGACGTCATCGTTCAGATCAGCCGGATGCGCGACGGCGTTCGCCGCGTCACCAGCATTGCCGAAGTCGTCGGCATGGAAGGCGACGTGATCACGACACAGGAACTCTTCAACTTCAAGTTCGAAGGCCAGGACACCGACGGCAAGATCACGGGTGTCTTCAAGTCCACCGGGCTGCGTCCGCACTTCACCAGCAAGGCGGCCTACTTCGGGCTCGACAAGGTCCTGCTGGAAGCCATTTAGGGGCAAGGATTCATGTTCGAATCATTCGGCCAACAAGAGCTCATACTCCTCATGATGATCGGCGGAGCCGTGGGCCTGCTGCTGGTTGCGGCTTTCTCCGGCGTGGACAAGAACTATCTGCGGCGGCTTGAGCGGGCCAAAGGAAACATCGAGGCCTCATCCGAGAACAACAAGGATGGCGCGGTCAACGTGCGCCTCTCAACCTCCTACAGTGACATCGCCGCGCTTGACCAGATCATTCGCAGCCTTCTGCCGCGGCCGGAGATGCTGCGCCAGCGCCTCAAGCGCGCCGCCGTCAAGTTCTCCCTGGCGACCTACCTGGTTATCTCCGCGGTGGTTGGGGCGGTCGCCTTCGGCATCGCGCAGCTGGCCGGCCTCACGCCGCTCCCGGCGAACATCCTGATCGGTATCGGCGCCGGCATCGGCCTGCCACACATGGTCATCAGCTCCATGATCAAGCGCCGGCAGACGAAGTTCCTGAACTTCTTCCCCGACGCCATCGAGCTCATGGTCCGCGGCATCAAGTCCGGCCTGCCGGTCTCGGAATCGATCACCAACGTCGGCACGGAGATCCAGGATCCGGTCGGTGAGGAGTTCCGGGTCATCACCGATGCGGTCAAGTTCGGCCGGACTCTGGAGGAGGCCATGTGGGAAGCCGCGAACCGGCTGGACCTCCAGGAGTTCAAGTTCTTCACGATCAGCCTCGCGGTCCAGGCCGAGACCGGCGGTAATCTCGCCGAAACCCTGAACAACCTTGGTGACGTGCTTCGTGGCCGGCGACAGCTGAAGCTCAAGATCAAGGCGCTGTCGTCGGAGGCCAAGGCGAGCGCAATGATCATCGGCGTTCTGCCCTTCGTGATGGGCGGAATGATCTATCTCGTGAATCCGAATTACATCATGAAGCTCTTCATCGATCCGCGCGGCCACGTCCTGCTGGGCATCGGCCTCTGTTCCTTCGTGATTGGCATCGGCGTCATGATCAAGATGGTGAAGTTCGAGATATGAACCCCTTCGAATCCATAGGACAGGAAGAAATCATCGTCGCCATGGCGGGCCTTTCGGCCCTGGTGATGACGATCGCAGTCTGGTCGGCCCTGGTCGTTCGCGATCCCTCGCAGCGGCGCATGAAGGAAATGGCCGACCGCCGCCTGCAGCTAAAGGACGGCATCATGGTGACCCCGCGGCGGCGTCAAAAGCTGCAGGCGACCACCGTGATGCGCCAGGTCGTTGACAAGTTGAAGCTGCTCCGGACCGCCCAGGGCGACAAGCTCGCACGGCGCCTGTCACAAGCCGGCTGGCGGTCGAAGGACGCCGTTGTCCGCTTCCTCTTCGCGAAGCTCGCCCTGCCCTTCGTCTTCGGCGGTGTTGCCCTGATCGCGCTCTACGTGCTCGATCTCTACGACCTGGACAACATCCAGAAGCTGATGGCCGTCCTGGGCCTGACCGTCTTCGGCACCTATGCGCCCGAGATCTATGTCAAGAACACCATCCAGAAACGCTGGGATCTGATCCGCAAGTCGCTCCCGGATGCGCTCGATCTCATGGTGATCTGCGCCGAGGCCGGCCTTAGCCTGGACGCGACCCTGCAGCGGGTCTCCGACGAGATGGCCGGCGCCGCGGAGGAGCTTTCCGAGGAATTCGGCCTGACTGCGGCGGAGCTCAGCTTTCTGCCGGATCGGACCACCGCGCTCGGCAATCTAAAGGAACGGGTCGACCTGCCCTCGATGCGCGGCCTAGTCAACTCCCTGGTGCAGTCCGAACGCTACGGCACCCCGCTCGCCCAGTCGCTGCGCGTGCTCGCGGCCGAATCGCGAAACGAGCGCGTGATGAAGGCCGAGGAGAAGGCGGCGCGCCTGCCGGCGATGCTCACGGTGCCCATGATCGTCTTCATCCTGCCGCCGCTCTTCATCGTGCTGATCGGCCCGGCGGGACTGGATATCGCCGATGCCCTTGGCAACATCGGGTGATCCCCGGCCAAGGGCTAGGCGACGGATACGGCCGGCGCAAGTCGGAACGACACGACGGGCCGGACACCACAGGCCCGACTCTACGGCACAAGACGAAAATCGAGGATTGGAGTCTCTTGAACAAGCCTCCCGATCCGGGAGGACAAGTAGTCCCGGAG
>JAAUYI010014610.1_pt1 | contig 15678 bp, 12 predicted proteins | sample 7278041 | NCBI WGS metagenome assembly JAAUYI01 (sample SAMN14350216, study PRJNA611818) | marine sediment metagenome | isolation source: surface marine sediment (0.6m) | place: French Polynesia: Moorea | collected 2018-08
ATGCTGGAGTACCCGGTCGACAAGGATGATCCGGACACGCTGGTGAAGCTGCTGCAGCCGGAGGCGGCGAACCGGGGCGCCATTCGTTCCTGGTTACGCAGCGCGGATGCGGATCGGTCCGGTCCGGACTTCAACGCTTTGTTCGAGTCGTCACGGCGAGAGTATCGCCTCGATGCCGCCGATGAGCTCGTCGTTCCGTTGACATGGACTGACGGCAACGGTCTCTCCGTCGAAAAGCGTTACGTCTTCACGCCAGGCAGCTACGCAATCGGTGTAGAGCAAACGCTTCGCAATGACTCGGCCAGCGACTGGCGCGGCGACCAGGTCACACAGATCCGACGCCGCTCGAAGGAGATCGAGCGCTCGATGTTCGATGTCGACTCCTACTCCTTTGACGGTCCGCAGACCTACGACGGCGACAAGGCCGAAAAACTCGGCCGCAAGGACCTGACGAAAAAGGGCCCGATTCGCTACGACACCGACAACGGCTGGGTCGCCGAACTCGAGCACCATTTCCTGCGCGCCGTCATACCGACGCAGGGCGAACCGACGATTTACCAGGTACAGATCTCGAACGACACGACCGTGTCGAGCGTGATCGGTGCTCGCGGCACCGTCGCCGCCGGTGGCGAAGCGACGTTCTCACGCACGCTGTTCGTCGGCCCGAAGCTGCAGGCACAACTCGATGAGCTGCATCCGAAGCTCGAACTGGCGGTCGACTACGGCTGGCTGACCATCCTGTCCGAGCCGATGTTCTGGCTGCTGGCGTGGTTCCACTCGTTCGTCGGCAACTGGGGCGTCGCGATCATTCTCGTGACCATCGTCATCAAGCTCGTGTTCTACAAACTGACCGAGTCGAGCGGTCGCTCGATGGCGAAAATGCGCAACCTGCAACCGCGCATGAAGGCGCTGCAGGAGCGCTACAAGGATGATCGCCAGGCGTTGTCGCAGGCCATGATGGACCTGTACAAGCGCGAGCAGGTCAACCCGGTCGCCGGGTGCCTGCCGATCCTGATCCAGATGCCGTTTTTCCTCGCGTTCTACTGGGTGCTCGTCGAAAGTGTCGAAATGCGCCAGGCGCCGTTCATGCTGTGGCTGACGGACCTGTCATCACGTGACCCGTATTTCATCTTGCCGATCATCATGGGCGCGGCGATGCTGATGCAGCAGAAACTCAACCCGGCACCGGCGGACCCGGTGCAGGCGCGCGTGATGCAGATCATGCCGATCGTGTTTACCGGCTTCTTCGCGTTCTTCCCGTCCGGGCTGGTGCTTTACTGGGCGACCAACACGATCCTGTCGATCGCGCAGCAGTGGAAGATCAACCGTGTCGTCGAACGCGAGGCCAAAGAAAAGAAAGCGGGCAAGAAAAAGCCCAAAAAGGACGGCAGCAAGGACGGTTGAGCCGCGCAACGCCGACGACCGGCAGAGCCGGTCGCCAGGCGCCTGACCGACCGCCTAGGACGCGGCCGGTACTTTCGGAGCGCGCATCTCGATGCTGCCGTTGAAGGTAGCGCCTTCCGTGATCGCAACCTTCGGGGCAACGATGTTGCCCGTCACCTCACCCGATTCGCGGATCGTAACGCTGACGGTCGCCGACAAGTCGCCAACTACCGTGCCCTCGATGAAAATCTTGGTCGCATTGACGTTGGCCAGCAGCTTGCCTTTCGGCCGTACCGTCAGGCAGCACTTGCCCTGGTTGACGGTACCTTCGACGGTACCCTCGATGACGAGGTCCTCGCCGGCCGACAGGTCACCCTTGAAATGCAGGCTCTCGCCAATGACCGACACCGGGTTGCCCTGAGAGCTGGCTTGCGCTTCCTCGTCGCGCTTGCGGACGCTGCTCGGGACATCGCTGAACGCGATGACCTGTGACTCCGTCAGGCGCTCGTCGTCCTCGCGCAGCGTTTGCATGATTTCCGTATCCGACATCTCCGTAACCTCCCTGGATCAGGCCGCGCTGGCCGACTTCTTGTCGGCCTTGGCTTGGGTTTTCTTTTGACCCTTCGGCTTGTCCGCCGGGGTCTCCTCGACGGCGGGTGCCGCCTTTTGCTTCGGTTCTTCCTTCACTTCCGGTCTTTCCGGGGCTTGCGCCTCCTGCTCACCGGACATGTCGATCTTGCCGTTGAACGTCGCACCTTCGAGCAGCGACACGGTCGGGCTGATGATATTGCCGTCGATTTTCGCGGATTCGCGAATGGTTACCGACTGGCTGCCCTTGAGATCACCTTCGACGCGCCCTTCAACCGCGATGTACTCGGCAGCGACATCGGCTTTGACGTGACCGCCTTCGCCAACGGTCAGGCTGGACGAGTGTTTGATCGAGCCTTCGATCCGGCCCTGGATCAAAAGGTCTTCGTCTGCCGTGAGCTCGCCTTTGAACTTGAGAGTGGGGCCAAGGACCGAAGAATTCCTTTCCTTCGCCGTATCGTACGGATTGCTCATCATTCCCTCCTGGTGGTTCGGAGCCGGGACGGCTCCATGTCCGACAACGAGGGCGTAGTCTGGTATGCATTTCACACATGATGCGTTGACCGACATCACAGAACGCGCTGCCGTTAACGCAACTTTAATGATTTCCGCCATTAACGAACGCGACCGCGGAGGCGCGGCCGCGATTTATGAGCGCGGCGTTTTACCTAATCCGCGAGTGCGGTCCTGACCTTCACTTCCTCATGCAGCGTTCGGTGCACCGGACATCGATCGGCAATCTCCTTGAGGCGTTGTCGTTCGGCGTCGCTCAAGTCGCCGTGGAGTATCAGCTGTCGCTCGAACTGGTCGATCTTGCCGTCCGTCGTTTCACAGTCCGCGCAGTCTTCGGCGTGCACCTTGCCGTGACGAACACGCACAGTAGCCGCATCGAGTGGCAGCTTCTTGAAACTGGCGTACATCTTCAGCGTCATCGTCGTGCAGGTCGCGAGCGCCGCCGACAACAGGTCGTACGGCGACGGACCGAGACCGCTGCCGCCGACCGATGCAGGTTCATCGGCGACGAGCCGATGCCCGCTGGCTACCACGTCGGTCCGGAACGAACCGGTTTCCGTGCGTGCGGCAACTTCGTAGTCGCCGGCGTCGACAGTGGCCGGTTCCTCGGCCGGTGGCAGGTACCGGGCTGCCCAGGTTGCCAGCACGTGACCGGCGTAACGCGAATCCTCTTCGCGGCTCAGCAGGTGGTCGGCCTTGTCCAGGCTGACGAAACTCTTCGGGTGTTTTGCGGCGATGAACAGCTGCGAGGCGTTGTCGATCTCGACGATGTCGTCGAGCGGTGCGTGCATGACCAGCAGGGCTTTGCGGAGGCTGCCGATCGATGCCGGCAGGTCGTGCCGCTCGAGGTCGTCCAGGAATTGCTGCTTCACCTTGAACGGGCGTCCACCCAGCCGGACCTCTGCTTCGCCGCGCTCGGCCAGCTCCGGTTCCGCGTCGCGGAACATGTGGCCGACGTGCACCGGGTCGGCCGGCGAGCCTATCGTCGCGACGGCGACCGCCGACGGAATGTCGGCCGCCGCCTGCAGCACGGCCGTGCCGCCCAGCGAATGGCCCATCAGGATGCGAGGCGCTTCGTACTCGCGTTCGAGAAAGCGCACCGCGGCCAGCAGGTCGGTCACGTTGGACGAAAAGTTCGTGTCCGCGAACGCGCCTTCGCTCTGGCCCAGACCGGTGAAGTCAAACCGCAGTACGGCGATACCGGCCTCGCTCAGCGACCGGGCGATGTTGGTTGCGGCCTTGAGGTTTTTAGAGCACGTGAAACAGTGTGCAAACAGCGCGAATGCCCGCGGCGGCTGCTCGGGCATGCCGAGAATGCCGGACAGTGTTTCGCCAGTATCGTTCTCGAAGGAGACGTTGAGGTTCTGCATGAGGGCTCCATCCTGTGTTCTTATTGGAGTATGACCGGGCATACCGACACAATTGTTTCAGCAGCGACGCCACCGGGTTCCGGCGGCGTCGGTATCGTGCGCCTGTCCGGCGACGACGCGCCGGCGATAGCCGCGCAAATGCTCGGCGAGCTGCCGGCACCACGACACGCCAGCTATCGTACCTTCCTCGATGCCGAAGGTTGCCCGGTCGATACCGGAATTGCCCTGTATTTCCCGGCGCCCGCATCGTTTACGGGTGAGCACGTGGTCGAACTGCAGGGGCACGGCGGGACGCTCGTCATGTCGATGCTGGTCGATGCGGCGATCACGCTGGGCGCGCGACAGGCGCGGCCGGGCGAATTCACGGAACGGGCATTCATGAACGACCGCATCGACCTCGCACAGGCTGAAGCCATCGCCGACCTGATCGGCAGCGGCACGGCGCAGGCAGCAAGGGCGGCGCTGCGGTCGCTGGCCGGCGAGTTCTCGGCAGCCGTCAACCGGCTGGTGGCCGACCTGACAGAGCTCAGGGTGTATGTCGAGGCGGCCATCGATTTCCCGGAAGAAGAGGTGGACTTCCTCGACGACGAGGCATTGAAAGCGCGCCTCGAACACTGTCGCCGGGCGTTCGACGAGTTGCTCGGACAGGCGCGCGAGGGCCGGCTGTTGCGTGACGGCTTCCAGGTGGTGCTGATCGGTCGGCCGAACGCCGGCAAGTCGAGCCTGATGAACCGCCTCAGCGGCGAACCGACCGCGATCGTGACCGAGATTGCCGGCACGACGCGGGACATCCTGCGCGAGACCATCGATATCGACGGCCTTTGCGTGGAGCTCATCGACACGGCCGGCCTGCGCGACAACCCGGACGTCGTCGAGCGCGAAGGCATACGCCGCGCCCGCGACGCAATGGCCAGGGCGGACGCGGTGTTATGGATACAGGACGCAACCCTGCCGGAAACCGGCAGCCCGGACGAAGCATTGCCGGACGGCGTGCCGTTGACCGTCGTCGTCAACAAGACGGACCTGACCGACGCTGCGGCAGGCGCCGATGACGGCCGCCTCCGGGTGTCGGCAAAAACCGGCGCCGGCCTCGACGCGCTGCGCGAGCATATCCGCGAGCTGGCCGGTTATCACGGCCGGGGTGAGGGAGCCTTTACGGCACGCCGCCGCCACGTCGACAGCCTGAAGAGAGCGGCGGCCCATTTTGCGGACGGCGAGAAAGCGCTGGCCGTTGCGCGAGCCGGCGAGCTGCTGGCCGAAGAGCTGAAGCTGGCGCAGGACGCGCTGGGCGAAATTACTGGCGCGGTCTCGTCCGACGAACTCCTCGGGCGCATCTTTTCGGAGTTCTGTATCGGCAAGTAGCGCCGGCGAACCTGAACGAGTCGTTCAGTCGCGATTAAGTCGGCGCTTGTTTCAATCCTCTCCTCGACGCAGGGCTGCGTCGATTTGCGCGTGCTTGGGCGCGCTCTTGAGAGGAGAGGATTATGTTACGCAAAGTTTTATTCATTGCTGCCGCCCTGGCGGGGGCGCCCGCCATGGCCGATGGGCCGAGTTACAACTTTCTCACCGCCGGTTTCCAGGAAGTGGATTTTGACGATGACGTGCTGAGTGAGATCGACGGCGACGGCTGGACGGCCGGCGGCTCGGTCGAGATCAGCGACAACCTGCACGTGTTCGCCGGCTACGGATCGGCCGAGTTCGACTTCGACGTCGAGCTGACCGAATGGGCGGTCGGTATAGGCCTGCACACACCGATCTCGAACACGACAGACTTCGTCGCGGAAATCGCGTACGTCGAAGCTGAGGCGGAAGCACTCGGGCTTGGTTTCGAGGAAGACGGGTACGGCGCGTCGATTGGCCTGCGCAGCATGCTGACCGAACAGCTGGAACTGGCCGGCAGCTTCAACTACGTCGACTTCGGCGATGACGCTGGTGACGATACGTCGCTCGACGCGGCCATGTGGTATTCGCTGACGCCGCAGTTTGCGTTGGGCATCAGCGCCGGCTTCGATGATGACGTAACGACGTACGGCGCCGGGTTCCGGCTCTACTTCGGCGACTAATTCGCGGCGCAGATGTCTGCCGGGCGGTAGGCATCACCGACACCGAGGCGCTCGAGCAGCGTTTGCCAGCGTGGATCGTCGACGAGGTTGGCCCACAGCATGCCCTCTGCCGGCCTGAGCTGTTGCATGACCGGCTGACGTGCCGCGATTGCCTGCTCGAGTGCCTCGAACGCAAGATCGACTTCGCCGCGGTGCGCATGTACCGCGGCGATGCTCAGGTACGGCGGCCGTTCGGTCATCGCCATCAGTGCGGCGAGGGAGGCATCGGCTACCTCTTCGTTACCGAGCGCAAATGCCGCACTCGCGAGCCCCGCATTGCGAACGATCGGATCACGCAGGCCCTGGAAGAGCGCCAACGCTTCTTCACCGCGGCCCTCGGCGAGCGCGAGCGCGCCGGAAAGATACGCATCGATCGGCGTGTCATGAGTACGTTCGAAAGCCTCCAGTCGAATGCGAGCTTCGTAGAAGCGCCGCAAATTGACCAGCGCAGCGATCGCGTGCCGGGCCGCGAACGGGTTCACCGGGTCGCGCTCGAGCACCCGTTCGGCGTAAGCAAGCTGGGCCTCGTGTGCGCCGAACACACCACATAATACGCCGACGCTGGAGAGCACGCCGACGTCGGTCGGTGCGCGCTCCATCGCAACGCGGAAGAAGTCGATGGCAGTGTCGGAGCCATCGCCCCGATCGAGGATCAGCCAGCCGAGACCGGTCAGTGCGCTCGTCTCGTTCAGTGCCAGCGCGTGCAGGAAGGCCTCCAGGGCCCTGCGGAAATGCGCTTCCGGATCCTCGCCCGGCGCGGGTTGCGAGCTGACAGTGAAGAAACCGTAGGCCAGCCACGCCGGCCCGAAGTCGCGGTCGAGTTCCAGCGCCTGCTCGAGCAGCTTCCGCGCTTCCCTCAGCGCCCCGGGCGTCTGCTCCCTGAGCCTCGCGGTTGCTTGTTGGTACAGGTCATAGGCTTCGACGCTGGTGCGCTGTGCCCTGGGAAGGTCCTGGTCGAGCAGCTCGAGCTCAAGCGCCTCGAGCACGGACTCGGCGATGTCGTCCTGCACGACGAAGATGTCGGTCAGCTCCCGGTCATAGGTATCGGACCACAGGTGCGAGTCGTCGGCTGCACTGATCAGCTGCGCCGTCACGCGGATGCGTTCACCGTCCTTGCGAACGCTGCCCTCGAGGATGTGCGCAACGCCGAGCGTCTCGGCAATGACAGGCACACCGACGGATTTGTCGCGGAACGAAAACGATGACGTCTTGGATGTGACTTTCAGGTCGGGCACCTGGCTCAGGAGACTGATCAGCTCTTCGGCAAGGCCATCCGCAAAGTAACCCTGGTCGCCTGCCTGGCTCATGTCGTCGAACGGCAGCACGGCGATCGACAGTTCCGGTGGCGGACCGGGTTCACCGATCAGCGGTACATCCGGGAACAAGCGGTTAAGTACCAGGCTGACCAGCACGAGCACAAGCAATACGGCAACCGCGGCATTCAGTTTCTGGCCGGTCTTGTAGACGATCGACTGCGTCTGGTCGACGTCGACCTCGCGTTTGAGGCCCTCGGGAGTGATCTCGTAGACCCACGAGAAGATCAGCGCGACCGGCAGACCGATCAACAACATCAGGAACACGAATCGACCGGTCCAGGCGGGGAGGTCGAGGATGTTGATGCCGATGTCGACGGCCTGCAGGATCAGCCAGCTGGCGACCATGTACAGGACGAAGACCTTGATGACGTTGCGACGTCGCAGTTCCGAGAACAGAGACATACTAATTATTGTGTTCGTCGGGCCCCCATGGTGAGGGAACCGCGACAATTGTCAACCGAGCAGGCCTTCGCGCCGGTAGAAGTGTGTGCAAACCCATGCCAGGAACGCGCCGATGGCCAGCGTACTGCCGACCGATAGCGCAATATCCAGCCCGACGAGCGGCTCGTTCTTGACCAGGTCGACCAGCAGCAGATGTTGCGACAGGCTTGGGATCACCATGAACTCGGTGCGCGGCCGCAGCGTCAGGATGCTGACGATCAGGATCGGCAATGTCGGTGCGAGCAGTACGACGCTCAGCCAGGTCTGCGCCTCCTTGAAGCTCTTCGTGAACGACGCGACCAGCGTCATGATCGAGGCGCCAACCAGGATGAACGGCGCCAGCAACAGGAACGCCATTGCGACGGCGTCGGGGCCGAAGTTGGGCGTCATGCCGAGCTGTTTCAGCGGCATGAATTTCAGCACGACAGAAAATGAAAGCATGCAGATCGCAAGCGATACGGCCATGAACACGCAGGTCGCGGCAATCTTGCCGAGGATCAGCTGGTCGCGCGTGACCGGTAACGCCAGTAACGGCTCGAGCGAGCCGCGCTCGCGCTCGCCGGCGGTCGCGTCGATGGCCAGGTTCATGCCGCCCATCAACAGCGCGAAAATGAAGAAGTAACTCATCATGCCCAGCAGGATGCCGGAACGGCCCGATGCCGTGGACACATCGACGTTGTCGACGTTGATCGGCCGCAGGACCATCGGATTGATGCCGCGCGCGGACAGCCGCATCGTGGCCAGCTGCTGGTTGTAATCATGCAGCGCGCCGCGCACACGCCTCGATTCTCGTTCGGCCTGTGAGTTGGCCTGGTCGGCGACCACTTCGACGAGCGCCGGCACGCTGTCGCCGAGCTGTTCGCCAAAATCGGACGGGATGATCAGCACGACGTCGTGCGTGCCGTTCTTGGCGGCGACCAGCGCCGCGTCACGATCGGCAGGCCCGTCGACCGCGTCGATGTTGCGGCTCTCGAGATAGCGCACCAGGTTGGGCGCATGTTCTGCGCCAATGACCGGCAGCTCGAGCACGTCCGTTGCGCTCGACAGTGAGCGCTCTATCGACATGTTGATGACGACGGCGAACATGATCGGGCCGAACAGCGGGCCCATCAGCAAAGTGGACGCGAGCGTACGCCGGTCGCGCACGTTATCGAGCACTTCTTTACGGAAGACTGTCAGCAGGGTCCGCATCAACGCCCTTCCGTCCGGCCGATGGCCCTGACAAACGCTTCTTCGAGGTCGTCGCAGCCGGTACGTTCGCGGATCCTGTCAGCGGAGCCGTCGATAGCCACCTGGCCGTTGGCAATGATGACGATGTCGTCGCACAGCGCCGCCACCTCCTGCATGACGTGGCTGGAAAACAACACGCAACGACCGTCATCCTTCAATCTCAGGATCAGCTCGCGCAGCGATCGCGTCGCCATGACGTCGAGGCCGTTCGACGGCTCGTCGAGGATGATGTTCTGCGGGTTGTGTACGAGGCTTCGCGCGATCGCAACCTTGGTGCGTTGCCCCTGCGAAAAGCCTTTTGTGCGCCGGTCGGCGAAATCGCTGATGTCGAGCAGCTCGACGATGCGCTCGACGCGTTCGTCGATGATGTCTCTCGTGAGGCCGCAAAGCGCGCCGTAATAGGCGATGTTCTCGCGCGCGGTCAGGTGAGGGTACAGCCCCGCGCCGTGCGGTAGCACGCCGATTTTCTTGCGCGCCTCGAGCGGTTCCCTGACGACGTCGGCACCATCGATGGTGGCCGTGCCTTCGTTTGGCTTCATCACCGTGTACAGGATGCGCAGCGTCGTCGACTTGCCGGCGCCGTTCGGACCGAGGAGCCCGGTGATCTTGCCGTCCGGCGCGTCGAAGCTGACGCCGCGGACGGCTTTGACCGTACCGAACGACTTGTGAATGTTGCTGACGACGATCATGGCGCGGGCCCGCCGAAGTCCAGGAAAAACGGCATGACGAAGCTGCGCTCGAGACAGTCGGTCTCGAGCGCGTCGAGGTCTGCCGTCGCGACAAAATCACCGATGATGCGAGGTGTGCAGCCAACGGCCGCCTGCCCATGGCCCTGGTCGTCATTAACCAGGTGCAAGGCTTTCTCGAGTTCGACCATTGCGAGTTCGGCGTAACGTGGCGGCGTAATCGGGTCTGCGGAGCCCGACAACAGCAGCACGGGTTTGTCGGTCGACAACGGCGTCTTGAAGCCCTCGTCGATCAGGCCCCTGGGCCATAGCGAACACATCGTATCGATCGCATCGAGCTGCACCGAACCGATATAGCTCGCCGCAATTCCGTCGGCATCGATGACCATGCCGTCATAAAAAGGGACGTCTTCCGTGCACATGACCGCGTTGTGCATGCCGATCGACAGTGCTTCGGACAACGCCTCGCCGGTCATCTGGAAGTGGCCGGCCAACGGTTCGTAGTTGCCGTTGCTGGCTTCGTCGATCATTAGCGGTATCAACGCGATTGTCGACGGGTGGTACGCCAGCAGGCGGAGCGCAGCTGCCATCTCCTGCCGCCCGAAGCGGATGTCCTGGCGGCGGCCGGTCAGCGGGCTGCGCAGGACAACCTGCACGGGTTCTGCGTCCAGCGAATCTTTGAGTGCCTCGAACCGCTCGGCCAGCTTCGGGAAACGCTCGTTGCAGGCTTCATCTTCGGCGCAGCGCAGAAGGATGCGGTCGAGCGCCGACTGCGCTTCGGTCGCGATCTCGGGGCCGAGCGGTACCTGCGGCGGTACGACACCGTCGAGGATGATCGTGCGGGTCGAATCCGGGTACTGTCGCGCAAAATGCTGCGCGACACGCGAACCGTAGGAAATGCCATACAGGTTCAACGGTCCGTAACCGAGCGCCTCGCGAACGGCCTCGAGATCCGTCACGGCAACGCTGGTCGTGAAGTAACGGGGGTCGTGCGGCAGCTGCTCGAGGCATTCCGACGTGACGCGCAGAGTCTCTTCGCGTGTGTACTCGGTTTCGGCCATGATCGCGTCGTCGAACTCGCAGGCCAACGGCGACGAGTCGCCGGTGCCGCGCTGATCGACCAGCAGCACGTCGCGGTCGCGGCGCACGAGCTCGAAGGCTGCGGCATAACCCGAATAAAACTGCACGGAACCCTGGCCGGGGCCGCCGGCGATCGGCACGAACGGGTCCGGTTCCGGCACCAGGCTCAGGGCCGGCACGACCGCAACATTCAGCGTGATCGTCCCGGCAGCCGGGTCGGCCGGGTCGGCCGGCCTTTCCAGCGTGCCGCAGCGGGCCTTGATGCCCGGGAAACCGGGACCTGCATTGATGCGGCAGTCGGCCAGTTCGACGGCGGCGGCCGGCGTCATCGAGGCGCAGCAGGCAAGCGCGAGAATCGTTATGACTAGTCTCGTCATGGAGGGCCGGGTGGCGGCGGAAAGCGCGATAGTGTGGCGACGCGCAGGCGGCAAGTAAAGCTACAGCGGGAGCGCGCGCCGGCCGTGACCCGCTCGCTGGCACGTCCTACGGCCAGCGACTACAATTCGCCGCCCGACAACCCGGATTTTTTGACCTTTGGCCCAAATTTTCGACGTCATCGTCATCGGCGGCGGACACGCCGGCACGGAAGCCTCGCTGGCTGCCGCGCGTAGCGGTGCGCGCACCTTATTGCTGACGCAGAAAATCGCGGCCCTGGGCCAGATGAGCTGCAACCCGGCTATTGGCGGCATCGGCAAAGGTCACTTGACGCGCGAGATCGACGCCCTGGGTGGCGCAATGGCGACGGCAATCGACCGCGCCGGTATCCAGTTCCGCACGCTCAACGCGAGCAAGGGCCCGGCGGTACGCGCAACCCGCGCGCAGGCCGATCGCGAGCTGTACAAGCTGGCGATCCGCGGCCTGCTGGAGAACCAGCCCAAGCTCGAGATAGCGGAGCACTCCGTCGACGACCTGCTCGTCGAGGGCGATCGCGTCGTCGGCGCGAAGACGGCCGAAGGCATCGAGTTCCGGTCGGCCACGGTCGTATTGACGGTCGGAACCTTCCTTGGCGGTCGGATCCTGATCGGCAGGACCGAAAAAGCCGGTGGCAGGGCCGGTGACGCGCCGTCCAATGCGCTCGCGGCGCGTTTGCGCGAGATGCCGTTCAACGTGGCGCGACTGAAGACCGGCACGCCGCCGCGACTGCTGTCGAGTTCGCTCGACTTCGACGTCATGCAGGAACAGCCGGGCGACCAGCCGGTCCCGGTGTTCTCGTTCCTCGGGCGCCGCGACGAACACCCGCAACAGGTGTCGTGTTTCATTACCAACACGACCGAACGAACGCACGACATCATCCGCGCTTCGCTCGACGAATCGCCGATGTTCTCGGGCCTGATCGAAGGTGTCGGCCCGCGTTACTGCCCGTCGATCGAAGACAAGGTCGTGCGATTTGCCGAGCGAGCATCGCACCAGATTTTCGTCGAGCCCGAAGGACTGACGTCTGACGAGGTGTACCCGAACGGCATTTCGACGAGCCTGCCTTCCGATACGCAAATTGAGTTCGTGCGTTCGATCACCGGTTTTGAGAACGCGGAGATCACGCAACCGGGCTACGCAATCGAATATGACTATTTCGATCCGCGCGATCTCAAGCCCACGCTTGAAACGAAACATGTCGACGGCCTGTTTTTCGCCGGCCAGATCAACGGCACGACCGGTTACGAAGAAGCCGGCGCGCAAGGCCTGCTGGCCGGCATCAACGCAGCTCGCCAGGCTCGTGACGAGGACGGCTGGTACCCGCAGCGCCATGAGGCCTATCTTGGCGTACTCGTCGATGACCTGACGACGCGCGGGGTCAGCGAGCCGTATCGCATGTTTACGAGCCGTGCCGAATACCGTCTGACCCTGCGCGAGGACAATGCGGACCAGCGACTGACCCCGGTCGGCCGCGACCTTGGCTTGGTCGACGATCGACGCTGGCGCGCCTTCCAGCACAAACTCGAGCGCATTGCCGACGAGAAAGCACGACTCGCTGGAATCCTGGTCAAGCCCGAGCGGCTGACGGATGCCGATCGCGACATGCTCGGCGGCGAACTGGCACGCGAGGCAACCGCTGCTGACCTGCTGCGTCGGCCCGAACTCAACTACGATTCGGTAACGGCGTTATCGCCGGTCGGGTCGGTCGCTTCGATCGACGGCGAGCACGCGGAAGCGTTCGAGCAGGTTGCCCTGGCGCTCGAAGTCGACGCACGTTATTCCGGCTATATCGAGCGGCAGGAACGCGAAATTGCGAAGCACGCGAAGCAGGAAAACCTCGAGCTGCCGGCGGACATTGAATACGACTCGGTTGACGGCCTGTCGAACGAAGCGCGGCAGCGGCTGAATTCCGTTCGCCCGACGACGCTCGGGCAGGCATCACGACTGGAAGGCATGACACCCTCGGCCGTGTCGTTGATACTGATACACCTCAAGAAGCGACGCTTACGGAAAACCGCGTGATGAAAAAATGGACAGCAGCGGCGCTGGTCGTATTACTCGGGGCAGCCATTATCGGCAGCTGCGACCGTCAGCCCGATGCCGACGCGTACGCAGACATACTCCGGCGCGGCATGCCTGCAGACCCGGAAACACTCGATCCGCAGAAAGGCCGCACCAAACAGTCGGGCGATATTTTGCGTGACATTGGCGAAGGCCTGATGGGTTATTCCCGTGCGGGCAACGTCCAGCCCGCGGCTGCGGAAAGCTACACAATTTCCGAGGACGGTCTCACCTACACGTTTGCGCTGCGCCCCGAGGCGCGCTGGTCAAACGGTGACCCGGTGACGGCGGAAGATTTCGTGTTCGGCCTCAAGCGCCTGATCGACCCGGAGACCGCGGCGCTGTATGCGGAGTTCATGCCGATTGCGGGAGCGACCGCGATTCGCAACGGCGACGCGGATCTCGACACACTGGGCGTGCGCGCCGTCGACGCGACGACACTCGAAATCACGCTGGAACAACCGACGTCGTACCTGCTTGGTTTGCTAACGCACCCGAGCACGTTCCCGGTGCACCGGGCATCGTTCGAGCAACACGGCGAGGCATTCGCTCGTCCCGGCAACCTGGTGTCGAACGGCGCTTACCGGCTGGTCGAGCAGGAACTCGGCGCCGTCGTCAGGCTCGAGCGCAACGAGCACTACTGGAACAACGCGGCAACGTGCATCGACGAGGTGCGCTACATCATCGTGCAGGAGATGGCAGAGCTGAACCAGTATCGCGCCGGCGAGCTCGATATTACCGACAACATACCGCCCGAGGTATACGCGGAGACCGTCGAGCAGCGGCCGGACGAAGCGAACATCGCGCCGGTGCTCGGCGTCTACTATTACGGCTTCAACCTGACCAAGCCGCCGTTCAGGGACAATCCCGAGCTGCGCCAGGCGCTGTCGATGGCGATCGATCGCGAGGCACTGGTCGAGAACGTCACCGGTCGCGGCGAGCTTCCGGCGTACAGCTGGACGCCTCCGGGGATCGAAAACTACGAGTCGCCGCAGCTGCCGTATGCCGGGCTGACGCAGGACGAGCGTAACCGCATCGCCCGCACGCTGTACGAACAGGCCGGCTACGGTGACAACAACCCGCTGGTGACCGAGATCCGCTACAACACCGGCGAGACCCACGAGAATATCGCGCTGGCGATCCAGGACATGTGGCGCACGGTACTGGGTGTCGAAGCGGAACTCGTCAACGTCGATTTCCAGAAACTGCTGGAAGACATGCGTGAGCGAAAGGTCACGCAGGTGTTTCGCTCGAGCTGGTTTGGCGACTACACCGACGCGCACACATACCTGGCCGTCATGCAGAGTGACAGCGCGGCGAACATGCCGGGATATGCCAGCGAGGAATACGATCGGCTGATGAAAGATGCTGCGGCACAACTGGACCCGCAAAAGCGCCGGCTGTTCCTCGAAGAAGCGGAACGCGTGTTGCTGCAGGAGCATGCGTTCATCCCGATCTACGTCTACACGTCCAAACACCTCGTCAACCCGCGCGTCAAAGGCTGGGGCGACAACATCCTGGATTACCGTTACAGTCAATATCTGTGTCTGGACGCGGCGAGGTAAGACACCGCGTCAAAGCGAGACGACGCGTTGCTGCGATACACGCTCAAGAGACTGCTCGGGGCGATTCCCACGCTATTCCTGGTAATCGTACTCGCGTTTACGATGGTGCGTCTCGCGCCCGGCGGGCCGTTTTCTTACGAGCGGGCTTTGCCCGACAAGACGCGCGAGGCGCTCGAGGCCAAGTACAATCTCGACGACCCGCTGCCGGTGCAGTTCTGGGACTACCTGTCCGGCGTTGTGACCGGCAATTTCGGTCCGTCCTATATCTATTCCGATTTCGACGTCGATGTACTGATCGCGCAGAAGTTTCCGTTGTCGATGACGCTCGGACTGCTGTCGATCGTGCTGGCGCTCATCGTGGGCCTGGCCGCGGGAATTCTTGCTGCGCTTAATCGCAATACGCTGACGGACCGTGTCGTGATGGGCTTCGCGATGACCGGCATCTCGATCCCGGTATTCGTCGTCGCGCCGGTGCTGGTGTTGTTCCTGGCCGTGAAACTGAACTGGTTCCCGGCCGGCTGGAGCGGCGGCAGCGGCGCCGGCCGGCTCGTGCTGCCGGTGATCGCGCTGGCATTACCGCAGATCGCCTACATCGCACGCCTGAGCCGCGCGAGCCTGATCGAGGTTCTGTCATCGGACTTCGTGCGCACGGCACGGGCGCAGGGTCTCGGCAGTGCCGCGATCATCCGCCATCATGCGCTCAAACCGGCGTTGTTACCGGTGTTGTCCTATCTTGGCCCGGCGGTCGCTGCCGTATTGACCGGCTCTGTCGTGGTTGAGCAGGTATTCAGCATCCCGGGGTTGGGTCGACTCTTCATCGAAAGCGCGACCCAACCCCGGGATGCTGAATACCTGCTCGACCACGACAGAGCCGGTCAATACGGCAGCGACCGCCGGGCCAAGATAGGACAACACCGGTAACAACGCCG
>JAAUYI010132388.1_pt1 | contig 15678 bp, 14 predicted proteins | sample 7278041 | NCBI WGS metagenome assembly JAAUYI01 (sample SAMN14350216, study PRJNA611818) | marine sediment metagenome | isolation source: surface marine sediment (0.6m) | place: French Polynesia: Moorea | collected 2018-08
AGAAAATATTTTTAATTCGTAATAGTTTCATATACAGTAACTTATCAATTTATTATAATTAATTATAAATTATGTTATAATTAATTTAATAAAAAGGTGAAATCATGGGCACTCATAGTCTCTTCTCTAGATCATCCTCCTCTGATTCAAACTTAAACCACTCAGTTGGACAGGTTTTAAGCAAAAGAGCCGCTAGTTTTGAACGCGCCCCAAGAATCAAAATTGGGGATCAATATTACCATGTTGTCAGGGTGGTTGGAGGAAAATATGAAGCTCCCCTTTCTAATCCAAGAGAACTTGAGAAAGCCACACGGATTGGAAAAGTCTATTTCTCAGCCCACAAAAAATTCGCTGAAAGATCACCTGAACTTGCCAGTAAAAAAATCCACTATGCCAATCAAGAAGGAATACGCTACGACGATGGAAGTTTTGTTCGAAACGATCAAGTCCAGTTGAACCATGAAGACGCAATCGATTATTTAAAAGCGACGTATAACTTTGAGTGGCAAGAAAAAGTGCTGGATTTGGAACAACGTCTCGACAGCCTGTCTCCAACCGATCGGTTCCAAGGTCAAGTCCCCTCTTATCTTCAGCGCATGGCAACACGCACGGGAAATCATGGACCTTACACCGTCCAACAAGTTAAAGAGTTTCTCCTCGAGTATACGCAAAATAAACTGGTAGATGCTCATCAAATCTATTCAATCATCTATTCTAACCCAGAGGAGCAGGAGAATCAAAGCGACAGTCAAAGGCAACAAATTGAAAGGTTTCCGATGAATGCAACAGGAGCTATTGAAGCAAGTAGACAGCATTTGCAAGCCGAACACTTGACAACAGATCATATCTGGCAGATGATGGTGCGCACCATGCAACCTGCAGAGTACCGCCTTCTTTTAGAGCAGGAATGCTTAGCTCATGAAGATTCACCTTTGCTAGCTACGGAGCCGATTTCTTCAATCCCGCAAGAATTAGAAACGCGACATATTCGACAAGAATCCCCTCCTTCATCTCCTGCGGAAAGTCATGCGTCCCGATCCTCTCCAAGACAAAGTGTTGTTCTTCCTTTTGGGGCTCTAGCCGCTGCACAACATTTCGAGCAAAAAAGCTCAAGCCCCATTTCAAGAGACGTTCAACAAAGCGCTATGAGAATGCCGCCGCGCAAGCTTGAATTTTATGAGCGAGAGGATTTCAGAGCAAGAGGTGATCTTTATCTTCAATTAAGATGGATCGCAAGCCATGCTGATGCTCATAAGTGGGAAAGCCGCGCAGCTGCTAAAGCTGCCTGCCGTTCTGCCCATCAGAAAATGGAGCGGAATGCCGATCCTGGAGAATATACGACGTTGGAGCGCTCTGCGATTTATCAAGTGATTCAAAAAAGAGAAACTGCTGGCGGATTTGGGCTATTAATGAACGGAACTAGATATCAATGTGTCTTAGAAAGCTTAGCATTCTACGCACACATTGGGTTGATTTAATAACTCTGAGAGTTTCCGCAAGAACAAGACCCTTTTACATTAGGGTTGGTCACTTTGAACCCTGATCCCATGAGTTCTTCTCGGTAGTCGATGTGGCATCCCATGAGTCGGTGGAGCATTTTTCGATTCACGAAAATCTTAACTTCCTGAGAATAAAAAACTTCATCATCATCTTGTGCTTTTTTAGCAAAGTCTAGAATATATTCAAAGCCGCCACAGCCACCAGGTTTATCTCCAAAACGGAGCCCCCACCCTTCTTTCTTATCCGCTTTGAGAATCTCCTTAAACTTTGTTGCCGCCGTTTCAGTTAGAGTAATTGTCGAAGTATCGATCTTTTCTTCTATCACTTTATTTAGGCGTTTCAACAGGGCTTCAATAGCCTCATCATCAAATCCATGCCCCATCATCCCCACTTCAAGGGTTTCCCAGGTCGCTGCTTGGCAGCCCACACAATGTAGGCCGGCCTGGGTCAACTCTTGCGCAATTCTCTGGCTTTTCTCAGGAAATTTTCCCAAGATTTCATCAATCGTCATTTCTCGTGAAATGGGATCCTTAATAGTCAATTTTTACCCTTCCCCGTTTAATTTTACACTGGCAGGCCAGCCTTTCGTTCTCAGTTTCTCCAAGGAAATCTAACTCTTCCTGGGTCATTTCAGAAAGGTTTTCTTTCCCTTCCTTCACTTCGATCACACATGTTCCACAGATCCCTTCTGTGCAGGCAAAGGGAACTCCAGCCTCTTCACAAGGATCTTTGAGCTCAGATCCATCTTCAACCTCAATTTCCTCGTCATTTAATACCAATTTTGCCATGAGATATCCTTTGGTTTTATACCGTTTCTCTTCTAAAACTTGGTATTTCTCTTTATCAGCAGCCCGATCTCTTAGCTTCTTTGCACCCCCCTTATCTTTTGGATAGGAGATGAATTCAATGCATGCAAATTTTGAGCGCTGACTCTGAGAAATTTCCAAATCTTGGATCGTCAGTATAACCAATGATTAAACTCTAAAGAATGGAAAAAATCAAGAGGATTACCCTAGCTTATCTTGTAAATCTTGTAAGAGAAGCCTATTTTGCTTCAACATGTTCATCGCTTAAGCTTGTGATATGAGGTTTAGAAGAAACTTTTAAATGAAAGATATGCAACGTATAATCCCAGCCTGGGATTCTAGCCTATCGCTTTGCTTTTAAACTAAATCTTGATGGATCAATCGGAGCCGAGTTTCTTCAACAAGCTCTCTTACCAGCGCAGCTCTAGTATATCTATTTCAGGATCTACCTTTCCTGCTGGAATACCCCAAGTAAAAGACTGGTCTTCTTTTTTAGATCTTCTCAAAACTAAAATGTTGCTATCACGCTCTAGAAAGCAAGTGGCAACTTCAGCCTTCATTTTAAAGTTAGGAAAGAACGTCTTCTGATAAATATCTCTGGTTTGACATATTCGATCCTCATTAACGAGGAGAAACTTATAAATCAAATATTATGCGACAACCAGTGGGGCATTCAGCTTGAAAACTTTACTGCCACAAGATCTAGTCAAAAAAAAGGGAAAGGCCTAGGGAAATCTAGCTCCTTTTAGGTCATCTCAGAAAAGTTTTCTTTCCCTTTATTCACTTCGATCACACATGCTCCATAGCCCCCTTTTATACAGACAAAGGAGGCTCCAGCCTCGTCATAAGGTCCTTGAGCTCAGATCTATTGAAAGCTTGGGCTTTTTTCAGCCAGAAGTTCCTTAGTTGTGACTTTTAACGTCTCGATTCCTTCAGAGAATCCCACCTCGGTGAGAAGATTATTTAAATAGGTCAACTCGCCTTCCAGATGCTCTATCTGACTCTCTAGTTTCGCAGCCCATGTTTTCAGATCTTTCTCATTCAAATTTTTATCCATTTTAAAGTCTCCTGGTAATATTATAAAGTTTATTATATATTTTATATTATAAATGTTTTAATTATAAATTTCAAACACGTTCTTTAGTAAAAAATAAAAAAATTTAATATTGTTATTTTTAAAACATTTCTTAATTTTTTATTCATATCTCACTTATAATCAATAGTATATAAAAAATTTACACCTTTAAATTATTAATAAATATATATTTAATATTTTATTATATAATGAAATTATAAATTAAATATGTTATAATATTTGTATTGATGCAAAAAAATAAAAACAAACAAATTAATAAAAATTAATTATTTTATAATAAAGGAGTTAAAATAATGGAGCCAGTAATAAATCTAAGAGGACCATTCCCTTCAACAGAAGTAGCAAGACAAGAATCTCAAAACTTAACTATGAATTCTGCACGCTTTAATATCATCGATAGAGAAAACGATGCTGTAGCTGTGGCAAACGTGCAAAAACAGCTGCGTCCACAAGGAATGGTTGCTAGAATCGTCAACACGATTTGGAACCGGGGAATTGTTGCCCTTTTTTCATCTGAGCAACGCCAATTAAACGCTGCTAGAGATCTTCTAGCAAAACCAACGGAAGACCTAACAAAAGCGGTGAATCGTTTTGCTAGTCTCAGCACTCAAGTTCAGCAATTTGGTGGTGCTCCGATTACTTTAGAAAACGTTCAACAATACGCCGCTGCTTTAAAAGAGGAAAAAATTCTTGTTAAAGTTGAAGATCAAACCGCTTTAAATCAAGTAAGATTCGAAGCTAAAGAACCAGTTTTTTCCAAGGAAAAACCTAACATTCAAATACTTAAATTCGCTAGGCTATCAGATGGGATTAGAATAGCCGATTTAGAGGAACGTTTAGAAGGGGTGATGAAGGGTAAAACCCCCATGACCCTGCTCAATGCTGCAAAAGCTGTTGCGAGCTGGAATCAAGCCATCCAAACAGCTGGCAAAAATCTTTCCGATGCTGAGTTTCGCGGTCTTGTCACACAAGCGAATGCCGCTGCTATTAACAATGGGGCTGATCGGGAATTTATTGAAAGCAATACGGTGACTGCATGGGCTCAAGTGGATAGTCTAGGTCAAAGAAAATTTGTTAACGAAATGGCTCAAGAGTTTACTGAAGCTGTTCAAGAGATCGACGGTGAAAACTGGGAGAATACACCTGTTACGGCTCTTATCGAAAAAGTTGACAATCGCGCGAAAAAAATCGCTGAAATTAATGGAGGCGATACAAATCAAATCAAACAAGCTCTTCTTGATAGCATGAATGCTGTTTCTGGCTTCAAAAAAGCATTGATGGAAGCGCAAGAGAGCTTAAAAACTGTTGTTGCAAACAATCAAAGCCAGCAGTTCTTAGCTAGAGAGCAGATTTCTCTTCTTGGTGAAACGCAAGATCAAATGATTGATTCTGTGAAAACTGCCATTGAAGGTTCAGAACTTGAAGGTGAAGCTGCGATTGTTGGAACTTTCACTCCTCTTCTCTTTCCGCAAATGACGGCTTATGCAATGGGGCTGGCGGGCCGTCCAGATCTTTTATCGATGGGCGCAGAAGGACCACAAGGTAAATTCGTGGAGATTGCTGACTCTGCTAGCGCTAGATTTAGTGCTCATCAAGAGCAACTGCAAGAGCTTCTTAATCAAGGGAACAAAAGTGCTGTTGAAAAAGGGCAACGAAAAGCTGAAGATGCTCTACGTAAGTTAGAGAGCCTGAATGCTTTTGTTAATGAAAACAATCAAGCTTGCGTTGCTATCGAAGCAACTGACAAACCAATCGAACAGATCTCTGCTGGAGCTGTTGCTGAAGCTTCAAGAGAAGATTTCTTAACCATGATCGAGAAACTTGCTGGAGCCTCTGATGAAGAAGCAGCACCAACGCTGCTTGAAGCACTTCTTCAAGCACTTGGTAGGGAAGGTCAGGAGGCTGTTTTAGGACAAACATTCGAGACAGACAATCTATTCGAAAATGTAGTAAAAGACGAAAACATAGTCACTTACAAAAATGTAACGATGCGTCAATTTGCCGGACAAAGACCAAATTTGAATGTAGAAGAGGATAATCGACATATTGCTCAACTTCGCAATGCAATCAGAGATATTCGTGAGCGACAAGAACAGGAGATGGAACAGGGTCGCTTACGTTAGACTAGTAATTCCCGCAACGATGGATTCGGAAAACAGCTCCTCTGTGGACGATAACGGGTCTCTCCTCGATGCATTTTGGGGAAGCGACAACTTCCCTATCTAGTCGTTGAAGAGAAGGATTGCCAAGGAGCATACTTCTTAAGATACGTGAAAGGGACAAAAAAATCCCAATAACTTCTAATAGGCCTCTAAGGGGAAACCGTAGGGGCCTTTTTTTTCTCTCTGCATTTTCTGCAGTCTAAAGATTAAGAATGGATCGGCTGTGCGATAAGAGCCAGGGCTGCTTCTTTAAGGGCTTCGGAAAGGGTTGGATGTGCATAGCAGCTATGAGCTAAATCAAAGGCTGTAGCCCCTGTTTGAAGGGCTAGGGTTGCTTCAGCGATCAACTCTCCAGCATGGGCTGAGATAATGTGAGCTCCTATAAGAGTCTGGGTCTGAGCGTGAGCGATGAGTTTCACGAAGCCCAGATCATCTCCTACGCAGCGGGCTCGGGAATTGGCTTTGAAGGGAAACTGCCCAATTTTGATGGGGATATTTTTGGCTTTGGCTTCTTGTTCGGTAAGACCAACAGCCCCTACTTCGGGGTGAGTATAGACAACGCTTGGCATCGCAATGTAGTCAATATGGGGCATTTTGCCAGCGAGAAGTTCTGCGACAGCGTAGCCTTCCTCTGAGGCTTTGTGGGCAAGCATCGGGCCATCGACAAGGTCTCCAATAGCATAGATATGGGGCTGGGTGGTGCGAAAGTTTGCATCGATGGGGATAAAACCCCGTTTATCAGGGCGAATTTGGACCGTTTCAAGGCCGAGATTTTGGGTATAGGGACGACGTCCAATGGCGAGAAGAACTTTATCGGCGCGTAGAAAAGCGCCTCCTTCAATCAAGAGGGTCACTCCAGATTTTGTGATTTCACCGCTCGCGACTTTAGAGGAGAGGTGAAAGGTGAGTCCTTGTTTGGTAAGGGTTTGCTGGAGAGTCTTTGAAATAGCTGCATCAAGGGTCGGGCAAATCTTATCGAGAAACTCCACAAAGTGCACTTCTGTTCCTAGGCGGGAATAAACAGAACCGAGTTCAACCCCAATAATCCCTGCACCGACAATAATGATTTTCTTAGGGACTTCTTGAAGAGTTAGGGCCCCTGTGGATGAGAGGATGGTCTTTTCATCGAAGGGAAGAAATGGGAGAGGTATTGGCTCGGAACCTGTGGCTAGGATGAAATTTTTTGCCGAGTACTCCATCCCACCAACGGTTAAGGTGTGAGGATCTTTGAAAGTTGCTGCGCCGGTCATTGAGGTGACTTTGTTCTTTTTAAAAAGGGCTGCAATTCCCCTGTTCAAGCCACTCATCACCTCCCCTTTTCGCTTCATCATCTGAGAGAAATTGACTTGGGGGCTCGCTTCAATGCCATGGGCTTTTGCATTGTGAAGGATGTCAGCATACATTTCTGAGGAATGCAGGAGACATTTGGAAGGAATGCAACCACTGTTGAGGCAGGTTCCTCCTAAGGCTTTCTCTTTGTCGATGCAGGCTGTTTTTAACCCAAGTTGTGCCGCCCGTATTGCTGCGACGTAGCCTCCGGGGCCAGCCCCTATGACAATCAAATCAAAGGACTCAGTCATCAGTCTCTCCTAAGAGGAGACGTTCGGGCTTTTCGAGAAGTTCTTTCACCCGAACAAGGAAAGTCACAGCTTCTTTTCCATCGATGATCTGGTGGTCGTAGCTCAACGCAAGATACATCATAGGGCGGATCTCAATTTTATCGTCGATGACAACGGGACGTTTTACAATATTATGCATTCCAAGAATGGCACTTTGCGGCGGGTTTAAAATTGGGGTTGAAAGCATCGATCCAAAAACTCCCCCATTCGTGATCGTAAAGGTTCCACCTTGGAGATCTTCAATTGCAATCTTTCCTTCGCGGGCTTTTTGCGCAACGGCTTGAATCCCCCTTTCAATACCGGCAAAAGAGAGGTGTTCAGCATGTCTTAAAACAGGGACCATGAGTCCTTTGGGTGTTGAAACAGAGATACTGATATGCAGGCCAGCGTTATAGACCATTTCATCCCCGTCGACAAAGGCATTGACAACGGGAAATTCCTTGAGCGCTGCGCAGCAAGCTTTCACAAAAAAGGACATAAATCCCAGCTTCACGTCATGCTTTTTTATGAAGGCATCTTTTTCACGCGCTCGAATATCCATGACGGCGCACATATCGACTTCGTTAAAGGTGGTGAGCATAGCTGTGGTGTTTTTTGCTTCAACAAGGCGTTTAGCAACGGTGCGACGAAGACCCGACATCCGCTTGCGCGTTTGCCCTGCTTGCGCAACTTGTTTGGGAGCTTGCGCTTTAACTGCTGGAATAGGAGGAGCTGGGAGGGGTGTCTTTTCTTTTTCGATGGAGGTAACATAGTCATCAATGGAGCGGCGCACTCCTTCCCCTGTTGAGGGAGTTGGAGCTAAAGAAACTTTTTCTTTTTGAGGCGTTGGAGCAGCCGCAGCCTTTGTTTCTTTTTTTCCTTCGGTATCGATAAAGCCGATGACTTGATTGGGTTTGACGATATCGTCAACAGCAATCGTAAGATTAAGGGTTCCAGAATCTGGGGCATAGAGCACTTGGTTGACTTTGTCGGTTTCTAGCTCAAGGACTTCGTGATCTTTATTCACAAAGGTTCCATTGTCAACCATGATCGCTGCAACCGTTGCTTCTGTGATCGATTCCCCTGCTGGTGGGACGATGATTTCTACTTTCATTCACATGCCTCTTTGAGGAATTTTGCAAGCTCTAGTTGATGCAATGCACCAGAGCCTACTGCTGGCGCTGCGCTTCTGTCTCTTCCGACATACCTTAATGAGAGTTTTTCGGGAAGGAGCTTTTCTAAAGTGGGACGGATGTGAAAGTAAGCGCCCATATTTTCATGTTCTTCTTGCACCCAGAAGCACTCTTTTATCGCACCATATTTTTTGAGTATTTTTTGAATCGCGTCTTCGTCAAGAGGATACAGTTGCTCGATCCGGATAATTGCAACGGAAAGGTCTTTGCGATGATCGATTAAATCATAATAGACTTTCCCTGTGCATAAGATGAGCCTTTTCACATTTTGTGGGTTTGAGGGATCATCGATGACTGTTTGGAAGGTTCCTGTGGAAAATTCTTCAGGGGCACTTAAAGAGGGTGGATACCTGAGAAGCGCTTTAGGAGTGAAAATGATCAGGGGTTTTTTGACTTTAGCGATTCCTTGTCGTCTAAGGATGTGAAAAAGTTGCGCCGGAGTGGAGGGGACGACAATAAGAATACTATGACTGCCCGCTAGCTGGAGAAACCGTTCAATCCTTGCAGAAGAGTGCTCGGGCCCTTGTCCTTCGTAGCCATGAGGAAGGAGGAGAGTCAAGGGTGATAGGCTGTTCCATTTTTGCTCAGCCGAAACGATAAATTGATCGATCACAATCTGTGCACCATTACCAAAATCTCCAAATTGCCCTTCCCACAGCACGAGGGCATCTCGATAGGCTAAACTATAGCCATATTCAAAGCCCATGACCGCATACTCAATAAGAGGAGAGTTATAAATAGCAAAGCTTGCTTGATCTTGACTTAAGTGAGAAAGAGGATAATACCGCTGCCCTGTTTTTTGGTCGGTTAAGATGGCATGCCGATGAGAAAAGGTTCCTCGTCCACTATCTTGTCCAGAGAGTCGGATATGGACCTTTTGGGTTAAAAGAGAGGCGTAGGCTAAGTGCTCTGCCATTCCCCAATCGACAACAGGTGCTTTAGGATCACCTGTCATCATTTTTAGGCGATCATGGAGTAGCCGCTTGAGTTTGGGATGACTATGAAATCCTTCTGGCAAATGGGTAAATTTATGAGTTAGTTCTACGAGGGTTTCCGTAGCAACGGCTGTTTCAATAGGCTCTAAAAGAGTGAAGTATTTTTTTTCTTTTTTTTGTTGGGCCTGTTTTCCTTGGACTCTTTTTCGGGTTTCAAAAAGAGCTTTTGCAAGGGAGTCTTTACACTCTTTTTTCAATTGGTCTGCTGCTTCCTTCGAAAGGGTTCTCTCGTTAATTAAGGCTTGGCAATAGAGGTCGCGAACGCTTTGTTTTTGTTTGATTTGTTTATAAAGTTGGGGGTTAGTAAAGGCGGGTTCATCGGATTCATTATGTCCATATTTTCGGTGGCAATTAAGTTCTAGAAAAACATCACAACCAAATTTTTGTCGGATTTCAAGAGAGAGTTTTGCAGCAGCCACAGCCTTTTCTGGGTCTTCTCCGTTCACATGAAAAATCGGCGCTCCAAAGGCTTTGCCAATATCTGTGCAATACCTTGTAGACTTGGTTTCTTTAGGAGAAGCTGTGAATCCTACCTGGTTATTGATAATGATATGAATGGTTCCTCCCGTTTTGTAACCAGAGAGTTTTGAGAGTTGAAGGGTTTCATAAACAATGCCTTGTCCAGCTATCGCTGCATCTCCATGGATAAGCATAGGAATGATCGCATCGGTCTTTCCTGCAGCTTTAAGCTCCTGTTTCGCGCGCGTTTTTCCTTCAACAACGGGGTCAACAGCTTCTAAGTGGGACGGATTGGCGCACAAGGCAACGTGGACACTTTTCCCATGCTTTGTCGGGATATCTGCTGAGTATCCTTTATGGTATTTCACATCCCCTGATCCTTCGAAGGTATTGGGAATATAGGAGCTTTCAAATTCATGGAAAATATCGACGTAGCTCTTTCCTAAGATATTGGCAAGAACGTTGAGCCTTCCGCGGTGAGCCATTCCCAAGACAATTTCTTGAACCCCTTGAATGGATCCTTCGTGAATGATCTCCATCATCATCGGAATTAAGGTTTCTCCCCCTTCCAGTGAAAAACGCTTCTGCCCTGGGTACTTCATTTGAATGAATGACTCCATGATCTCAGATTTATTGAGTGAGTGGAGAGTTTCCAGTTTTTCTTCACGGGTTAAATGAAAATGAAAATTAGGTTCGATCTTTTTTTGGATGAAAGATTCCAGTGCTTCTGTATGGATCCCTACGTACTCTAGCCCCACGCTATTGCAATAAGTTTTTTGAAGGGATTGCACTAAAACACTTAAGGGCGCACTCGCTTTTTCTAAAAAGCCGCAGGTTGGGAAATTCTGGCTTAACTCTTCTTTTTTAAACCCTAATTTTTTTAGATTCAGCTCTTCGACATCGCCGACTCGCACGGGAGTTTCAAGCATCGGATTAAACGCGGCTGTCTTGTGACCAAAAAGGCGGTAGGCTTCAATGAGACGAAAGACACGCAGCTCAGGACTTTGATAGCCTGCGGTTGTCGGTCCTTTCAAAATAGCACCTAACGCCATTCCTTCAAAAAAATGTTGCCAACTCGTATCAACACTTTCAGGATTTTCTAAGTACTGGGTGTAAAGCTGTTCAATATAGGTAATATTTGAAAGATTTGCAAAATCCCCCCGGTCACTCATAAAGCCTCTCCCTCTTTTTTCTAATACCACCTCTTTATTTTCCCCAAAAGAAAAAGATGAATTGTTTTGGAAAGTAAGGCAAGATGGGATCTCTAAAAGAACTTAGCCCTAGAACTATCATCTAAAAGCTTTTTTGTGTAGAATCGCCTCGATACATTCGCATTTATAAAGATTTTATGAATCATTGGAAAAGTTTTACAAATACTGTTTTTCATTGGGTTTGGAGCCCCCCGCTTCTTATTTTAATTTTAGTTGTTGGGCTTTATCTGACGATTGTCACTCGAGGCGTGCAGTTTCGCTACTTGTGGCATGGACACAAACTGGCGTTCACCCGTTGTGATGAGCAAGCAGAAGGAGATATCAGCCATTTTCAAGCACTGATGACAGCCCTTTCTGGAACAATTGGCATCGGAAGTATTACAGGAGTTGCTACAGCGATTGCCGTTGGAGGACCGGGAGCTCTTTTTTGGATGTGGACGGCAGCTCTTTTGGGAATGGCTACAAAATTTAGTGAAGCGATTCTTGCGATCAAGTACCGCACCAGTGATGAGAATGGAGAGATGTGTGGCGGCCCGATGTATTACATTGAGAAGGGAATGCAATGGAAATGGATGGGGAAACTGTTTGCTATTTTTGGGGTGATTACCGCTGTTGCTTTTGGAAATATGGTGCAGTCAAATTCTGTTGTCTTAGCGATTGAAGAAGGTTGGGGCATCAATCCTTTATGGGCAGGATTGGTCTTGATGGTATTCGTGGGGATCACACTAGTTAAAGGGATTAAGAGTATTGGAAAGGTCAATGGGGTTTTAGTCCCTGCGATGGCTATTTTTTACATCTTAGGCGGCCTAATTATTCTTGGAATTCATATTGAAAAAATTCCCATGGCTTTTGTTGTTATCTTTCAATCTGCTTTCTACGGAAAGGCTGCTGTTGGGGGTGCTGTGGGAACTTCTATTATGATCGCTATTCAACTTGGAGTGTCGAGAAGTATTTTTTCTAGTGAAGCAGGTCTTGGAAGCTCTCCCGTTATTGCTGCTGCTGCTAAAACTAACTCTCCAGGACAACAAGCTTTAGTGTCGATGTGTACCGTGTTTTTGACTGTAGGGATTGTTTGCACGATTACAGGATTAGTCGTCATTGTTTCTGGTATTTTAGGAGAAATAGATACGTCCAAGGAGATGTTTAATGGCTCAGCAATCATGCTTCGCGCTTTTAACGCCACTTTTCCCTTCGGTTCCGCTATTGTGACCATTGCTTTGATTTCTTTTGGATATTCAACGATTTTAGGCTGGGCCTATTGCGGAGAAAAGTACGTTGAATACTTAGTGGGATGTAGATTTAATAAAACTTTTCGTTTGCTCTACACCTTAATTGTTATTCCAGGATCAGTGATGAGCTTGTGCGTCGTATGGGATTTTGCAAATATTATGAATGGTTTAACGACCCTTCCCAATCTAATTGCTCTTTTTGCCCTTGGCACTGTTGTGGCAAAAGAAACCCGCTTTTTTGATCTTCAACATCGACAAGAAACAAAGAATTAATGTGACTCACCTCGCGCAAAAAAGTTGAAATATTTTCTTGAAAAAGTTATTTTTTCCAGATTGGTTAAGAAAATGAAAAGAAAAAGTGATAAGCAAAGAGAAAATCCTTATAATGGCTTCGATTATTGTTTCTTGCAAATTGGGCCGTTTCTTTTGGGCAAAGTGGATCCATTTCACTGGAAGAATATTTTTTACTTCCATAGAAAGAACAAATCAATTATACCGTGGTGGCATGATGAAGAACGATCGCATAAAAAAGCTAGAAAAAGAACTTCGAGACTTGGAATATTGGCTTGAGCTTAACCTTGTCCCAAAAAGAGACATTGAAAGCCATAAGAAAGAAATCAAAATTTTAAAAGAGCGTATCGAAGAAGAAAAAGCCCGTCTTCAGTCTATTAAAGAAAACGGTGATAACAATGAATATTCTATTCCCAAGCGAAATGCTCAGCAACGTGCAGCCTATCAAGAACCTCATACCCTCCCTGGAGCGAGTGCTGATGAAAGTTCAGGAATGACTGCTATGGATTTAGATAACGAAATGCCAACAACATACGAAACCGAAAGTGGTACAATGGCAAACGATGAAGGTGCCACAACCATTGCTGACAATGACGAAGAGGATCCGTTTAGCGATAGAAACCGTTGGCGCCGTGGGATTCTTGAAGATCCCGATTCTAACTCGTGGTAGAAATCTCCCTTTATTTCCATTTCCCCTTCTGCACCCGAAAGTGTCCTTATTGCCACTTTTATGTAATCCCTAACAAAAATCACGCTCTTTTTCTACAAGCTCTCCTCAAAGAGTGGGAGATGCGCCTTCCCCAAATCGAAGGCAAAAAGATTGTTTCACTATACTTTGGTGGAGGAACGCCCACTCTTTTTATAGAAGGAATGGAAGCGATTCTAAAGCGGACTAGTGCTCCTGAAATTACAGTAGAAACAAATCCCGAAGATGTGACTCCTCAACTCATAGAAAAACTCTATAATTTAGGTGTCAATCGTGTCAGCATTGGGATTCAATCGCTCAATAACGCTCTTTTAAAACATTTAGGACGCGCGCATACGGCTCAAAAAGCGATCGATGCGGTTAAAATCACACAAAAGGGTGGAATCGAAAATATTACGATCGATCTAATGTATGAGCTCCCGTACCAAACACTTGAAACGTGGAAAGAGACTGTAGACAAGGCCTGCAACCTTCCTGTTAGCCACCTCTCTCTTTATAATCTGACGTTTGAACCCCATACTGTCTTTAAAAAAAGAGAAGAAGAGCTGCGTTCTTATCTTCCTGATGAGAACACGGCTACTGCTATGTTAAAAAGCGCGATTTCTTGCTTTGAAAAATCAGGTCTCAAACGTTACGAGATTTCCGCTTTTGCTCGTAATAATCAAATCTCAGTGCACAACTCAGGTTATTGGACGGGGCGTTCTTTTTTAGGGTATGGCCCGTCGGCGTTTAGCTATTGGGAGGGAAAACGGTTTCAAAACGCGTGCAATATACAGCAATATAACAAAAATCTCGTTAAGGGAATTTTTCCTATCGATTTCGAAGAAAAACTCTCTCCCCTTTCGAGCCTCCATGAACAAATTGCCATCGGACTCCGTTTAACAGAGGGAATCACCCTTCCGAAAATTCCTTTATCCACCCAAAAACTCCTCCATAAGCTCGATCGAGAAGGGTGGCTCACCTACTGCGATCCGCTTCATGCAAAACTCACTGAAAAGGGGACCCTTTTCTACGATACTGTTGCCGAAAAAATGATTCTCCCTCAAGAACGCAATACTAATCATGAAAGTGCCTTATCCTAGTGATGCCGCTAAAAATCTTCTATGATGCCATTTGTTAAAGGCGCGTAGCCTTGAGGGGGCCTTGTAGCACTCCGAGCCTTTGACGCAATTGTCTCCAACTGATACTATTCTTTAAAACTGCTAATTTTGGAAAATTTTTTCTATGTCTATTTTTCTAGTAATTTTTATGTATGGAGCCTGGTCCAGTATTTTTTCTCTGGGCAAAATGGCACTTAAAAATAGCCCCCCTATTTTTTTTACCAGCGTTCGAATGCTTTTTGCTGCTGTGATTCTTTTAGGATGGCTTTTTTTTAATGACAGAAAAAGTCTCAAAATAGGAAAAAGTCAGTTTCTTCCTCTTTTAGCACTTTCAGTTTTCAGCATCTACTTAACAAATATTTTAGAATTTTGGGGACTCCAACATCTAACAGCAGCAAAAACCTGCTTTATCTATAGTCTCTCCCCATTCTTTGCTGCAATTTTCTCCTATATTCACTTTGCAGAAAAGATGAATGGGAAAAAATTTCTTGGAATGCTTATCGGTTTTGCAGGATTCGTTCCCGTTCTTATGATGAAGACTGGAGACGAAAACCGATTCCGAGCGTTTAGCTTCTTCTCATGGCCCGAACTTGCGATTATGGGTGCTGCCCTGTTTTCGGTCTATGGTTGGGTTCTTCTCAGAGTCATTGTCAAAAAGCAAACTTTATCTCCAATGTATGCTAATGGCTATAGCATGCTTTTCGGAGGAATAATGGCTTTTATTCACTCTCTTGTGATCGACCATTGGAACCCGATTCCTGTTGCTGAAGGGCAGATGACTCTCTTTATCCAACAGATTGTTCTGATGACTCTCGTTTCAAACATTTTTTGCTATAACATTTACGGCTACATGCTGAAGAAATACACAGCAACTTTTTTATCATTTATGGGACTCTTAAGTCCGATCCTTGCCTCTTTAAATAGTTGGATGATTTTAAAAGAGTCCCCTTCATGGCAAATCCTCCTTTCAACATCTATTGTTTCATTAGGTCTTTTTATTGTTTATCAAGCAGAACTTAAGCAGGGCTATGTTGTGAAGCGTGAGAAAAAAATCGCTGCCAACGATCAATTAGAGTCTCTGGAGACTTAGATACATTTTTGAAGAGTTTTACGCTTGCTCTTTTGCATGCTAAGCTAACTTAAGAAATGCCTTTCCATCAACCTGGTCATTTCCAGTATTCAAAGAGGCGCTCATGAGGTTCAGTGGCGGAAAAGCCCTAATACTTGCATGTTTACGCATGCATGCATCGAACACTTCTTGGCGCTCCTGGGACATTCTAGACTGATTCTGGAGATAGCTTTTTTATTGTTGAATAAGTGTGCGGTTACCAA
>JAAUYI010061279.1_pt1 | contig 15658 bp, 13 predicted proteins | sample 7278041 | NCBI WGS metagenome assembly JAAUYI01 (sample SAMN14350216, study PRJNA611818) | marine sediment metagenome | isolation source: surface marine sediment (0.6m) | place: French Polynesia: Moorea | collected 2018-08
AACCACGCCAGTTCCTCCATTTGGGGAGACCCCAAGACCGGACTGGCTCCACAAGACCGCTGCGGGCTCCCCAAGACCACACTACCTCACCGCAACGCGCTGCGGAGGCTATTGGAACAAAGCCTGCTCCCGGCAGGCTTTGTTCAATTAGCCGCACCATTCTATGGTGACGGCGGGATTTTGGTCATTGTGAGGGGTGTCACCCCTGAATGACCAACAGTATCGCTAAGAGGTGAGGGCTTTTGGAGTTTGAAAACACGCCCTAGGCTCAAAGGCAAAGTCTGATAAATCAGACGCTTGTAAGGTATGATAGTGGGTTGAAAGTAATAACTTGCACTAATTCCGAGAATAGGAGGCAGAGCCTCCAAAACCTAGTTGCCAGGCTCAGCCTGGTAACTAGAATATAGAACTTCTGGCTCTTCTTGAGAATGGTGCAAATTTGATGAACTACCAGCCCTTACTTCGTTGAAGGACTGGTTTCTGCATCCAGCCCAGCAAGGAGTGATTTTTGACGCTTCTCACGACCCAGTTGCTGCATGTTTCCCGTATTTTTACGGGTACTTAAATCTTCCTTCCAAAATCCAAAATTGAATGACTAATCAGGAAAACTGATTATGTATAAACTAGTATTTTTACAGCTCAGATGTTACATTGTTTTTTGAGTATAATCTCTAATGTAAATAGACACTAGTAATTAGTAATATTAATGCATCCCTTCTCACTACGTGTCTAATTATACATCAGTGGATAGTATTTAATCTGAGTCATAATTAAGACGTATTTGTGTATTGTGAGGACATCTTTGTAGATGTCCTTCTTATCTTTTCCCAGGTAAACATTACTGGCATTTATCATCCCCGGAGTTTTTAAGATGAAAAAATACTCCTCCTACTTAAATATTTTGGCATCTTCCTTAAGTATTTTGACCGCTAATTTTGCCATTTCACAGCCAGCAAAAGCTTCTATAGTCTGTGAAATGGATACTATTATTTATCAAAATTACCAGTTAGAAAAATGTATTCTTGGTAAGAACTTTAGTGCTAAAGTAGCAACTATTCAAGGTACAAAATACACAGTTCCTTGCCAAGCAAAAAGTTATATTATTTTCAATCAAAAAGGACAACTAAAAAGCTGCCAATTATCTAAAACTATACGTATCAGAAAAGGCAATTCTATAGATAGTTGTCCAGCGAAAACGAATATTTCTGTTGCTGTTAGTCGAAAAGGCAATCCATATATTAGTTGTCGATATTTTCGATAATCTGGATGGTTGTAACTGGATTTAACTTAATTGTGCTACCAGTTGATTTTCCAAGAGGGTTTGATTTGTTAATAAATCTTCCACGGTAATTCGTAAAAACCGTTGCTCGTCAACTACAAACAGAATTTTAATTCGATCGCTACCCGGAAATCCTGGTGGTGTTAATTGGGCAATACTTCTAGCTCCATCCCTATCATTCAATGGTTTGACGCTGGTTTGACCATTATCTAGACGGCGAGTAATTAAGCGATCGCCATCAAAGTAAACTTCTGTACTGCTCCCCGTATCTATACCTAATTCTCCCATAATTAATTCAATACTGGGCTGATTTTCTAGGGAAGCACCTAAAAATAATTCCACTGGCTGAGTCATGGGGTAAGCTTGTCCTTCCCTAATTATGGGGTGCCAACTGTGCTGATTTTGACGGCGGTTCCAGTAGCGAATACCATAGCTATGGTAAAGAAAATCCTTGATTTCGGTGTTTTGAGTTAATTGTAAAGCACCTTGAGCGATCGCTTCAAAAGGACGCTCACAACGAATTTTATCCTGGTCAAAATACTGCTTGATCCATGTCTGCACCGCCGGTAGTTGAGAAGTTCCCCCCACCAATAGCACCCCACTAATATCTGTCACTTCTACACCCTGTCTCCGTGCCTGTTGTAATAATTGAGTAATTGAGTCATCCAGGCGATCGAAAAACGAGTGTTCTTTGAGGATATTTTCTAAGGTATCTCGATTGAGTTCCAGTTCATAATTATCAAAATTCTCGTCATCAAAATACACCTCACTGGCTTGCTGCTGGCTGGATAGTTGGATTTTCACCTTTTCTGCCAATCTAGTTGTCAAAGCATTTACCGCCAAGCCTTGGGTTTTGGCAAAATAATCCACCAACCAATTATCAATATCCGTACCCCCTAAATTTTGCCCTGCTTTCGCCAGCACACGGGCAGTTTTCACCTTTTGTTTGGAGTCCTCTGCTAAAGATTTATTACCCCACTTCAATAAAAAACCCAAAGGCTTTTGGTTTCCTTGGGGACTTTGAGCCAAGCGCACCAATGATAAATCTAGGGTTCCACCCCCAAAATCCACAACCAACAAAATTTCTTGGTCTGCTAAACCATATCCCAAAGCAGCGGCTGTGGGTTCATCCAGCATCCTCACTTGTTCTACGGGTAATGCTTGACATACCTGTCCCAACCAGTGGCGATATGCTTCAAAACTATCCACGGGTACGGTTAATACCAGGGAATCTAATCCCCCTTCCAAGTTTACTAATTGCTCGATTGCCTGGGAGAGAAACCATTGTCCTACTTGTTCAAAGGTGATGGTTCTCCCATCTAGCTCTGGTAAAAAACCTTGGATATCCGCACCAATACCGCGCTTAAAACTACGGAAGAATCGAGATTCACCACCCAAATCCAATCCGCGATCGCGTACTTGTTGACCTACCAATACCTTATTTGCAGATGCATCTTCAACATACACCAAACTGGGAATCAATGGTGGGTTGAGACTTTGTTGCATGGATAAGCCAGAAATACTTAGGGTTTCTGCCTGCTGGTTTACCGGATTCCAGCGAGCAATAACCGTGTTACTAGTACCAAAATCAATTGCAATTGCCATAGTTTCTTCATTTTCTCGCCGCTAATCGCGGAGGTGCAAACAGAGCATGGAGATGACCAATTAATTCATAATTAATGGTGCATTAGCCCCTAAATTTATTTATGGATCACGGATTTTTGGATTACACGGACAGTGGAATCTGTGTAATCTGTGATCGGATAAATTTTAAACTTTGCGCGGTAACAGCCTCCGGATTCATCCCTAGGCACCAATTAAGTAATAAGTAATAAGTAATATAGCGTTTCCTCAGTCAGAATTGCCAAGTCTTTCTGCTTCAAGTATTTACTCACCCTGTGGGGAGTGTGGGAGGGAAGGAGGGAAGGAGGGAAGGAGTGAAAGAGGGAAGGAGGGAAGGAGTGATGAATTCAAGACTATCAGCTGTCAACCATCAACTAACAACTAACAACTAACAACTAACAACCATTTTCAAGTTAGCCCCCCACGGTCAAATCCCACAACCTGCAGATGAAAAGGCTTTGTGACTAACTTCTCAAGGGCGCACGCAATGCGCCCCTACTGAGCGCTGATTAACTATTTTCAAGTTAGCCCCTCATGGTCAAATCCCACAACCTGCAGATGAAAATATATCTCAAGTGCGGCTCCCACACCTAAGCTGTCAACCATAAACTAAAAACCATTTTCTAGCTAGTCTCCCACAGTCAAATCCCACAACCTGCAGATGAAAATATATCTCAAGTGCGGCTCCTACACCTAAGCTGTCAACCATCAACTAACAACTAACAACTAACAACCATTTTCAAGTTAGGAGATAAGTGCTTCTTATAGATACTATTTATCTTTTTTCGTCAAGTCTAGTTGACACTTTGTAACAATTTCGTTAAATTAATTTACATAAGTTCACAAAAAAAGGTGAAACCGATATGTACACCACCGTTAACGAACAAGGTATCCTCAATAACTACTCCACCGAACCCAACGTTTACTACGCTGAGTATCCTTCCCAAGAGCAAAGAAGCCGCTATGCATTCCAAGCAGGACTAGCCACATTATTTGTGACTGCATTGGTATTAGTAGCTTGTGCAGTTAGCTAAGGGTTAAAACTTAGATTTGTTTCAGGCTGCGCCATCGAATAAAACTACATTCTTCAGTACAAGGTGCAGCACAAATATTCTCAAATACGCGTAAATCAATTATTGAGAGGTTAGATTATGTTTGCACCTGTAGTTGTAGTAGTTCGTAACCAAATTGGTAAAGCTAAATTTAATCAAATTCGTGGTAAGGCTATTGCTTTACACTCTCAGGTAATCACCAATTTTTGTAAAGTTGTTGGTATAGAATCTAAGCAAAGACAGAGTTTAATTCGTTTGGCTAAAAACAACGGTAAGAGATTAGGTTTCTTAGCTTAAAATTGAAAATATAATTATTTGGAATTGTTAAACAAAAAAATAACTGCGGAGGACGCACAGCAGTAACCAATCATTGGTATCTCCCATCTTCATTGAGCTTCTCCTTATATTTCACCCCGGCTAACTAACCGGGGTATTTTTGTCTGAGGGGATATGAATTTTGGTAAATCTTTTTGCTAATCAACTATTTGGGAATCCACGGTTTTTCATAGATGGTGGTGAAATTTTTTCATCGGGACTTCCCTCCTTCCCTTCACAAGTTCCTCACACTTTTGATTTACCTTCAAAGTAGGGTCGCCCCAGGGGAGCTTTTATGAATTACCTTACTAACTTATTTCCAGGACAACCAAAAGCATTGGAAACTAGATCCCTACTTCCTTTGCGAAATATTGTGCTACTTCCCCAAATTACTTTACCTGTGGTTGCAGGACGAACCCGATCCTTGGCAACGGTGGAAAGTGCTGTATTAACTGCCAACAAGGAATTGGTAATTGCCACTGTGAAACCAGAGGTGGCTCATCGCTTAGATGGAGATGAGAAAGCAGAAATAGAAAAATTAGAAGATATTTATCCCATTGCTACCTTGGCAACCATACAACGTATGGTACATCTGCCCATGGGAGCGGCACAGTTGATTGTCCAAGGGTTAGAACGAGTAAGGATTGAGAAATTAAATATTAATACTGATGATGGCACATTAGCTGTACAGTTTTACCGGCTGCCAAAATTAACCAAAAAAGCAGCGATCGCTTCTGGAACTTCATTGGCGACTCTCAACGCTCTGACAGAAGCAATACAAGCTCTCTGGCAAGAAATAGCTGATTTACATCCCGATTTTCCGGAAGAGGTGCTATCTGTATTGCTAGCAAGTGACAATCCGGGGGAATTGTCTTATCAAACTAGTATGTTACTGCCCCATAATGTGGAGCAATTACAGGAAGTACTGGAACAAGAAAGCTTAGAAAAACTGCTCCGGTTGGTGCTAGAGAAATTGAGTCAAGAGTTAGAAGTGCAACGGCTACGGGGAGAAATTTTAGGGGAAACCAAAAAAGAACTCGACCAACAACAACGGGAATTCTTGCTCCGCCAACAACTGAAGAAAATTCAAGAACAATTGGGAGAAGGTGAGCCAGAAACCCAAGAAATTGAGGATTTGCGATCGCAATTAGCAACGGCACAATTACCCGCCGTTGCCGAAAAACAGGCGAAACGGGAACTATCTCGTTTAGAAAGGGTGGGGAGTAATTCCGCTGAAGGGGGTGTAATTCGCACCTATCTTGACTGGTTGCTAGAAATGCCGTGGAACAAGACGGTGGAGGATAACCTGGATTTACAAAATGCCAGGGAAGTACTAGATGCAGACCACCACGGCTTGACGAAAGTAAAAGACCGTATTATTGAACACCTAGCTACTTTCAAACTAAAAAAAGCTTTTGCCGCAGCTAGTTCTCAGGCGAAGTCAGAAGGAATCCGGACATACCAAGAAAACTCCACAGTGGGTACGGTACTATGTTTTGTTGGACCGCCGGGAGTGGGTAAAACTAGCCTGGGACGTTCCATTGCCAGGGCTTTGGGTCGTCCTTTCGAGCGGGTGAGTTTGGGTGGACTGCGAGATGAGGCAGAATTGCGGGGTCATCGCCGTACCTATATTGGAGCTATGCCGGGACGAATTATTCAAGCATTACATAGATCGGGAGTCAAAAACCCGGTGATGATGCTGGATGAATTGGATAAAGTGGGCATGGACTATCGTGGCGATCCGGCTTCAGCATTGCTAGAAATTCTCGATCCCCAACAAAACTATTGTTTCCGCGACCTGTATATAGATTTGGATTTTGACCTATCCCAAGTATTTTTTATCGGTACTGCTAACGACCTCACCAACGTTCCTGCACCCTTACTAGACCGATTGGAAATTATTGAATTATCTGGTTATTCTCAACAAGAGAAAGTAGCGATCGCCCAAAAATATCTCCTACCCCGGCAAATCAGAAAATCTGGGCTTCCGGAAGCAGCGGTACAGGTACCACCAACAATTTTGTCCCAAATAATTGAATATTACACCCGTGAAGCTGGAGTTCGTCGTCTAGAGCAACAACTGGGTAATATTTGCCGCAAAATCGCTGTTCGCCATGCTGATGGCAAAACCGAGCCAATCACAATCCATCCAGAACAGCTAGAAGATATGCTCGGACCGAAAATTTTCCTCCGGGACGAAAGTCGCAAAACCCCCATACCTGGTGTTGCCACTGGTTTAGCATGGACTCTCGCAGGGGGAGAAGTTCTATTTATAGAGGCAGTACAATTACCCCAAGGCAAAGAATTAATTTTGACTGGACAGTTGGGTAAAGTCATGGAAGAATCGGCTCAGATTGCTTACTCCTATGTCTGGGCAAATGCAATTACCTGGAAAATTGATGTGAGTGTATTTAAGAACAATGGTATACACTTGCACGTTCCCGCCGGTGCTGTGCCTAAAGATGGTCCCTCCGCTGGAGTTACAATGGTATGTGCGATCGCTTCCTTACTCACAGGACGAGCAGTCAGAACAGATACAGCCATGACTGGGGAAATTAACCTGAGTGGTGAAGTTCTACCGATTGGTGGGGTACGAGAAAAAGTTCTAGCAGCTCACCGTATGGGAATAAAACGGGTATTGCTACCACAACGAAATGAGAAAGACTTAGTAGATGTACCAGAAGAAGTGCTATCTCAGATAGAATTTATCTTTTGCAAACAAATACACCAAGTACTAGAAAATGCCTTAATTTCCCCAGATAATTCCCCAAATTCCGGCAATGGTGGAAATGGTCATCAAGCAAATACATTAAAAATAGGGTAAAGGGAAAAGAAAAAGATATTGTCCCTAAAATACTTAGGATTAAAGGCAAAATAAAATACAATGCTAATCATCACCCTGTACTCTCGAATATCCCTCTCCTTTATAAGGAGAGGGAAAGATTTTTACGCAGTAAAAAGCGAGGGTGAGGTTCAATTATAGATTTGCATATTATTTATTTGACTTTTGACTGACCCGTAGCACTATAGTTCACTGAAATCAGGATATTTTAGCGATATGCATCCATCACATCTTCGATAAACCTTTGCCAAATTTGATTGGGAGTCCAAATTGCATATAAATATTTTTTCGCTTCTTCCTGATTCATGCCATCATAAATGAGACGATAAAGGTAGATAAATACAGAAACTCGTTTGTTGGCTACACAATGAACAAATACTTTCTGATTGACATTGAGTTCCATCATTTTAAAAAAATCTTTAGCATCCTCAATCAAAGGATTATCCCAAACTACAGGAATATGTATATATTCCATACCTGCTGCTTCAACAATTTGTTTTTCATCAGGTAAAGCATCTGGAGAGTCGGACATTGCTAAATTAATAACTAACTGATAACCAGCTCTTTTAATTGTGGCAAAATCTTCTTGATCGGGTTGACCAGAAGTAGCAATTTTATCTGAAACTCTCAGATAATTGTAAATATTTTCAATACAATTATGATACATTATCCTTATGGGAAGAATCATTAGCTATAGTCTTCATCTACTTTCATACACCAGAACAGAAGACAGATGAAAAAAATTTTTTCCTTTTGTCCTCGGATTGTCCTCGAACAATAGCTTATACTCTTCGGGCAGACATTTTGGTAGAATAGTAACGGACACCATCACTTCACAAATGATAAGCAACAAGTATTAAGTCATAAGTTATACCTCTGCCTCAAGCCAAAGGATTCAAACAACGAATTCAATTGTATTTATTCTTCATAAATTAAGAAGTTTGATACCTAGCTTGGACTTACACTTATTACTTATTACTTATTACTTATTACTTATTACTTTTCGTTGCTATACCAATAATATGAGGACTAATAATGGGATACGGAACCCGGAAATGTTCGTAATTTACCCTGGCAAATCCCGCATTTTCTAATGCTAACCATGTTTCTCTATCTGGGTTACAACCATCAGCAACCGCTTTCCATAAGGGACGAATGACTCTTTGTATTTTACGTAACAAACTACCTTGGGGTGCAGCAACATGTTCGAGGAACAAAAATTTTCCACCAGGTTTGAGAACCCGTAAAATTTCTTCTAATGTTGCTGATAGATTTGGTACCGAACATAACACTAAAGTACTAATTACAAAATCCATACTGTTATCTTCAATATCCATAAATTCTGAGGTTCCCAGGTATAAGTTAATATGTTGCAGACCTATTTTTGCTGCTGACTGGTTCAGAAAGGGATGCATATAAGGATTTGGTTCAATTCCCACCCAGTGAATATCCTCAGGGAAGTAGGGAAAATTGGCACCAGTCCCAGGACCAATTTCTAGGATATTACCTTGGAGATGAGCAAATAGGGAACGTTTGCGTTGCTCCAAAAGTTGATTATATCCATTAGTAAATTGAGCCACCATCCAAGCAAATATATACTGGCGACAGTTATTGCACATACCCTCTGATGATTTTCCAGGACTGGGGTTAGTATTCATTTAAGATATCAATTTTCTCAATTATTTTTGTGAAGATTGGTGAATCTTAACCTTTTGTGCTAACCAAGTAAAAAAGATGATACCGCAAAAATTAGCAACTAAATCAGTCGTATCGAAGGTGCGATGGGGTGAAAAATTTTGTAGGCATTCCTCAATCAATGTCAAAATACCGATGGGTATTGGTGCTATGGGGATAGAAATTCCTAGGACACTTGTACTTTTTTTGTTAAGTGCTAAATGACCGAGAAAAGCTGTGAACCCAATTAAAACAAAGTGTCCGATGGTGTCATAGAAGGGAATTGTTGAACTTTTAGCTGGGAGAACTTTGAGATATGCAGAAACAGCGATCGCAATTATAATACCCAAATAAAACCAAAAAGCTATAACCCAAGGTTTATTTAATTTCATATTAGTATATTATTCTTAAAATATCTTTTGATAACTACCAATATAGTAAAGAACATTCCACAAATGGGAATGTTCTTTTACAGGAAAATGCGTAAAGATATGATGAATTTAATGGGTAATTGATTGTATTTCCTTTATACTGAATACAAATTACATTTGATGTAAATACAAAGGACTGTTAGGTATGGAGATTTGCTTGCTCTTGTAACCAAGGATCTACAGGTTGTCCATCCTTACGCTTCAATTCAATTTCTACAGCGATCGCTGCTTGAGAGCCAGGAGGAGCAGGCTTTTCATGGAAAATAATATCATAATCTGCTGGGTTTTGATTCCTTTCTCTGAGCCATTCTTGCACCTTGGTAGTTGCAAAAAAAGATTGTCCCTGGGTAAACATCCGGGTAATCTGCATCTGTAGTGTGTAGGGATTTAATCTACCCATGTTTTACTACCTCGATAAAATTAACGTTACATCAAGCTATGTATCTATTATCTTGTTAATTTGATTTTTGATGTGTGGCAGTTCCCAATCATTTACAAAAGGAAAAGGGGATAAGGATTTTTGCTTTTCTGATAACTTGCACCATTCTCAACTAGTGCTTTGTCCCATTAATTTTGACGAGTCGCGGGCGTGAGCGAACCCCGACTTCTATCCTAGGAATTGCTACAATGTGCGGATATTGATTCAGAAGTCGGGGATCTGTTAACTAGCCATCAGAACTTATGGGACAAAGTACTAGCCCAAATGTCCGCCTAGGAATAAATTCCCTTTTCTTAAAGACAAAGTCTGATAAATCAGACGCTCGTAAGACAGGAGAGCACGTTTTAACATCTCGGCTACGCTCATCTCGACTACGCTCATCTCGACTACGCTCATCGCTAACACTGAGCGAAGTCGAAGTGTTAGCCTTGAAATAAATTTCAAGGTGGGAATGTGGGTTAAGCAACATTGGTGCAAGTTGTTAGTTTCCCCCTTAACTTTTTCTCTGATATCATTTCTTGATCAAGATGCGCCAAATTTGGGAGCATCCCAAATGGGATGCTCCCAGCTTTTAGCCCACCTGCGTGGGCTTTGTCACTATAGCCCCACTCTTCTAGAGTGAGGGAAATATAGCGCGGCCTCATACAGAATTGGTATGAATCATGGAAGAAGAGACATACGCTTTAATGAAAGGGGTTGGGGGTTAGGGATTAGGGGTTAGGGAACCCCATAATTAAAATGAGGGGTTTCTAACAATGACTCCGTATTTTTTCGTACTACGTATCTCACCCTCCGGGTTCGCCACTTGACGGCAGTTGCTTTATGCCGGGGCTCGCGCAGCGTATCCGCAGGATTCACCCTTTCGGCAGTTACTCCACTTGGGGAGACCCCAAGTGGAGTACTGCCTCACCACCGCACTGCCTCCTTTATGCCGGGGAACCCGTCCACCGCAGTGGCTCAAAATACATCTTGGTTGTTTTCCATATTTAAAAATAGGGGCTTGTATCCATTGACTTCGGGGTTTGATCCCTATCCCCCATAACCTATCCCCCATCCCCTACCCCGAAGGGGTTTGGTCAACAACCCCTTCAAACCTCAACATTTCTCTTGTAAATATTTGGAGATATTTGAAAAGGTTTGGTAAGAAAATTATTTAATAGTAACGCCTCTAATCACGCAGGATGAGTTTGCACTTGTTTTTGCAATAGGTTAATAATCGCAGTTTTTTCCAAAATACCTACCAGTACTCCATTCTCACCAATTACAGGCAGTGCAGATAATCTTTTACCTTCAAGCAACTGTATTACTTCCAACAAAGGTAAATCGGATTTTACGGTTTTAGTCAACTCTATTGGCCGCATTACCTCTGTTACCTGAGTTTGTGCCCATTCTCCGGTAGGGATAATTCGCAAATCATCAACAGATATACTTCCTAGTAATTCTCCTGTATTATCTGTGACTAAAAATTTATACCAATTCTCCCCAGATAATAGACGCTGATCGGCAAACTCCCTTAAGGTCATATCAGCAGATACAATGGGGCTGTCATCGGTGACAACGTCTCCTGCTGTTAAACCTGTCAGTTTTTCCTGTACTTTGGCAAATTGAGCTGCATTACCAGCATTTTGTAACACGAAGAAACCAATTAACAAGTTCCAGAAATTACCAAAGCTACCAAATAATAATAGAGGGATTATACCAGATGCGATCGCTAGCCACCCAAAGGCCTGTCCGATACGACTGGCAAAAACTACTCCTTTGTAGGGATTACCAGTAATTTTCCATACTATTGCCTTCAGTATATTACCCCCATCTAAGGGTAATCCAGGAATTAGGTTAAACAGTGCTAATGCCAAGTTAACTGAAGCTGCAAGAGCTAAAATCGCTGCTAATGGACCAGACGCACCAGTGGTCAAACCAATAGCTGTAAAGACACCGAAGAGGATGATGCTAACTAAAGGTCCTGCGATCGCAACCCAGAAAGCTTCCCCTGGTGTTTTTGACTCTTGCTCTAAGCTGGCTAATCCACCAAAGATAAACAGTGTAATAGATTTAACATCAATTCCTTGGCGCAGGGCAACAAAGCTATGCCCTAATTCATGGGCAACCACAGAACTAAATAATAATAGTGCTGTGAATAGTCCTAGTATTATCGCCAATCCCCCTGATAATTGAGGAAATTGTGCTGCTAGCCCACTACTGTAAGTCCAGGTTACTAAACCTAAGACTAAAAACCAAGAAGGGTGAAGATAAAAGGGAATCCCAAAGAGATTGCCAACACGAATGGTGTTATTCATGGCGTTCACCTCTGATTGTTGTGTTTAGAGGTGATTTCCACCTCTGGTGATGAATTTATTGTAACGAAGTGTTAACTATTTTTAATTTTTGCAACTGTAGTGGTGTCCGTTTATTAATGTGCGGTTTTTATCACTTTTAGCTGTCTGTTTACCTATTGATTACAGGGTAGGGTGAATAAAACATACTATTGAGCTATCAATAGGCTAGGATCTTATATACTGCCCAAACAGCTACAACAGCCCATGAATGGATCGAATCGATTAGCTCAACAAGAATCCATAGCTACCCATAAACATACAGAATCATCACCGAAACATAAAAAAACTAGTAACAAACAAAATAGTCAACACAGTACTCATCAACACGAACATTCGATTCATCCCCACATTCATAGTGAAGAGTCACTGCGGAAAATAGTCAATCGGCTATCGCGCATAGAAGGGCATATTCGTGGTATTAAGAGTATGGTGCAGCAAAATAGTCCTTGCCCCGATGTGTTATTGCAAATAGCCGCAGTTAGGGGAGCATTGGATAGGGTAGCACGTATTGTTTTGGATGAACATTTAACTGAATGTATTGGCAGAGCTGCTCAAGAGGGTGATATTGAAGTGGAGTTGGAACAATTGAAAGCGGCTTTAGATAGATTTTTGCCTTAGTGCAAGTTGGCAAAAATTACTGACTAGTACCACTGCGCGTCAGTCAAAAGTCACGCATTGAGCCATTGTAGTGGACGGGTTTCCCGGCATCAAGCAACTGCCGTCAAATAGCGTTGACGTAGTACATTCGGACGGGCAAAGATGCCCATCCCACAAGATTTAAAAGTAAGAAAATCAGCACAAATTTAATCATTAATTTGGCATTATGCTTTATTTGTTCGGTTTTTTCCTCGGTTTGAATATTCCTTTGTGAACAAAACACCAAATCCCAAAACTATACCTGTACTGAGAATACTCATTGGTTCAGGGACAGGATATGCCTTTGTGAGTTTGACATTGTCTACTAACAAGGCAGAATTGACTGTATCGTCCCCGACATCAACCACACCAAATCCTAAAGTATAAGTTCCTGCTGACTGGAAATTGTAAGTATAAGTTTGATATCCAGTTTCATCGTATAAGTGTGAAAAAGAGAAATTAGTAGGAGAAAAGGTATCTGCAAGTTGTTTTACATTAGTAATGCTAAAAAAGGCAAAATCATTATAATTTAGGTTGGGAAGGTCATCAGTGAGAAAATTCCAATCGAAATTTAAAGTATCCCCAGCACCGACAGTAATAGTCTGTTTGATAGCAGAACCTTCAATCGCACCCAAATTTGTTAAACTTCCAGAAGATAATCCCAAGAAAGTTTCTAATTCAGAGCCGCTAGCACCCGTATCTAAATCAAGTGTTTCTAAGGCTGCTTGGTAATTTCCATCTGTTGGAGCCACCCCAAAACCTGAACTTTCAACTGTTGCTTGACCTCTAGTTGTCCAACCTGTGGAATCATTTGTCTCAAAACTGCCGTTTTGTAGCTGAAAACCATGAGCTATTTCCGTAGAAGCCATTACTAAACAGCTAGTAATCGCTAATGTTAAAGTAGAAAATCTTAGCATTTAATTATATTCTTCCTTAGGATAAACTATTCTGAGCTTTCAAAGATATTTATTCCGGTATTAATCCCAATTATCAAAACTTCCAGCACCCATGAAAAATTTATCAAGATGTAAGTACCCCACCCCAGGAGAAAGAATTCTCAGGAATTATACGGATTCGCCTTTACCTATTACATTTGTAATTGGTTAAAGGCGAATTTGTATAAATTTTCGCTTAAGCTTGGACAAAGAAATCGTTAGCATCCAAAGTGGGTGTAGTTGTTCCTGTTAAGGTGGCAAATATTTCGCCACTACCTAAACCAGAGGATTCACCATTTTGGTTGTATACTATATTGCCTGTTCCTTGGTTGTAAACAATGCTGGCACTGCTGACCCCCGCAACCAAGACTTCCTCTGCCGCAGTGACGTTGATGGTAGCAAATTCACTCTCCAATAAGTTGGTATTAACTGCACTGCTTAAAGCTGTGAAGGAAGCTTTACTTAGGGCAATTTTATCTTCTCCCTTGGTGAAGTCACTGATGCTATCCACACCGAAAGCACTGGAGTTAAAGGCGGAACCACTACCAAACAAGAAGCTATCTAATCCTTCTCCTCCCTCTAGTAAGTCGTCACCGGCACCACCTAATAGGGTGTCATCCCCAGCACCACCAACTAAGGTGTCATTACCCCCTAACCCTTTGAGTGAGTTGTTACCACTGTTACCTTTGATAGAGTTATCGAGGTCGTTACCCGTGCCCCTGGTGTTAGCAGTGCCAGTTAAAATTAAGTTTTCGACGTTAGCTATCAAGGTATGGTTGGCAGAAGACTGGACGGTGTCTGTGCCTTCTCCTGGTGCTTCTATGACTACATCTCTTCTGCTATCTAAGATGTAGGTATCATCTCCGGGACCACCTTTTAAGCGATCGCTACCTCTACCACCATCAATGATATCGTTACCATTACCACCATTGACGGTGTCGTTACCTGCTCCTGCGTCGAAGATATCATCACCATCAGTTCCGGGGAGTGTTTCACTATCGGATGTGCCATTGACGATGTTGACAGGGTTGAGGACTGTGAGGGTGAAGGTGTCGCTGATGCTGGCTGTGGAGGCATCTGTGGCGGTGACGGTAATATCATAGATGCCAGATGCGGTATCGGTTGGTGTACCGCTAAAGGTGGCGGTAGTTGGGTCAAAGGTTAATCCACTGGGTAGAATAGTGCCATCTGCTAAGGCGTAACTGAGACTAGCATCATCGACATCAGCAAAGGTGTTGGCAGGAATGGTGAAGTTGAAGGATTCCCCTTCGGTAGCTGTTTGGTCACCAAGTGCGTTTTCTAGGGTAGGTGCATCATTAACAGGGTTGACTGTAATGTTAAAGATGGTGCTGTCAATGGTGTTACCTGCGCCGTCTGTAACGTTGAAGCTAAAACTGTCACTGGTGGTTTCGCTACCGTCGTGTACGTAGGTAAGTAAGCCATTATTAATTTCTTCTTGGGTGAAAGTGCTTTCAAACGTAAGGGCTGTACCACTCAAAACCAGCGAACCATTATCTGTGAGGTTGATGACTGTGTAAGTAATTTCCTCAGCAATGTTGTCGGTATCGGTAACTTGAAGAACAGTATCGGCAATTGTACCACTTGCCCCTTCGTTTAGGGTGAGTACCTCGTTGTTAACCAGCACTGGAGGTTCGTTGGTTCCATTACTGGAGGTATTAACTGTCAGGACAAATGTGTCGCTGATTGTTGCACCTGCACTATCGGTAGTTGTAACTTTAACGTTGAGGCTACCAACATCACCGTTGTCAGGAGTACCGCTAAAGGTGCGTGTGGTGGGGTCAAAGGTTAACCAAGTTGGTAATGGGCTACCATCTGCTAATGTTGCTGTGTAGCTTAGAACATCACCTGCATCTACATCACTGAAGGTATTTGCTGGGATAGTGAAGTTGAAAGCGCTGTCTTCTGTGGCTGTTTGGTTTGCGATCGCATTTTCTAATGTAGGTGCATCATTAACATTGTCAACGGTAATGGCAAAGGTATCACTGACTGTTGCACCTGCACTATCGGTAGTTGTAACTTTAACGTTGAGGCTACCAACATCACTGTTGTCAGGAGTACCGCTAAAGGTGCGTGTG
>JAAUYI010216366.1_pt1 | contig 15652 bp, 14 predicted proteins | sample 7278041 | NCBI WGS metagenome assembly JAAUYI01 (sample SAMN14350216, study PRJNA611818) | marine sediment metagenome | isolation source: surface marine sediment (0.6m) | place: French Polynesia: Moorea | collected 2018-08
CTCGGTTATACCAAGCTTCATCTTTATCTGGTTTGAATTCTAAAGCTTTGTCATAGGAGGCGATCGCTTCTTCATATTCTGTTTGTACTGTATGAATTAACCCTTTTTCAAAGCAAAGTTCTGATTTCTTGATGGGATCGAGGTTAGGAGAATCAGTCAAATAAGCTTTAATTTCTGCCAACTTTTCCTCTCTTTCTTGTGGGGTAAATTGTTTATATTTGTCTAAATCACTGTCCAAATAAACAATACGATAAACTTCTTGTTCTAAGGTATTTTTATCTGTAGGAAATTCATACAGTCCCGATCGCCAGTCAAAAAAATCTGGCGCACGTTTGATAAAATAACGGAGTGCAAATTCTGGTAAAAGAAAAATAATAGCAAAGGAAAAATGTTCATAAAACCGTTCACGGGAGAGGTTCAAATAACCCAAAATTTTAGGAATACCGGCCCATGTTCCCCCAAAAACAGGACTTTGACTGGATAGTTGATAACCTTCGCTTTCTGCTTCTTCGTACCGTAGTAACGCCGTTTCTAACCCACACACAAACAAAATATTAAGCTGTTGATAGTTAGGAAAATTAATAATTTTCTCGTAAATATTATCCGTTTCTAAATCTAGTTTCAAAATAGCGGTTTTTTTCTGAGGTAAATCTTGATTTATTCGTTTAATAATCTGTTTTCCTTGGATGGGAGAACAGCGCACAAACAACAAATTAAAGCCTTTTTTCCGACTCAAAGAACGTCGTAACGCTTGATAAGACTCTTCTTCTGTTAAGGGGATATCTTCCCAATTTTCTAACTCTAATAACTCAACCATTAACTTGTTATCCTTAAACGAACTTATCATATAAAAATCTTTGATAAACTTAATAATTAATTATCAATTATTAATTATTAACTACTAATTGTTTCCCAACTCTGCAACAAACTCAGGAATTTTAGTAATTAATGGATGCACATCATACCAACTTTTAAACTCTTCCTCATCATCAAAATAACCATATTGCAAAATACAACGATTAAATAATAGTTTACGATGTTCTTGATCATTTTTAATTTCATGGTTTTTATGAACGTTCACTAATAGTTTCCATTGTTCATGTTCTACTGTTCTGCGATACACATCCCTCGCTTGAGTAATGGCCCGTTGTGCTGCTTTTTTGGTAATGGGTAAATCATCAATATGATCAAATGCTGATTCCATCAATAACATTAAATTCCGAACATGACCCCCAGTCATTAAACATAAATAATCCAGTAATTCTTTGCTTTCAAAAATATCACTTTCTAAGTTTTTTGTCGGGGAAAATTGTCTAATTCTTTTGTTAATAATTTCTTTGATTTTATTAATACCTTCATCGTAAGCATTATGATTAATATCATAAACCCGAATCATAGGTAATACCATCAAATCCCCATCATAATTTTCCCGTAAATCATTAGCCCGATTAGAATAGGCCATAGAAATAGGAATCGTATAAATTATATGACAATTTAACCCTTTTAATTGATTGACACGATCTAAGAAGATTTCATCATGGCTGGTTCTGTTTTCTCCTTTCATAATAGGAACAATTCTATCTAAGTTGTCCACCAACATTACTAATTTTTGACCTGGAAATAACTGTTTTTTCTCATCATCAATAAATTCGTTTAACGCATCTAATAAGGTAACCGTATGAGGATTGATTTTCTCTCTAATTTTTTGTCGTTCGCTAGGAATCGCACGAATCGCAACCGATAGCTTACCAAAATATTTGATTAAATCTCCTGTATCTAATTTAACATCTTCTAACTTAATTTCTGTTAAGGATAAATCAATTAAATCTTGCCACCGATCTTTTAACCAGTTTTTTAAGGGAGTAGAATTAGCTTTTTCTAGTTCTTTTAGAAGATGACGAGTACAAGCAATTAAAATGTCTGTATATTGAGCATCTTCTGGATCGATATCTTCTTCATCTGCTGCAAAATAAACCACATAACAGTTATTATCTTCTAGAAATTTTTTAAGTCTTAATAATTCCGTTGACTTTCCTCCCCCACGATGTCCCGCATACAACTGATAAGTATATTGAGCATCAGGAGAACGTAAAATTTTTCTACCTAAATCTCGATATACATCTGCATCTGCTCTAACTGATTTTAAATCCACATATAAATGACTATCCGCAGGTAAAGGAACCGGTTTAAACGCATTAGCAAGGTTAGCAATTAAATCTTGAGACATAGGAGTTAGGAGTCAGGAGTCAGAATACGTAGTGCTACAGCAAGAGCAACATAAAAACATATTAGATCGTGGAGGGAAAAAAAATAAGAAGGTTGTTGGAGGATCTTCGTTGTGCCGTAAACTTTTTTGGCAGTGGATTTATACGAGTGTTCAACCCATGCAGGCCAGAAAAAATAATCCTCTTTTATGTGAAATACATGAGTGGATGAACCGGCCTAAATTACAGGGGACACCCTACAGATTGTTAACCATGAAAACAGCTAGTCATGCAGCAAGATTGCTATTTAAAAGATGAGTTGAAGAGTTGACAGAAAATTAGTTACCATAAGCATAAGTAGAAAACAATTGATAGGATAAGTGTACCTATCAATTGTTTTTTTAGCAGATGGTTTACTGCAAGGAACTTCTCTGATAAGATAGTAATATACCTTTAAGCAGGAACTGGTTCTCCAGGACGTAACTTCATCCATTTTCCCGTTTCTTCTAAAAAGCTTTCACAACCTACCACATCCCATTCCATTTCGATATAATCCTTCTTAGGACGAATATTAACATTAATGGTAGGTTCTTCTGGGTCAAATGTAGGGTTATCGGTTAAATGGGGTTGTTGATGTTGTTCTTCTACTGCGTGATAGGTTTGACAACTATCAACATAATGACAATTAACACAAATACACATATCTTTCTCCTTTATCCGTGTTACTTATTAATCTAACGTAGGATATGAAAATTTGACTCATTTTTAAGGGTTTATTTTTTTTAGTTTACTGACGCAGCCGACATCTTTGTTTAAGTTATCTTCTAATATTCTACCGTTTAACTTAGATTTGTTACCTTCTGCTGCTTATTTAGTGGGTGGTATGGTTCGAGATACACTACTAAACTATCAACGAAATTATCTTGATTTGGATTTTGTTTTACCTGAGTTTACTATAGAAACAGCAAAAAAAATTGCCGATAAATATAATACAGGTTTTGTTGTTTTAGATGCAAAAAGAAACATTGCTAGAGTCGTTTTTGAACAAGGAACAGTTGATTTTGCTCAACAAGAGGGAGATACTATTGAACAAGATTTGAGGAGACGAGATTTTACAATTAATGCGATCTCTTATAATTTTTATCAACAAAAATTGCTTGATCCTTTAAATGGTTTAGAAGATTTAGCCACAAAAACCATTAAAATGATTAGTATTAAAAACCTTGAAGATGATCCCTTAAGATTATTAAGAGCTTATCGTCAAGCTGCTCAATTAAATTTTACAATTGAAGAAAAAACACGGCAAACTATTATTCAATTATCTCCTTTAATTACTCAAGTTGCTCCTGAACGAGTACAAACAGAATTAAATTATTTATTAGGAAATTTTAGAGGAAGTCAATGGTTAGTTTACATGGAACAAGATGGACTATTAAAACATTGGTTTCCTGAAATCAATGATCATAATTTACAGTTACTTCAAGAAATTGATAGCAGTGTTGAATTATTACTTAATCAGTTAAATCAAGATGATTTTAATAGCTTGTTTAAGGTTTATGATAATCAAAATATGTATAGTAGTATCCTAATTCAGAGAGCAAGATTAACTTGTTTAGTCTCTAATAATCATGAAATTGCTAAACAAGAATTAATCAATTTAAAGTATTCTAATCAAGATCTTAAAGCCGTTTTAAATGTTTTAAGTCATTTACCTTGGTTGAAAAAAAATAAGCAAAAATTATCTTTAAGAAAACTCTACTTTTTATTTTTAGAACTGGGTGATCATTTTCCGATTTTTGCTCTAGTCTCCCTAGCAAAAAACATTCATAATCAATTCATTCTTAAACTAATTCATCATTATCTTGATCCTCAAGATAAACTAGCACATCCAGTTCCTTTAATTACAGGTCATGATTTAATTAATCAGCTTAATATTAAACCCAGTCCCGAACTTGGTCAACTTTTAACCGAAGTTTCCATTGCTCAAATTGAAGGGAAAATAGACAATAAAGAAGACGCTTTAAAGTTTGCGAAAGACTACATAACCAACCTAAAATAAATAGTATTAACTGATAACTGACGATTTATTTATTTTCTGAGATGGGTAAAAAAACTTCAAAGCAAGTACCAATTCCCAACTTACTTTTAACCGTGATTTTTCCGTGATGGGAGTGAGCGATCGCCTCAGCAATAGATAACCCTAAACCTGTTCCACCGCTATGATGACGGGCTTTATCTGCACGCCAAAAGCGGTCAAAAACATGGGGTAAATCTTCTGGGGAAATACCAACCCCTGTATCTTCTACTCCTACTCTAACCAGACGATTATGTTTTTCAAGACGAACTAAAACTAAACCTTTTTCAGAGGTATAATTAAGAGCATTATGTAGTAAATTAGAAAACAAACGGGTCAATTGATCGGCATCACCCATCACACCAACTTCATCAAAAGCTTGATAACTTAACGTAATGTTTTTTTTCTCTGCTAAGGGTTCGAGTAAGTCAACTAATTTTTGTAATAAATCATTGAGAGTAATAGAAGTATATTCAGGATTAGATTTTATCTTTTTTTTTTGTGTACGGGCTAAAAATAATAAATCTTCCACTAAACGGGTCATCTGATCCGTTGCATTGGCGATCGCCCCTACCTTTCTATTATCCTTCGCTTGAAAGCGTTCTGGATGACGACGCATAAGATCAATAGAAGCTTTAATGGCTGTCAGAGGCCCTCGAAGTTCGTGAGATGCGTCAGCAGTAAACTGTTGCTGCTTTATGTAGGCTTTTTCAATGGGTTTAACAGCGATATCCGTTAAAAAATAACCACCCACAGCAGCCAAGGTAAAAGCAGCGATGGCACTCAGGGATAGAATTAAGAGGAGTTGATTTCTTGACGCTTCTAGTTCTGCTAATGATTGACTGACACGAACATAACCTTGTGACATCGGTTCTATTCCTGTAGCAGCATTAACTGCAACGGAAAAGGTAACAGTACGAATACCAGAACCCTGTTCTTGAGACACCAAGGTAAATAAACCCGGTTCGGGTTGGGAGGAAACTTCTAGTGAGCCTTGATGCCATAAACGATTTTTGTTATAATCAAACCACTCTATCAATTGGGTTTGAGGATCGAAAAGATCCCCATTGTATAATTGATTGGAAGGAGAGCCATCTGGATAAGAAGCTTTACTAAAAGTTGGTGCAACAGCCTCGGCCAACCTCATCAGCTTGCTATCAATTTGTTTAGATTCGTGGCGAGTCCATGAAAGGAAAATGCTGCCGCCAAATAGAATCAATATTCCCTCCATGACCATCAAATAAAATAGTAAAAGTTTGTAGCGACCTTCGTAAAACATAACTAATACCTCATTCAGAATCTCAGCTTCATTTTCAGCAGTTTAGGAGAACTCTTTGAGACGATATCCTAGTCCATAGACTGTCTCAATTACATCCGATTCGAGTCCAGCAGTTTTTAGCTTTTGACGTAAACTACTAATATGAGCTTTAACAGTAGCCTCTTCAGGAATTTGATCCATTGCCCAAAGATGTTCTAAAAGTTGTGCGCGACTAAACATACGACGGGGATGGCGTAAAAAAAACTCTAATAAACGATATTCTTTCGGACTTAGGTTTAATCCCTCTTGTTGATAAGTCACTTCACAAGTATTGGGATCAACACACAATTCTCCCCAACTTAAAATAGGTGGTAAGGCCGTTTCTCCCCGACGTAATAAAGCACGAATTCTCGCTGAGAGTTCTTCTAGGTCAAAAGGTTTGATTAAATAATCATCGGCACCTGCATCAAGCCCTTTTACCCTATCTTTAATGGTGTCTCTGGCTGTCAACATCAAAATTGGTGTTTGACAACCATTAGCTCGTAACTGCTGACACAAAGAAATTCCATCCAGTTTCGGCAACATAACATCTAAGACGATGAGATCGTAATTGAAAACATCGAGAAGTTCCCTAGCTTCTTCGCCATTATTGGCAACTTCTACAATATAGTTACGTTCATCAAGATCCTCTTCAATGGGGATAGCAATGTTCTCATCGTCTTCGACAACTAATATTTTCATGATGCTGATAGATGGAATTTAGTTAAAAAATGTGACAAACAATAACGATCAGCAACCCCTTAAAGGGTTATTCAAAGTTAGCTCGGCTAATATGATTAGGATTAAAACTACCAGGACGATTTTGACCGTATTGAGCCAACGACTTTAAGGTTTTGAGGTCAATACCAGCCTGTTTAGCAGCCTCTTCTAACGTTTTGCTAGTTCCCTTACGCAAGGATCGAATGGCAGTTTGAACTTTTCTATAGTTTCTGGTGCCATAATTTAATTCATTGCGATTATCTGCAACAATTAATCCTACAGATAAGTCGTTGGATAAATCCATAGGAGACTTGTCTTGCGCCTTTTGATCGCTCTGATTCAAATCAGCCAGCGAGATAAAGCCTTGAGGAACTGTTTTTCTTACTGGTTGATTAGAAGAAACATGACCATCAGATGACTCATGGGTTATTGAGGTGCTAGTGGTAAAAGCAACCTTATGACTTGAGTAAGATGGTTTTGTATCTTCAACAACCGTCCATTGACTGCTTCGAGCAGTGGAGACTCGAGGATTAACCACCGAGTGTTGAGGTAATCTTGGTTGTACTTTGTTTGGGGAAACCGTTGCAGCCTTAGCCAAAATCCGCTGATTTACAGAGGGCCTTGATTGAGCGGTTCCTGGTTGGGATTGAGAAACGGGACTGACTTGAGTTGGAATCATCTCTACTGAGGAACGATGGGGCAATACTGAGGTATCACTGTTAGTCCGTTGAGAAGTTTCTAACTTCGCTTGCAGTTCGCCGTTCTGAACTGTGAGTTGTTCCAATTTCTGCTTGTAGTTGAGGGTGTCATCTTCAATATTCCGATGGAATTTTGAGGAAACGTTATCCGCGGAGGCCACATTTGTTGATTTTTGTTCATAGAAAGCCATGACCAAAAGGAAAGAGGGCAATACAACGGCTCCGTTGATGAGTAATAGAGTTTTAATGACATCGAGTAGTACTTTCATGAGTAGGACTCCTCACAGAATATATAGCTATCTATGATAGCAATCTAACGCCTGGATTTTACATAGGGTTTTCTATTTATCATATTTATAGATTTTCAATCATGCTAAAAACAACTCATAAAATCTTGTATATGATCACTCAAAAGCTTAGTCAAACAAAGCTTTTGTGCTGATCTGTCTCTATTAATAATCTATAGTTGTAAAGATTTGGTCAACGTTATATAGCAATTCTCATATTTGTGAGGTACAGTATGTTGTAGTTTTAGGCAACGGGCAACAGATAGAAATTTGTAGTATACCTTCGGAGCGTCCTCTGCTTAATTCAACTCATCTCTCTTACTGATAAAGAAAATTGGTATCATCTCCTCTTGTTACACTTCATACCCCTCAATTAACCCATCTAGATCAATTGGTAGCCTTAGATCAAGATTGTCTTGGGGGTTTATGGACAAAAGATGGTTATCAACGGGAGTTAATGAGTTCTAATAGTCATTTTTTGGTTTTGTCTTTTAATTTAACTCAAACTATTATTGGTTGTGGCTGTTTTTGGGAAATTTTAGAAGAGGCACATATCACTTTACTAATGATTGCCCCTCAGTATCAAGGCCAAGGGTTGGGACAGTTATTACTCTATAGTTTGCTTAGGGATGCTGTTAGCCGACAGCTTGAACGTGCTACCCTAGAAGTAAGGGTTTCTAATCAGCCAGCCCTCCGTTTATATCAAAAGTTCGGCTTTCAAGTGGCAGGACACCGAAAAGGATATTATAAACAGACAGGAGAAGATGCCCTGATTCTCTGGCGTAACGGTTTACATTATTCTCAGTTTCAGCAACAATTGTCCCTCTGGCAACAGGAAATTGATGATCGTCTCACCGCTAATCATTGGCAATTATCTATGGATGTTCCCAACAGTGATAACTTAATCAGTGATTAGTTGCCAGTTGAATTCATTGGCAATTCCTTCATTTTTTTGCTGTAGCTGAAAATAACATAAATTATGATGATTTTAGATTCTTCTGTCACTCAATTGAATAAAAAAGCAGAACAAATTTTACAAGGGGCCTTACCAGAATTTTTAGAACATGGTTATGCTGCAACTCGTATGGATCAAGTAGCAAAAACCGCAGGAGTTTCCAAGCAAACGTTATATAGTTATTTTGACGATAAGGAAGGATTATTTACCGCATTGGTTCAATATGTTGCTTGTAAAAAATTCCGTTTAGTTTGGTCAAAACCTCTAAAAGGAGAACCCCGTGAAGTTTTGACTCAATTGGCAGAACGTATCATTACAGAAATTAATGATCCTAATCATCTATGTTTTGTTCGTTTAATTATTGCTGAATCTGGCAAACATCCTGAATTATCTCAACTCTTTTTAGAGAATGTTGCTAAACCTGCGATCGCTATTTTTAAAGGATATCTCAAAGAACATCCAGAACTAAAGATAAAAGATCCTGAGGTGATTGCCCATATTTTTGTAGGAACTCTAATCCATAATATTCTAACTCAAAATATGTTATCAGGTCAGGAGATTATTCCGATGGAACCAGAGCGATTAATTGATAATTTAGTTAATTTAATTATTAATTAATGCTGATTAATTCTTCAAACCGTATTTGCAAGGTTTTATTGTTTTCAAGACCTTCTAAATAATCTGACATACTATGATCTTTTAGATTATCTAGTCCTATTTTACCAAACTCTTCAAGAATTCCTTCTACACTATCAACAAATAAATACCACCAATGAAGATCGCTATGAAGAACTTTATCAGTATCAAAGTAAAGAAAAGTCCCTGCATGACGATAAAACATACTTCTTAAAGGAATACGAGTAACCACATCGTTATTATTCACAAAACGAAAATAACAAGATTTGAACTCTATATTAAAATTTCTAGCAAAGGTTTTATTGCCAACTCTTGGTTGTCCAAAAGTATATAAACCATGAACAGGTTTATCTAACTCATCAATTAATTTAGCAACTACAATATGAGATAATGCACCCCCTAAACTATGACCTGTAAACCAAAGAGATTGACCCCGATCTTGAAACTCATTAATTGTCTCTAATAATTCTTCCCAAACACTATTAACACCTCGATAAAAACCTCGATGAACTTTTCCTAATGGTCCATCAGTTAATCCTAAATTAATATTAGTTAAAATATCTTCTTTTTGAGAAACTTGAGTTCCTCTAAAAGATACTATAATTTTCTTCTCATCCCCTGCTACAAAACACTCGGTTCCTGTTATTTCATCATCATCTTTATGCAAATCCTGAATAAATTTATACTTAGGCATTTGCCACTGAATTTTAGTAGTTTTTTGAATTATGGAACTTTGTTCATACACTAAACTCGAAGCTTGACCTAAATAATAAGCATTCCAAGGACTATAACGGGTTGTTTGAGAATTAAAGTTTAACATTATGCTTTCTATTTATTACAATAAATACTTGTTATAGCCTATCAATTAACAAAAAACCTTAACTCAATTTTTCCATTAAGAATCATGAAGCTGGTAACTTACTTAAAAATTCTTCAGCTAGTTTTATAAAGGCTTTAGAACCACTAGAATTGGGCATAGAAGTAACAACTGGCATAAAATTATCCACTGCTTTAGCAACATTAACATCCATCGGAATTGATGTTTTAAAGAGTTGTTCAGGAGCAAAATCTGTTTGTACTCGTCGCATAACTCGATTGTAATAACGACTTAATAAACCCCCTCCTGATGAGATAAAAACTACCCCTAATAAAGTCAAATTTAAAGGTTGATTATTTTGATGACTTTCTTTTAATTTAGCAATTCTTCGTTCTAATAATTGCATTCCCACCACAGATAAAGGTTCTGGGCGTGCCGGTAATAAATAGTAATGACTAGCAGATAAGCCACTTCTGGTTAAGAGATTATAACCTGGGGCGCAGTCCATAATTATAAAATGATAATGCTCTAAAACAGGTTCTAAAATTTTCTGGATCAAAACCCTCTCAAAATGATTCCAAACCGTCTCAAAATCAGGATTATCTACCATAGCTGCTTGTTTGTGAAGCATTTCTGAAACAATATATTCATCATATAATTCTAAATCTCCTGGTAGTAAATCCAGTCCTTCTATACCACAAATATAAGGTTGAATAATATCATAAATATCAAGTTTACTATAAGGATTAGGTTGAATAATATTATCTAGTAAATAACTAAGGGTACGCCGTTTTTTTCGGGTTTGGGCGAATTCATGGGGAGACATTAAACTGAGGGTGGCACTGATTTGAGCATCTAAGTCGAGAACTAATACTCGTTTTCCGTGATTTTTAGCTAAGCAAGTGGCTAAATTTACGGTTAATGTAGTTTTACCTACCCCACCTTTCATATTCACGGTACTAATTACTAATGCCATTGATTTAATCCTTAATCTATTTTTACTCAAATCTACAAATCTTTGGAAAATTGAATTTTAACCTTCTGACTCCTGATACCTAACCTATTAAGAAGGGGATGATATGAAAAGGCGAGTCCAAGTTTATTCCAAATCAGGACGAAGTTGGGACGCATCGCGCAAATAGACGTGAGAAATTTCTTTTTGAGGTTTTGAGGTATTGACGTGAATAAGAACCCTGATACAACATTTTAGGCTATCCTGAACGTGCATTTGCTGAACATCTAGCAAGGGAACATATTGCCACTGAGGACGTTGACGAGCAATAGCAGCCGGAAAAAGAGCATCGAGATCTTGAGTGACAGTGAAAGTGACACTAGCAATATCTTCTGGTTTGAGTTGATTTTTGGCTTCAATGTCATCTAACAATTCATTGACAGCTTCTTCTATATCTTTTTGGTTATTGTCTGTGACTGTGATTGCTCCTCGAATCCCCCGTACTTTCCACTCTTTCCACTGCACGATCGCATCCCTCCAACAATGTTCGCTGTTACTGACTTGCACTCCCATTGTCTCACCCCTAGACCCATTTTTTTGTCAGGTTTAACCTAATTTAAGGACGATATAACCATAAGGGTTGACCGTTGGTTTTTAATTCAAACTCTAGCCAGTCAATAGAAGTTCTCAATGTTGATTTAGTTTGATTACTGGACAAAAACCGATTGAATAAAGATTTTGGTTCTTCAATGTTATAACAAAGAGCTTTATCTGGATTCAATCCAGCTAATTCCGCAGCCCAACGACGGGCATCTTCTTCTGTTCCTAAGCGATCGACCACCCCTAATTCTAAGGCTTGTTGTCCTGTAAAAATACGACCATCGGCAAAGGTTTTGACTTTATCAACATCTAAGTTTCTTCCTTGGGCTACAGTGGTAACGAATTGTTGATAACTGGTATCAATCATCTCTTGAAGGATACGATGTTCTTCATCGGTTAACTCTCGATCAAAGGACAGAATATCTTTATAGGGGCCTGATTTAATCACCTGGAAAGAGACTCCAATTTTGTCTAATAATCGTTCTAAATTATTCCCTCGTAAAATTACCCCAATACTTCCTGTAATGGTTCCTGGGTTAGCCATGATATGTTGTGCGCCCATACCAATATAAACCCCACCAGAAGCGGAAATATTGCCAAAACTAGCCACAATTTTGACCTTATCTTGCAGACGTTTTAAGGCTTCATAAATCTCTTGGGAATCTCCAACCGTTCCCCCAGGAGAGTCGATGCGTAACAATAGGGCTGGGAATTTCTTGTCTTTAACCGTTTCTAAGGCATCGAGAACGTATTTACGAGTTTCTGAAGCGATCGCCCCTGTGATTTCGATACGGGCTATTTGTTTACTGGGTCTAGGTCTAAATGGCCAAATCATAAATTAACATCAAACATAATGGAGATGAGCCATATTGTAACAACTCTTGAGGAAGTTCGGGGTTGGCAATGATCTTTAATCTCATAAGGGGGCAGGAGTTGAAAGGCAGCTATGCTGGAGGCAGGTGTCAGGGGGACTTCACTCGTTAAGAAAAAGGCTATATATAATAATATTTCTCTCAAAAATGAGATAATAGCAATAAATTTGTTTATATTTAACCGTAAAGTTATGACCGATTCAACTCAATTAACTTCTGACGAAATTCAACAATATCGAGAACAGTTTAAAGATTATCCTGACGCTTTAAAAGCTTTAGATTTAATTGATGATTGTGATGGAGATTTAGAGGATGCGTTAATTTTAATTTCTATGGAAGAAACTGGAACAGAACCAGATAGGGGCTTAAAGTTAGATCAATTAGCACAAAGATGTCGTCCAATTGTTTGCGCTGATTTATCTAGAACGATCTTAGAAATTTTTAATATTCTAACAGGTTTATTTGGTACTGTTGGTGTTGCTGTTGCTGTCTTACTTTATATACTAAATAAATATGGATTAGAGAATTATTGTGGTAATAGTGAATAGCAGTAGGGTGGGTTAGGTGACGATGTTTTATGAGATAAATCTATTCGTTTTCAATTCACCGTAACCCACCATTAGTAAATTTTGAGAACATTTTGAAATTTCTTCCATCATCAAAAATTCTACACTCCTGAAGCAAAAAATGCTGACCAATAATAAGGGTTCGTAAAAGGATAGTTTCCACGTTTACGAGTTAACTCAATTTGTTTCTTGAAAATTAGTTTTTTCCCAGGAGTAAGTTGCTCTAAAATTTTATTGATTTCTAATTGATATTTTTCTAATAATTTATCGAATTCTTGTACAGTTAAATTTCTCAACCAATTTTGAGCCATTTTCAAAGCAACAGGAATAGTAATACTTTGAGTTTTGTCTAAAATAATTTCATAGAATTTCATGATTAAAAATGAGCTTGATAAGTCGCTAACTGTCCATAAACTACTAACAACGCTTGAACTTCCAGCGAATAGAAAACCAGCAGGTAAACCAATATATTCATCACTGATTGAATTTAGGTCAATTAAACCTGTTTCGCAAGCAGAAAGCACCACTAAACGAGATTTTTTAAAATCTAATTCAAAAATTTCTCCTAATGTTAATTCATCCTTATTGGCCAATAGTAAAGATGAGTCTAGAGGATTATCGGGGTTAAAGCTTCCATGACAAGAGAAGTGATAACAATGGCTTTCTGCTACTTTAATCTTGTTTGTAACAGTGTTTTCTACAGCATTATCTTTGGCAATAATTTCTTTTTGGCTGAACAAACTTGAAATCATATTTACTTCTAAGTCAGTGAAAATTAAATCTTTTCTAGGATTTTGTATAGCAAAAAGGTTGGTTAATTGATTTAAGGGACGTTGTTTCGTAATTTGTAAAAGTTGGCAACTGGGAGCATATTGGATGTCATATTTATCTTGTAAAATATAGTTTTTATTAATGGGTAAAGCATGAATTGGTAAAATATGCAGAAACCAATGAGGAATAATAATTAGGCGTTGACAGGTTTCAGGAATGAGAGAAATAATATGGTTAATATTTAGAATGTCGGCAAAATTTCGTAATAAGTTAGGAAGTTTATTAATCCATTCTTGCTTACCTTTTTCAGAGTAGTAAAGCTGTATATAATTGTTGAGAGTATTAATTAATTGATTTCTGTCATCTTCTGAAGATTGCCAAACTTTAACCGTTTCATTTGCAGAGACAATAAAAGCTAAAATTTTCTCACCTGTAATATACCATTGCAGAAGACAAGTTGAATCATCCGTTAAAGATTTAATCTCTTTAAAAGGGATAGGCTGAACTTTTTGCGTTAGTTTGAAATTTTCGTCATAGGGCGTAATTTCTTTCTCAATAAAATCATCTAATTCTTGTTGATATTCTTTTAGATAACTTTGATCTTGAACGTAGGGAGTCAAGTTATCACTACGCACCAAATTTTGATTAATGCTTTGATGTTGTAAGCGAATTTGTTCGTTAACAACTTGTTGTTTCAATTCTGCTAATTTATCAATAATTTCTTGATCAACACCTTGAGGTTTTAGTGCTTTTTGTGTCATTAATTCCACCAGGTTACGCCCTTTACTGCGTTCAATATATTCTAAGGCTTTCTCTGGTTGATTGAGGTTAAGATATGCCTCTACAATGCGATGGAAGACATCAATAGCATTTGATAAAACTTCTTGGCGACTTTGAGGGTTGAATGCTTCTAAACGGGCATTTTCGACAGCTTCAATGGCAATATTATAGGCTTCTGTTGCTGGTTGCCATTGTTTTTGTTCGTAGTGTAGATTAGCTAAATTGTAAGCAGTTTGTAAACAATTGAATGGATCATCTTTCTTTGTACGAATTTTCAGGGCATTCTTAAAAGACATAATTGCCTTCTGAAAATTTTCAGTTTCATCTTTTCTCATTTTCTGCCAGTAAGCAACTCCTAAATTATTTTGTATTTTGGCCCAATCATGAGAAAAAGTATCTAGGTTATATACTTTTAGAGCTTCTTGATAAAAAAAGATAGCTTTTTCTAAATTTTTAATTCTGTCTTTTTTAATTCTGTTTCGGTAAGCAATTGCAAGATTATTTTGAGTCATTGCCCAATCAAGAGGAAAATCTTCAAAAGTTCTGACTTTTAGAGCTTCTTGTAAATAAGTGATTGCCTGTTCTATATTCTCTGATTTATTTCCTCTAATTCTGTCACGGTAAGTATTACCAAGATTATTTTGAGTCATTGCCCAATCAATGGGAAAATCCTCAAAAGTTCTAACTTTTAAAGCTTCTTGGTAATAAGTGATTGCTATTTCTAAATTTTCTGCTCTATCGCCTCTAATTCTGTCAGAGTAAGCATTCCCAAGATTATTTTTCGTATCTGCCCAATCAATAGGGAAATCTTCAAAAGTTCTGACTTTTAAAGCTTCTTGGTAATAAGTAATGGCTATTTCTAAATTTTCTGCCCTATCATCTCTAATTCTGTCAGAGTAAGCAGTAGCCATAATATCTTGTATTCTCGCCCAATCAACAGGAAAATCGTCAAAACGGTAAATTTGTAAAGATTTTTGACAAGCAGTAATTGATGTTTCTAAATTTTTCGCTCTATCGCCTTTAATTCTGTCCCTATATGCAAGGGCTAAGTTATTTTGTAAAGTTGCCCATTCATAAGGAAAAGCATCAACAGTATAAACTTTTAGGGCTTCTTGACAAGCTAAGATTGCCTGTTCTAAATTTTCTCCTCGATCCTCTCTAATTCTGTAGAGATAAGCAGTAGCAAGATTATTTTGAGTCATTGCCCATTCATGAGGAAAATCTTCAAAAGTTCTGATTTTTAAAGCCTCTTTAGCAGCCATAATTGCCTGTTCTAAATTCTCAGCTTTATCTCCTCTGATTCTCTCACGGTATAAATTTATAAGATTATTTTGTAATATTGCCCATTCATAAGGAAAAGTCTCAAGAATATAAAATTGCAGTGCTTGTTGGCAAGCTAGAATTGCCTGTTCTAAATTCTCAG
>JAAUYI010120077.1_pt1 | contig 15648 bp, 13 predicted proteins | sample 7278041 | NCBI WGS metagenome assembly JAAUYI01 (sample SAMN14350216, study PRJNA611818) | marine sediment metagenome | isolation source: surface marine sediment (0.6m) | place: French Polynesia: Moorea | collected 2018-08
CCGGCGTCAAGCTGCAGTTCATCGATTCGGCTGGCGATCGGCAGCCGAATCGATGAACTGCAGCTTGACGCCGGTCGCGGCGTCTTCCCACAGCACGAATGTGCCGCCCGCGTCACCGCGCAGCAGGGCGGGTCGAGCACTGAACGGTGCCAGTGACGCCAAGGTATTCTGGCTCGTGTTGGTCGTCCATTGGGCTTGGGCGGCGGGGACCATCATGTGTCCTAGGAGCACTACGGATGCGAAAGATCGGGCAAGTCTCGAGAGCATGGCTTCTCCTTCTTCTGGTGTGGTCGGTCCGTACCGTACGTACGGCGACCCTCGAGTTCGTCTGTACGTCGTAGTGCGCAATCGAACGTCAAGGTCCATCATGCCCGTCAAAAAAATCGCGCAGCGATCGGCAAAAGGCTCTGTCCGGCCGGCAGAGTCATCGATTTCTGAGACGCTCAGGTGCCAGAGTCGGATCAGCGGCGGGTGATCACCGCGGACTGCCTCACCACTGAAGTTGGTGTAGAGTCTCCGCATCAACTCTTTCAACGACCGGTGAAACCGGGAGGTATAGTTGGGCCGAACGGAGCCGACCGAGCTGGTTCGCCGCATTCGGGCTGGAGACCCCGACGCCGAGCGCGAAATGGTCGAACGCTACTCGCGCGGCATCACCTTCCTGCTCCGCGAGCTCACCGGCGATGCCTCTCGGGCCGACGATCTCCATCAGGAGACCTTTCGACTCGTCTTCGAGAAGGTCCGAGCCGGTGAGTTGCGTGAGCCCGACAAGCTCAACGCTTTCATCCGTCAAGTAGCTCGCAACCTCTTCATCGCTGAGTACCGTAAGAGCGTCAAAAGGCCGATCGCCGGCGACGAAGCGATAGCCTTCGCGCCGGATCCGTCTCCCGGTCCGCTTCAGCACCTCCTCGACCGAGAGAACGCGACCGTGGTCCGTCGGCTCCTCAGCGAAATGAGGCCGGAACGCGACCGTGAGATCCTCCTGCGGTTCTTTGTCAGCGAGCATTCGAAAGCCACGATCTGTGCCGACTTTGACCTCTCGAGTCTGCACTTCAACCGCGTGCTGCATCGCGCACGCGGGCGACTCAAAGACCTCTTGACGCGTTACCACAAGCGGCAGAGCTTGCCGCATAGCCGCGAGGTACATCCATGAGCGATGCACTTTCAGGTGGGATAGGCGCGCTCTTTCTTCACTATGAAGATGAGGACTCTCGCTCCTGGACCGTCGATGAGGGAGAAAGGAGCCGGGCTTGGACCATTTAACGATCGAAGAAGAGAACGTCGTGGAGCGTTACCTGATGCGGCAGCTGACCCCGGCAGATGCGGAGCTCTTCGAGGAGCACTACCTCGACTGCGACGACTGCCTGGAGAAGCTCGAGCTCGCCAAGCGGCTTCATCGAGGTTTGCGGGACGTCGCGGCCGAAGACGGGACGTCGTTGACCCGGATGACGGTTCTGGCCTGGCTCGTCCGCCGCGGACGGGGGCTCCAGACGTTTCTCGCCATGGCGGTTCTGGCTGTGGCGGTGCTGCCTTGGGCGCTCCTGGCGCCCAGGGTGTCGCGCCTCACAAGCGAGCACCAGCGTCTCGAAGGGGAGTTGGCCCAGGCTCTCGCACCACAGATACGGACGCCGACCTACGTTCTCAGCCCGGAGCGCTCCGGGCCGGGAGCGGAACCGAGCACCCGCGTCACACTCGATTCGACTCCACGGTGGGTGATCCTCGCGTTACAACTGCCCCCCTCCGGGAGTCCGGCAGCTGGCCGGATCCGCCTTCGTGAGGCGGAAGGAGACACCCTCTGGGAGAGCGGGCCCATGGAACCTGACGCCGTGGGCCGGGTGACGGTCAGCGTTCACTCGAGCTGGCTTGAATCGAAGGCTTACGTCGTCGAGTTCGACAGTCGCGCGACCGGAGGTGAATGGTTTGCCTTCCGGGTTCAGCGGGCTGACTGAAACGTTCACAGTCAGGAGGACACATCCATGTCATTCAAGGTAAGTAACACGCATAATAATGGAACCGGCGGCGATCAGCTTCCAGCACCGATCGATGACTACTTGAAACAGAACAGTATTATCGACATCAGCGCCGGCATGATCCAGTTCAGAGGGACCGGAGATTATTGGGGTATCGGCAGGGAATCTCCCTGCCCCAAAATCGCCTACGAAGGCGCCGCTTTGATTGTCAACGGGCGGACGGCCCTGAAGTATTCGATCGAGATCAAGGGCAGTGCCCCGCATCGAGAAATGCACGGCAAGATCTGGGATGCCGGAATCGATCCTTGTACCGCTGTCGTGCCGGAACCCGAGGGGACGTGGGAAGCTGACGAGGAAGGTGGTGTCGAGGAGGAGAATCGGCAGGAGTGCTAGCCGGCAACGCCCCCTCGGGTGGCTCCATTTCGGACGGCTGCCGTCCTCCGTGGACGGCTGCCGTCTTCATGGGACTGTGGATTCTCGCCGCCAGCGAGTCCCCGGCGGATGAGCTACCAGCTCCCGGCGCGCCGACCCGACGGGAGCTCGCGGGCGGCGAAGTCCATCGCTATACCCTGACGTCGAACCGGGGCGACGAGCTTTGGCTGGTTGTTGAGCAACAGGGCGTCGATGTGATCCTCGCCGTCGAGGGGGCGGCGGAGGCGGATTCGTTCACCGTCGATAGCCCGGGAGATCGGTGGGGTGCGGAGTGGCTTCACCTACCCCGCGGGGCCGCCGCAGAAGCGCTCGAAATTCGCGCCTCGACACCTTACGGCACTTCGGGGAGCTACCGTTTGAGGGTGGAGGCGCGGGCTCCGAACCAACCCGCGCCTCCGCATCGGCTCACCGCCGAGAGGGCGGTGACGGCCGCCGGCAAACTCTACCCTCTTCACAGCCGACAGGCCTGGGAGGAGGCGCTGTCCCATTACGGCCTAGCCCTCGAGCAATGGCAGAGCATGGCGAGCGACGCCGAGGCTGCCCGGACCCTCTTTTTTATCGCGAAGCTCCGACGGCAACTCGACCAACCACGCCAGGCCCTCAGCTTCCTGGAACAAGCTCTCGCGCTCTGGCGACGCCTCGGCCACCGCCAGGGAGAGGCCCAGACCTTGATGGAGATCGCCAACACCGCGCTATGGCTCGGCGAGAGTCAAGGCGCCGAGGAGATCTGTCATCAGAGCCTCGCGTTGTGGCGAGAGCTCGGGGACCAGCACGGCCAAGCCTATACCCTCAACTACCTCGGGCTGCTCAAGGTCCGGCAGGAGCCGTCGAGCGCCCTCGAGCCCTACCGTGAGGCTCTCGCGCTCTTTCGTCAGGTCGGTGACGTCACCCGGGAAGGCATACTGCTCAACAACCTCGGCGGTATCTACGACCAGCTGGGGGAGCCCCACCGAGCCCTCGAGCACTTCCACCAAGCCCTCGCGATTCACCAACGCCTGGACGACCTGATGCAAACCGCGGCGGTCTGGAACAACATCGCCTCGGTCCATCGCCGTACCGGCAAGCTCCAAGAGTCTCTCGAAGGCTACCGCGCGTCGCTCGACGCCCGTCGTCAGCACGGAGGCCGGCGTAGCGAAGCTCGGGTCCTCAACAATATAGGCATTACCTGGCTCCGACTCGGCGACTTTCCCCGGGCTCGCGACACCTTGCGGGAATCTCTTCTCTTGCGGCGAACAAGCGGAGACCGGCGAGGCGAGGCGATCACCTTGCACAACCTTGGCCAAGTCCACGAGGGTCTCATGGAGTGGGACGCCGCATTGCGGTTCTACGACCAGGCTATCCGGTTGCGCCGCGCTCTCGGGGACTCTACCGGTGAGGCCTCGAGCCTCGTCGGTATGGGCTTGGCCAAGGGCCATCTAGGCCGTCTGGAGCTGGCTCGCCAGCATTTTGCCGGCGCCCTGGTCCTTCTCGAGAAGATGGGAAATTCCTGGCGCCAGGCGAAGGCCTACCGGCATTTCGGCGAGGCACTCTCCGTCAATGGTGAATCGGAAGAGGCCGAGGAGATGCTCGAGCGCGCTTTGGGCATCTACCGCGAGACCGGTGACGTGATCGGCGAAGCTGAGACCCTCATCATGCTGGCTCGCGTCGCGGCAGCACGCAGGGGAGCCACGCCCGAGACTCTGGCCACGGCCTATGCCCGCGTCCTTCGTGCTGTCGAGATGCTCGAATCGATCCGCGCTGACCTCGACAACCTCGGGCATCGAGCCTCCTATTTTTCCCAGCATGACAATGCGTTCAAGCTCGCCGTCGATCTCGCCATGGAGCTGGACCGCCAGCGCCCCCTCGAGAACTGGGCCGTGCGGGGCTTTGAGATCAGTGAGCGGGCGCGGGCGCGCAGCCTGCTCGACCAGCTGAAAGAACTCGGCGCCGGTCTCCAGCGGACCGTTGACCCGCTGCTTCTCGACCGCCAGCAAGAGCTCCTCGACCGCCTGAACGCCAAGGTCGACCGCCGTCGCTGGCATCTCGGTCGCCAGGGCTCGGTCATCGCCATCGCGCGGCTGGATCGGGAGATCCGCACGCTTCAGACCGAGCTTGAAGATGTGGACAACGAGATCCGCCGCCACAGTCCGGCCTGGGCGGCGTTCGTCCGTCCACAGACGCTCGACGCCGACGACGCCCGGGCATTGCTCGACGAGCAGACCCTACTGCTCGAGTACTCTCTGGGCGAGAAACGCAGCTTCCTCTGGATGGTCACGTCCGATCAGGTCGAGAGCTTTGAGCTACCCGGGCGGGCGGTGATCGAGGCCGCGGCGCGGGTCGTCTATGAGGGGCTCCAGGTCCAGGATCCGCACACCCGCAGGGACGACGCCCAGGCTGCGGCACGCCTGAGCGATCTCGTCCTCGGCCCAGCGGCAACGCGCCTGACCTCGTCGGCGACAGAGCGTTTGGCGATCGTGGCAGACGGCGCGCTCCACTACGTGCCGTTCGCCGCGTTGCCGCATCCAGCGGATGGCGAACCCCTGCTGCTGCGCCACGAGATCGTCTCTTTACCGTCGGCGTCGACCCTCGGGGTGCAGCGAAAGGTTCTTGCCAAGCGCCGGCCGGCGCCGCGCACGCTCGCCGTCGTCGCCGACCCAGTCTTCGGCGCGAACGATCCACGACTCTCGGAGTCGTCTGATCTACCTGGGTCCGGGCCATCGACGGCCGCGTTGACCGTTGTCGGTGAGGGCTCCGCCCACGGTGACGCCCGCTCCGACAACTTCCGCCCCGCACGCTTGGCTTGGAGCGGCTGGGAGGCCGAGATGATCGCCGGCCATGCCGGTGACGGCCAGGTCCTCCTCACCCTCGGCCTCGAAGCCGACCTCGATGCCGTTCGCAGCGGACAGCTCCAGGGCTACCGCATCGTCCACTTCGCCACCCACGGCGTCGTCGAGAGCGAGCATCCCGAGCTTTCAGCCCTAGTGCTCTCGCTGGTCGACGCCACGGGTCGTTCCCGACCGGGCTTTCTGCGCCTGCCGGAGATCTACAACCTCGAGCTGGACGCCGAACTTGTCGTCCTCTCGGGTTGCCAGACGGCGCTCGGCCGTGAAGTCCGGGGCGAGGGGTTGGTGGGTCTCAGCCGGGGGTTCTTCGCCGCCGGAGCGCGACGCGTGGTGGCGAGCCTATGGCGGGTGCAGGACCATTCGACGGCACGGCTCATGGACCGCTTCTACCGGCTTCTGCTGCGCGACGGGATGAGCCCAGCAGCGGCGCTCGCCGTCGCACAGCGAGAGATGCGCGCCGATCCGGAGCTCTCCGACCCGTACCATTGGGCCGCGTTCGCCGTGTACGGCGACTGGCGCTGAAGCCCGCGGGGCGGCTTCCGACCGGACGGCCCAAAAACTTTCTTGACGCCCGGCGAACTTTCCCTGAGATAGCTGGGTCGTTTCTTCACCTTGTAGGTAGACAGCTCATTTGGCATGCCACCCGTTGTGAGGTGCCAGCCTCTTGATGAGCTGATCATCATCAACGCATGAGGAGACGACCGACATGACACAGATCCTTCCCTTCAATCTCAATGAACTCGTTCGGCTCGGCCGTGCTGACAACAAACCCCTATATATCCTTATGTTCCTGATCATTACTTCTCTCTGCAATGCAGTCATTGCAGACGATCGCAACATGTCGGCAGCCTCGGCTGAGTCACAGTATTCAGGCACTGGCAACAGTCCCGACACAATCCCCCTTACCCTCTCCAAGTCCGGAGACTACTACACCTACTCAATCAATTTAAGCGATCACAGCGGAGCGATAAATACCACTTATCCAATTCGATTAGATTCTGGATCTACTATACTCACGGTCCCCAAATCGATCGTCGATCAGTCAAAGATCAACATTCTCGTCAAGGGCACTACGGACGGCTGGGGCAATCCTGCGGACTTAGTCCAAGGGGTGATTAGCCTAGGACCTTCTAGACAGGGAGAGTACTACACCACGAGCGACAATTTCACCTTTTTCCAGAACTATCACACCTTTGCTCTGATGGGAGTGCAGCCTGTTTATGAAATGATGCCTGACGGAACCAGGATCAAGGGTCAGCCATGGAACAACTATTGCATTGGCAATGTGTTCTTAGACTTCAACTATCCAAGTCATGTAAAGCCTGGTTTCGCTATCATCAACTCATCAGGACACGCGTTGCCACCAAACTCGATTCAAAATTTTGACCCTTCATACCAAGCCAGCATTCAAGTAGGGCTGTCCACATCGTCTCAAATTTCATGGTGGCAATATGCCCCATACCCGCCTGGCCAACAATGCGTAAACAACAAGCCATACCACAGGTTTGTCCAATATCCTGGATACGGAGACCTCAAGGACTACTTGATTACTACGTTGCCAAGCGTAAGCGTGGCGGTCAACGCCAGCTCTGATCCGGATAGCCAAAGGATCACTCTTCCTGCCATGCAGCTTAGTCTAGACACCGGAGCCCCTCTTTTCACCATTCGTGATGACAACAAAAACACGATAGGCAATAAATTCAATTCGCAGCTGGAGCCATGCCCACCATCATGGACCTGGCTTCATCACTGTGTATGCTTCAAGCCCGGGGTGGTGTTCGATGTGAATTTCAATTTAAATGGCTCTAGCTCAGCCTACTCGTTCGAAAGAGACGCGAACTATGACGTCGTACTGTGCGCGAATAATTCACCGGGCCCCTTTGCGGACGCCTCCGTAGGCAATGCAGGTGCTATCTTCTATTTTGGTGTCAACGGGGAATACTTTGATATAGCGGGCGGGAGAGTCGGGATCAACGCCCCTTCGGATACCCGTATCCCCTCAGATACTCTATTTTTCGGATATAGTGGAGAAGATCAGTTCTTCACAGTTCCAAGTGGCGTCACTTCTGCGGTTGTCCAGCTATGGGGGGCTGGAGGCGGAGGGTCAGGCAACTCAAATGGTGGGGCTGGTGGTTACGTCCGTGCCACTCTTGCTGTTTCTGCTGGCCAAGCATACAAGGTCATTGTTGGTGGCGGCGGAGATATAGCTAGCTCTAATAGCCCAGGGTATGGTGGACAAACCGCCATTCAAAAAGCTACAGCAGGGGCAGATCTCGTGACTGCCGGTGGCGGTGAAGCTGCTAACTCAGGAGGCAGCGGCAGCCACAGCGCCTGTGCAGTGCAGGCCCCAATTACTGCATGCAATAAAATCATCGACTCCAATGGCCCGAACATTTCCCCCAATACCACCTCGGAACCCAACGTATCTACACTTGCGATATCTGGAATTGCAGAGGGGTGGAATAAGAATCTCTTCCCCGGTATAGCTAATCCCCGTGGAGGAAACGGGTTGGTCATCGTGACCTTTCAGTAGGTCAACTAGGATCCACCCAAGATGCCGTCGATCGCCGCCCGGGTCGTCGAGTGATAACCGGGCCGAGCCCGAGCGTAGACGTCACGGGCGAAGGCCAATCCTTCTTCGGTCTTCGCCAGCCGACCGTAGAGCGGCCGCAGCAACCAGGTGCGGCCGATGCCGAGTAGGAAGGACTCGAGTTCGTCGTAACCGTCGCGGTAGTCGCTGTCGATCACCACGTTGAACCACGAGCGCCGGATGACGCCGTTGGCGCTCGAGAAGCTGAAGGTGGTGTCGAGATCGGCGAGACGCGCGGCCTCGAGCGGCACCGGCAGGCTGGCCAGGAACTGCTCCCACTGCGGCGTGATCCAGCCTTCGACGTCGAGCGCGGAGGCGGCGGTGCCGGCGGCGAAGGCCGCCGCTGCCGCCTCGACTTTTTCGAAGGCCGAGGACGCAGGCTCCGGGGCGTTGTCGGGGAGACCGCCCTGCCAAATCCACTCGTCGATCTTGAGCTGGGTGGCCAATTCCTCATCACCCCCGAGCAGGTCGCGGCGCAGTAGCTCGACGAAGGTCTCGGTGGTCATGGTCTTGAAGGCTTGGCCTTCGAAATACTCGCGCAAGAAACGATCGAAGGTCTCGCGACCCAGCGTCTCCTCGAGTAGGCGCAGGAAGAGATAACCCTTCTCGTAGGGCGCGCTGTGCAGCACCTCGTCGGGGTCGCGGCCCTCGAGCGGTACGTAGAGGGCCGTGTCGAGTTCCTCTCCCGCTGGCTCGCCCGCGATCTCCGCCTCGAGCTCGTCGCGACCCAGGATGGAGTGCATCTCGACCACCTCGCGCCCGTCGACTTCTTCCATGATCCGACGCTCGAAGTAGGTGGTAAACCCCTCGTTGAGCCAGAAGTCCTCCCAGGTGGCGTTGGTCACCAGGTTGCCCGACCACGAGTGCGCGAGCTCATGCGCCACGGTCGACACCAGGGTGCGATCGCCGGCGACCAACACCGGCGTCAGGAAGGTCAGGCGCGGATTCTCCATGCCGCCGTAGGGAAAGCTCGGTGGCAGCACCAGCATGTCGAAGCGCTGCCATCGATACGGGCCGTAGAGATCCTCGGCAATGTTCATCATGCGCTGGGTGTCGGCGAACTCCCAGGCCGCCTCCTCGGCGAGCGCCGGCTCGGCATAGACCCCACAACAGTCGCCGACCGAACGAAACTCCAGGTCGCCCACCGCCAGCGCCAGCAGATAAGTCGGGATCGGCTGGGGCATGTCGAACTCGAACACGCCGTCGCCGGCCTTCTCGGTGGGGTTGGCGGCGCTCATCAGCGCCAGGAGCTGGCCCTGGAGCTCTTCTTGGGCGAGCCGTACCGTGCCCTTATAGGTCACCCGAACCGCCGGAGTGTCCTGGCATGGCACCCATGAACGCGCCAGGATCGGCTGCGACTGGGTGTAGAGGAACGGCTGGCCGGAAGACGTCTGGCCGCCGTCGAGCCACTGCAGGGCGCGAGCGTCGTCGCCGGTGGCGTATTCGACGATCACCGACCGGGTCTCGGGGCCGAGCGCCACCGCCAACGACCGACCGAGAAACGAGGTTTCCTCACCCAGAGTCCAGGCCAGCTCAGCCTGGTCCGCAGAGTCGAGCACCCGGACGATCTCCAGATCCCAGGTATCGAGCCACAGCCACTCGGCGCCCTCCGCCCGTTCGAGATCGAGCGTCACCGAGCCGCGCAGTTGCTGAGCCTCGAAGTCGACCGCGAGATCGAGAGCGAGGTGGCGGACGCGCACCTCGTCGGGCCGCGAGTAGGAGTAGCTCTCGACCATCGGTGCCGACGGTGTCGACGCCGGTGGATCGACCTCGACCCAGGTGGCGTCACAGGCGGCGAGGCCAAGGGAGATGAGCACGGTCATGGAGACTCTGAGTTTTTGCATGATCCCTCGATGTTACCCGAGGTGTCGCGGCGGAAGACCGGGCAGGGAGCTACGGCCGACGTCAGGCGCCGGAAGGGGCAGCCGGCGACTCGAGCCGCGGATGCGCGAATTCAACCATGCGCAGGGGCACTGGGTCATTTTGCCTTTCACAGCGCAGCCTCTGGTCAGCCAGCACTGGTATGCTGAGTGCTTGGATCGGCTCCCGGAGGAATGGCGGAGGCTGTCTGTTTGAGCGCAGCGAGTTCTAGCAGACATCGCCGCAGGCGACGATGTCTGTATCGGTGGTTCACGAAGCAGAGCTTCGCGAATCAATGAGCCGGAGCCCGGAGGGAGCCGACAAGGAGTCCTGAGAGGTAAAAGCTGACCTGCCGCGAAGCTGGGAGAGGCTAAGTGACCCAGTGCCTCCGAAGGCTACGTCGCCGTCTGAAGCGACACCTCGATAGTATCACTCTCGATGAGCGAGCTACAGAAGATCGTCTCCGCCCTCGACGGTGAGTTGGAAGAAGAGTTCGAAGACAGGCTCCGGAAACGTCTGGAGGACAAGGATCGGGCCTGGCTGATCGACGAGCTGACCCAATATATCCGTCAAGATCGACACCTGCACGCGACGCCACAGCGCCAGCTGTCGCGACAGGCGCCCCACGTCGAACCGCTCGCGGAGCGGAAGCAACGCCTGAACCGGATTCGTGAGCTCGAGCTGACCGAAGACAAGCTGCATCAAACCACCGAGCGCTACCGAGGCTACACGCGCGAACGGCTGGAGTCCGAGGGCTACCTGATCGATCCGCCGCACAAGGGCAAAGAGGCCCTGTCCACAAACCATCGCAACACGGAGGGCGAGGCCCTCTTGCGCGACGCTCATGATCTTTTCTACGCCCTGCTCTTCTGCGGCGAGCGACAGAACGTGCGCCTGCCAAGGGGCCACCGGGACTTTCTCACCGTCACCCTGCCCGCAGCCAAGTCAGAGACGCTGGAACGATTCATGTTGGCTCTCACCGAGACCCCGGTTTCGGGCACCTGGCTCGACCCGGAAGGCGTCTCGGACGATATCGGAGCCGCCAACAAAATCCTGCAGGTCGAATTCGGGGACTCACCAGACGGCGCGGTCTCGGACGGACTGATCGCGATCCTCGGGCTGATCAACAACCTCGAAGTCAATGAGGAGATTCTCTACGCCCGTATCGAGCGTCTCGAACGCTCGACCCTGGTCCAATAAACGCTTGGGCTTCAACGCGCCCACATCTCGGACGACGACAGCTCGTGCGAGCCGAGGCTCGTCTGCAGACGCTTCAGCGGCTTGCGCCAGACCTCGACCGGCTGCGACGCGCCGCCGGCGATCAGACGATCGAGCTCGTCGTCAAGACCCAGCAGGGTCTGGAGCTCGGAGAGCAGATCTTCCGGCACCGCCCTCCGCCGGGCTCCGAACGGGAAAAGAGTTCGATAGGCCCGGGCAACCAACCTGAGATCGTGATCCCGCAACTCCTGGCGGTGGGAGACCTGGACCAGGATCTCGGCAAAACTCGACAAGTCCTGCCACAGCCGACGGGCCACCGTTTCGTCGCGCTCGACGCTGTTGAGCCAATCGAGAATGCGACTCAGGAGCCGGCGCAGGTGGACCCGGTCGTCGACCCTCAAGAACGGATAGACGCTGAGCTCGCGAAACGCCAGGATGCGATAAAGCACCGCCCGCAAGCGCCCCTCGAGCGATTTCTCCCCCTCTTTTTCACGGCCGGACGTCTCGCGCCGCAGATTCCAGTACAGCTTGCGGATCTGCAGCGAGACCTCGACGTCGAACCAGTGACGCTCGGGGGCTGGTTTGCCCTCGAATTCGTAGATCGCGGACTCCACCGAGATCAGGGCCTTGCGCAACCGGCGCAGACCTCCTTCGCAGTTCGAAGCGAGGGTCATCTGGTTGTGCCTATGGGTCGCTGAGGAGATCAGCACTTCCAGCGCGTTCTTGAGATCGGTGCGGGCGAAGAAGGCCATGTCGTTGAGATCCCTGGCCGCGAACTCGGCCGAGATCTGCAGCCCGATCTGACTCAACGACTCCGGATCTTCGCGCTCCGCAGCGCCTCGCACGGGACCATAAAAGCTCTCGATATCGACCAGCAGATCGATGCCCTCGCGCAGCAGGTGCGTCACCTTGGGCACCAGGTCCGCCGCCAGACTGATCAGCGCCGAGTCCTCAGGCACCCGCACATCGGCACCTTCGACCTGCGCCACCAGCTTTGTCAAGCGCTCCGAGAACTCGGGAAGCCCCTTCATGGCTTAATTCTACCCTGACTCCGGTTCACGGTCTCCGAACGGCCAGTAACCGATCATCCCTGAAGCGCATCGAATCCGGGAAAGCACACGCTGCATCACTCAACTGACCCACAACGAGGACTCTCGATCATGCCTCTAAAACCGCTAGCCCGCCGCGCCCTGATCGCCCTACTGCTCTTGCTGACCTTCCCGGTCTTGGCTGTGGACCCGGTCAATACCGGCCGTTTCAGCAACGTCGCCATCCAGGGCTATGACCCGGTCGCTTACTTCGAAGACTCTGACGCCGTGCCTGGCAAGAAAGACATCACCCATGAGTGGAACGGTGCCGTCTGGCAGTTCGCCAACACCGCCCATCGGGATCTGTTCGCGGCTGACCCCGAGAAGTACGCCCCGCAATATGGCGGTTACTGCGCCTACGCGGCCAGCAAAGGAAAGATTGCCAACGGCGACGCAGAAGCCTGGACCCTCTGGGAAGGCAAGCTCTACCTCAACTACAGCAAGAAGATTCGAGACCGCTGGAGCACCGACATTCCGGGCAACGTCGCCGAAGCAGATAAGAACTGGCCGCGGCTCCTCGCCGAGTGAGCTGTTCGAGATCCACCAAGACTCAACCTATCGGAGGACATGACATGAGCGAGCTCACCAAAGGACAGAACATCACCAGCTGGATCGCCCAAGTGGTCGTCGCCTTCATCTTGCTTCAGACCCTGTACTTCAAGTTCAACGCCGCGCCGGAGTCGGTCTTCATCTTCGAACAGCTGGGCGCCGAACCCTGGGGCCGCATCGGCTCGGGCATCGCCGAGCTGATCGCCGGCGTTCTGCTGCTGATTCCTGCCACCGCTGCGACCGGCGCGGTGTTGGCTCTGGGCATCATCAGTGGCGCGATCGTCAGCCACTTCACGGTCCTCGGCATCGTGGTCCAGGACGACGGCGGCACGCTGTTCATTCTCGCCTGCGTGGTCTTCGTCGGTGCCGCGATCGTCGCCTTCCTCCGCCGTCGCCAGATCCCGATCATCGGTTCGAAGTTTTAAAGACCCTCCGAGAACCCGAGCTCAAGCTCGGGTTCTCGACCCGATCCGATATGCTCGTGCGATCATGAGCACATCCAAACGACTGCCCATCGCCGGGCATAGTTCGATCAATATTCGCAACCTGTCGATCAAATGCGGCAATTGCGACACCTACCAGACCCTCAGTCACTTCCGCCCCCGCGACGAATGGAACGTCTACACCTACGAGTGTGAGAACGACATCTGCGATCCGGAGGTCACCCGCACCTACGTCGAAGTCCCCGCCGAGCTCGACGAATTCGCCAACCGCGATCCCACCTGGCACGGCGGCAAAATCCACGCCGGAGCCGGAGGCGATCACGAGCACTGATCGCGGCAGAGTCACGGCCTGACTTCGAAGACCGCTTTATGCTAGCCTGGCGGCTGTTCTGCTAAGCGAGGCTCGAGAAAGATGATCTCGAGCCGTATCACGTCATCCCGTAACAGATGACCGCCGCGGGAGTCGCCCGCGGAGGATAGCCAAGGCTTTCACGCCAGGAGAGGTTCAGCATGTCCAAGATCGTTCATATCGTCGGAACCGGCACGATCGGCGAGCCCCTGATCGGCCTGTTCACCGACTTCTCGCACCATCTGGAAATCGACGAGGTCACCTTTCACAAGCGGACGCCGCTGGTCAGCGATCGCGCTCGAATCAACCACCTGATCTCCCGCGGCGCCAAGCTGGCGACCGACGACGATCGACGAGGCGATTTCGAAGACCTGGGTCAAAAGGTCTCCTTCAATCACGACGAGGCCCTCGAGCGCGCCTCGGTGGTGATCGACTGCACCCCGGTCGGCAATGAGAACAAAGAGCGTTACCAGCAGCTGACCGGCCCCAAGGGCTTCCTCGCCCAGGGCAGCGAGGAAGGCTTTGGCAAGCCCTACGCCCGCGGAGTCAATGACGAGTCTCTGGTGGCCGGCGAAGACCGCTTCCTGCAGATCGTGTCGTGCAACACCCACAACATCACCACCCTGCTCAAAACCATCGGCCAGGAAGACGATGGCAGCTATAGCGTCGAGCGGGGGACTTTCGTTTGCATGCGCCGGGCGAACGACATCACCCAGGCCGCGTCGTTCATTCCGGCACCCAATGTCGGCAAGCACGGCGACGACGAGTTCGGGACCCACCACGCCAAGGATGCCCACCGCGTCTTCCAGACGCTGGGCCAGGACTTCAACCTGTTCTCCAGCGCCGCCAAGCTCAACACCCAGTACATGCACTCGATCTGGTTCAACATGGTGACCAACCGTGAGTTCACCACCGAGGAAGTCGAACGGCGGCTCAAGTCGAATCCTCGCGTGGCGACGACCCAGAAGCTCCAGGCAAACCTCATCTTCAGCTTCGGGCGCGATCACGGCTACTGTGGCCGCATCCTGTCGCAGACGGTGGTCGCCCTGCCGACGCTGACCGTTCGCCACGGGAAAGAGATCTACGGCTTCTGCTTCACTCCACAGGACGGCAACTCGCTGCTGTCTTCGGTGGCGGCGGCGCTGTGGCTGATCGATCCCGATCCGGAAAGCATGAGCCGTCGACTGCAGCCGATGCGTCGCTGGCTCTATACCGAGATCTAACCGCCCCAAAGCTCAAACCTGTGGTTTGAGCTTTGGCCCAACACCTCCTTCCCAGGAACGAGCGCGCTTCGCGCGCCCATTCCTGGATCTGAGCCTTCGGTATCGAGCGGCGTTGACTTTGACTGAAGCACCTGACAAGCCAGAGGAAGAGGGCGCTTCGCCCGATAGCGACGCCGCGCCTCCCGCGCGGACGGCCGGGATACGACTGGTCGACGTCGACGAGATCGAGGTCACGGTCGAGAAGCTGATCGACGGTGGCGACGGCCTGGCCAGGTTCGAGGGCATTCCGATCTTCGTGCCGCGCTCGGCGCCCGGAGATCGGTTGCGCGTCCGGGTCGTCGAGCGCAAGCCCAGTTATGGGCGAGGCGAGATCCTCGAAATCCTGAGCCCCGGCGAAGGACGCCGCGAACCTCCCTGCCCACACTTCGCACGCTGTGGCGGCTGTGACCTCCAGCATCTCGAGGAGAGCGCCCAGCTCAAGGCCAAGGCCCAGGCGGTTCGCGAGACCCTGCGCCGGCTGGGCGGTATCGAGACCCTGCCCCGGGTGACGGTGGTGCCGGGCAAACCCTGGGGCTACCGCCTGCGAACCCAACTGCACGTCGATGAAGACCCCGATCGTGGCTTGCGCATCGGCTACTATGCCCGCGGCAGCCACGAGCTGGAAGCGATCGAGCAGTGCCCGGTGCTGGTACCGGAGCTCGAAGCCGCCCTGAGCGTCTTGCCGCGACACCTGCGCGAGGTCAGCCACCGGCGGGTCGATCTCACGACCGGCGACGATTCGAGTTGGAGCGTGTCGCCCCCGATCGAGGGGCTCCCCAAGGGCGAGGTCAAAGCCCGGATCGGGGACTTCGTTTATTCCTACGACGCGCGCTGCTTCTTCCAGGCTCACCGACAGCTGATTTCGGAGCTGGTCGATTTCGCCCTCGGCCCCGAAACTGGCGACGAAGAAGGCACAGCCTACGACCTCTTCGCCGGCGTCGGGCTTTTCAGTCTGCCGCTCGCCCGCCGTTTCGACCGAGTCATCGCGGTCGAAGGCGATCGGATCGCCAACCGTTTCACCCGCCGCAACGCTCGAGCCAATGGCATCAAGAACCTCACCGTCGA
>JAAUYI010007458.1_pt1 | contig 15645 bp, 10 predicted proteins | sample 7278041 | NCBI WGS metagenome assembly JAAUYI01 (sample SAMN14350216, study PRJNA611818) | marine sediment metagenome | isolation source: surface marine sediment (0.6m) | place: French Polynesia: Moorea | collected 2018-08
CGCCAACCCAGGAACCGGCCGCGCCCTGGACGTAGTCGAATTCGGCCCATTCGTCGAGGCTGGTCGGCAGGTGCTCCTTGATCTCATGCGACAGTGCAGATCCCGGGTATGGCTTGTAATAGAACAACGGCGTCTCGAATTTCCTGCTCATTCGTCTCAATCGCTTGATCAGTGCCAGCGTCTTCAGCATCTGTGAGCGCGTTTCGCCGGGAAATCCGACGATGAACGAGAAGATGACAGCAACATCATGGGACGCGCAAAGCTCAGCCGCTTCGAGGACCTGTTCGACGGTCGTGTCCTTGCGGATTCTGCGCAGCATTTCCGGCGAACCGCTTTCAACGCCGATAAGTACCCGGCGCATGCCCGATTCGACGCACAGCCGGAAGACTTCAGGTGTCATTCGGACCGCCTGGTCCGCACGTAGCGTTGCGGCCCAGCTGAATCCGAGCTGCCGTTCGAGGATCTGCTCGGCAATCGCGACGACGCGCCGCCGATAGGTAAAAAACGTCTCGTCCTGGAAATTGACATCCTGGATGTCGTATCGGCCATGCAGCGCCTCGAGTTCGGCGCCGACGCGTTCCGGGCTGATAGCTTTCCACTTGCGACCGTACACGAAGGGATCCGCGCAGAATGCGCACCTGAAGGGGCAGCCGACCGACGAAATGTAGTCGAGTTGCCGCACACCCTTGAGCTCGAAGTAGCGCTGCATGTCGATCAGGTTGTAGTTGGCCCGCGGCAGGTCATCCATGGCCGCAAGGGGTCTCGGCGCGTTGAGTCGCGGCGCGTCTCCGTCTCTGAATGCGATACCGGCGACGCCTTCGAGTGGTGCCCCGTCATGCAGCGCGTCGACGAGTTCAGCGAATGTCTGCTCGCCCTGGCCCTGGACCGTGATGTCGATGCTCGGATCGGCCAGCATCTCGGTCGGAAACAGGGACGGGTGCCAGCCCCCGCAAACCGTCACCAGTCCGGGTCGGGCTTTTTTAGCGGCGCGCAGCACGTCCAGCGCATCCGCGATCGGCGCCCCGGTCAACACGGTGACGCCGAGGCATACGGCATCGTCAATCTCGGCCAGCACCCTCGCGTGTGCGTCATCATGCAGCCGGGCGTCGATGATGCGGACGTCGTAGACGTCAGGATCGAGCGCAGACCCGATCGCCACCAATCCGAGCGGCATCGTGTAGAACGTGGCTTGCGGGTTGTAGAGCACAATTTTGCGGCGCATCCCGCTATCCTAAAGTCATCGCGTGACGCCGACAACGCACTGCCGGCGACTGACGGAACAATCTGCAGGCTGATACGCTTGGGATATGGCGGAAGTGATACCGGCGATGGACGAGGAACTGAACATTCGCGCCTACCGGCCGGGCGACGAGGTGCAGGTCCTGGAGTTGTTCAGTCGCTGTTTCGGCAAGTCCATAAGCGCCGCGCACTGGGCATGGAAGATGCAGTCGGTCTCCGTCGACTACACGACTGTCTGGTTGGCCACGTGCGGGGACCGTATCGTCGGCCAGTACGTGGGCACACCGGTCGAGGCCTGGGTTGACGGCGTGCGGCGCCCGGCGATTGCCATATTCGACACGATGGTCGACCCCGGTATGCGCCGCAAGGGCGTGTTGACCCGCGTCGGCGCGCACGCCCACAGGCACTGGCAGGACGCCGACGTCAGTTTCGGCTATGGCCTGCCGAATCAGAACTGGGGAAGCAGGGCAGCGGCGCTTGGCTGGGTGCCCGCGTTTCCGCTGCGCTGGCTCGAGCGCGTGCTCCGACCCGAGGCGATTCTTGCCCGCCGTTTACGCATACCCGGGCTCGCCCGCCTGGCGGTCGTGGGCGACGCGTACCGTTCGCTGCGACGCGGCCACGGTGAACACGACGGGATAACCGTCGCCGATCTCGATGCCGCGACCGCCGATCTCGATCATGTTGCCGAACTGGCACGTCCTGCCGACAAGGTCTCGATAGTTCGCGGCGCTCGCTGGGTCGACCTGCGTTATCTGCGCTGCCCGAGCACCGCCTACTCTGTGCTGCTGGCAAAGCAGGACGGCAGTCCGCGAGGTTACGCCGTATACCGTTACGATGCCGAGCCGCACGCGCGCGCGACGATCACCGAACTGGTTTGCGAGGATGACGACACGCCGGTAGCTGCTGCATTGCTTGCGGCTATCGAGGCACGCTGCCTGCGTCTCGGGGCCGTCCGCCTCCGCTGCGTGGCGGCGGCCGATTCCGGCATTGATCACCATCTGCGGCAGCACGGCTTTTTTGCACGACGCGGTGAGTTCCTGTTCCAGTACGTGCCCCTCGACGCGGCGCTCGCCGATCGACGGTCCGCAAGCCACTGGTCAATCCAGGGTGGTGACTTTGACGTTGTCTAGACGCCTGGTCGCGGCAGCGGATCGGGCCGTCGCCGGCATGTGGCGGCTGACCTTCGCGACGCTGGGTCGATTGCGCAGGTCCGGCGCTTTCTGGACGTCGCGCGGCGGGCAACGCGTGATGGTCATTGCGCCGCACCCGGACGACGAGGCGCTGGGCTGTGGCGGGACCGTGATGCAGCACGTCGATGCCGGTGATGCCGTGACGATCGTGATCGTTACGGACGGCAGAAGGTCGCGAGCGGCGGGCCTGGAACCGGAGGCGATGGCGCATGCACGGCGCAAGGAAGCCCGCCTCGCCATGTCGGTAATGGGCGTGAGTGACCTGCGATGGCTGGGTCACCCCGAAGGCGACTGGGCCGATGCGGCACTGGAAGCGGACCTGCGCGCGGCTGTCGAAGCCCTGGCGCCGGACCTGGTTTATGCGCCCAGTTTCTTCGACTACCATCCGGAACATCGTCGCGTTGCAGGCGTGCTTGCGACCGTCGTTCCGGCCGGGTGTACGGTCCGCATATGCACATTGCACCTGCCGCTGAACGGTCTCGCAAACGTGCGTGTGGATGTGAGCGCGGACCTGGCGCGGCTCGAGCAGGTGTTCAGCGCGTACAGCACCCAGCTCGCGAGCCTTCGCCGCGGCCTGCGCCTGCGGGCTTACTCGGCAGCGTGGCACGGTGCCGGAAATGCGGTGGAGGAGTTCTGGGAATTGCCGGGCGCGGCGTACGCGCGCGCGCATTCGATTCCAATGCCACCGCCGAAGGTATACGGCATGCGGCGTCGTTCGTTCACCGATCCACTCTGCTACCTGTTCGGCCGCAACGGTCGTCGGGACATCCTCAATGCGACTCGCCAGGGGTAATTCGGGCGAACGTGCCTGCCCGGCGGTTCTTCAGGTCCGGCGCCGTTTGTTGCTACCATCCGTTTCCGCCGTCAATCAAACAGCCGGGCCAGCAGACCATTGAAGACGATTCGACAAGCCGTGACATTGGCCGTGGCGATGCTGCTGACGTCGACTGCGATTGCAGGCACCTACGTTCCGTCCGGTGACCTCGCACTGCGGCACGACGTGCAGCGCCTCGCCGACTACGGCGTCATCAAGGGACCGGTCACGACCTGGCCGATTGCCTGGGGCGCAATCCTGGGCGACCTCTACGAAGCAGATACGACGTCGCTGCCGCCGCCGATTGTCGACGCCGTTGCGCGATTGAAGGCACGTGCAATATGGGAAGCCAGCCCGGAGGTGGTCGTATTCAACAGCAAAGTCGGTTTTGCCGACGATGCCGCGCGGATTCGCTCGTTCCAGAATACGCCGCGAGGGCGCGTCGAGGTCGCTGCAGGCGTCGCGTACATGAACAACTGGTTGAGTGCCGACGTCAACGTACAGTACCTCGATTCGAAGCAGGACGACGACGACCTCCGGTTCGACGAATCCATGTTGGGTGTCGCGTTCGGCAACTGGTCGATCAGTGCCAGCACTCAGCAGCGCTGGTGGGGGCCGAGCTGGGATGGCAGCCTGATACTGTCGAACAATGCGCGACCGATTCCGGCGCTGGTGCTGGATCGCATCGCCAGCAACCGCTTCGAGACGGACTGGCTGCGGTGGCTCGGCCCCTGGGACCTGACCGTCATGATGGGCCGTCTGGAGGACGATCGCGCCGTGCCGAACGCCCGCTACTTCGGCATGCGCTTCAATTTTCGGCCGTTGTCGTCGCTGGAAATCGGACTCAGCAGGTCGGCCCAGTGGTGTGGCGACGGTCGTCCCTGCGACTTCGGCACGTTCGTCGACCTCCTGGCCGGCCGCGATAACCAGGGTGGTGACGGCATAGGCTCCGACAACGAACCGGGTAACCAGCTTGCCGGTTTCGACGTTCGGTGGAGCCCACGGATGCTGGGCAGTACCACCGCGTTTTACGGGCAACTGATCGGTGAGGATGAAGCAGGCGGGTTTCCCAGTCGCTACATGGGTCAGTTCGGCGCCGAATGGAGCACCTACCTCGGCGACAGATGGTCCACGCGCTTCTACGGCGAGTTCTCCGATACCACCTGCCAGTTTCACGAATCCAGCAAGATCTACAATTGCGCCTACAATCACGGCACGTACGCAACCGGCTACCGGTTTCGCGAAAGGAGTATCGGTCACGGCGCCGACAACGACGCGAGAATATTCGCCGTTGGTGCGGTTGCGGTCGACGCTGACGACACGCAGTGGCGCGCGCACCTTCGCGTCGGCGACCTGAATCGCGGAGGCAATCCCGATCCGCGCAACACCCTGACGCCGGGACCGCAGGATTTCCTGAGTCTCGATGTGTCGCACAGCCGGGTGATCCCGTTCGGCGTCGTCGATATCGGCGTCGGCTACGAATCGGTCGACGATGCGACCAGCGGAGAATCCACCGACGACGCACGACTGTACCTGCAGTGGCGTAGCTCGTTCTGAAGCGACGGGCGGACGGCACAGAGTGTCCGCCGTCCGTTCCCGAAGCGCCCCGGGAGCGCTGCCGGCACGCCGCAATTCTACGCACCAGCCAGTGGCTGCGTTCGGACGTACTCTTTCAGGGCGAGGCTGGTACAATCCGCGGATTCAGAAGAAAGCCCACTCCTCGATACATGGACATCACTCGCGGCGGAATGCACGTTCCGTACTACAGATCGACGGCAACGGTGCAGGATCGCCTCGACATGCGGCCGGGAAGGGCATGGCTGGCGCCGCCTCATTGTGGCAGGAACGTGCGCCCGACAAGGACTGTCGCAGGTCGAGGTCGCTAGTAAATGAGTAGTCGAGCTTTCGCGTTGCCGTTGCTGGCACTGTTGCTTGTTGCAGCGGCATCGGCCCAGGAGATCAGCCTCACTCCCGAGCAGCAGCTACTACTCAACCAGCTGCCGCCGGCGCAACGACAGATGGCACTTGATGCCATCCGGCGCAATGCCGGCAGCCAGTCGGCGACGGAACTGTCCAGCCTGAACGAGGAGCTGCTCCCGGCAGCCGTCGAACAAACCCAAACGTCGAGTCCGCCCGTCGAAGAGGAGCTGGCAACCGGCGGATCGCAGCTCATACTCAGCCTGACGCTGCCCGACGACGCTGACCAGGCGGACGTGGTTGCCGTCGAGCAGGACACTGCGCTGAGCGCCGTCGAGGGCAGTCGCTTCTATCAACTCGACGAATCCGGCACGCTGCACTTGCCGGGCCTGACGTCCATCCCGTTGCGCGGTCTCAACGAAGACCAGATTGCCAGCCGCCTCGCGGCCGAACCCGAACTCCGCTCGTTCACCATCGACGTCGTGCTGCTTGGGCGTGATGTCGGCAGCACCGACACGCTGGAGCAGTTCGGGTACGAGCTGTTCGAATCGGCGACCAGCAGTTTTAACCCGGTCAGTACCGGCCCGGTGCCATCCGACTATGTGCTCGGCCCGGGCGACAGCGTCCGGGTGCAGCTGTTCGGCAACCAGAACGATGTGTACGAATACGAAGTCACGCGTGACGGAATTCTCAACCTGCCCGAGCTGGGGCCGATCACGGTAGCGGGCTTGTCCTTCGCCGAATTGCGGCGCGATATCAGTCGACGGGTCGAGGCATCGCTGATCGGTACGCAGGCGAGCGTAACGCTTGGACGTCTCCGTTCCATGCGCGTCTTCGTGCTGGGGGATGCCAATCAACCCGGCAGTTACGTCGTCAACAGTCTTGCGACCATCAGCACGGCGTTGTACTTCAGCGGCGGAGTCAGTCGTGTCGGTTCGCTGCGGGATATCCAGCTGAAACGCAACGGGCAGGTCATAGCCCGGCTCGACCTGTATGACCTGCTGTTGAACGGTGACACCTCGGGCGACGTCCGGTTGCAGCCTGGTGACGCGGTTTTCATTCCGCCCGTCGGGCCACGCATTGGTATCTCGGGCGCGGTCAAACGTCCGGGAGTTTACGAGACGCGCGGCGATACTTCGCTGGCAGCAGCGATGAAGCTGGCCGGCGGGCTGGAACCTGATGCTTATCCCGGCGGTGCGCGGCTCGAACGCGTGCGTGCGTCGGACCAGCGCCGCGTGTTGTCGGTCGATGCAGGCGGTGATGTCGCAGCGACGACCCTGGTGCAGGATGGCGACGTCTTGTCGATTCCGACAGTCCTGCCCGAATTCGAGAATTCCGTCACCCTGGAGGGCCATGTGCACCGGCCCGGCCTGTACCAATGGCGGCGGGGCATGCGGCTCACCGACCTGCTGCAATCGGATGCCGTACTGAAGCCCGGAGCGGATCGCGGCTACGTTCTGATACGACGAGAGCAGCCCGGGACCGGTCGACTGAAGCCCGTCTCCGCAAATCTCGCAGCGGCTTTCGCAGATGCCTCGTCGGACCAGAACGTAACGCTCGAGCCGCGCGATACGGTCTATGTGTTCAGCGTCGAGTTCGGCAAGCAGCGCTCTATCGCACCGTTCCTTCGAGAGCTGAAACTGCAGGCTCAGTACGGCAGCCCGCTGCGGGAAGTCAGCGTATCCGGGCGTGTCCGTTCGCCCGGCCTGTACCCGATGGAAGAAAGCATGCGGGTATCCGACCTGCTGCGGGCCGGGGGCGGCCTGGCCGAAGATGCCTATACGCTGAAGGCCGAACTCGCGCGCTATGTCGTCGAGTCCAACGAATTTCGACGGGTCGAGGTCCTGGATGTCGACCTGGCGGCGGTACTGCGCGGCGATGCCGGGGCGGACGTCGTGCTGAAGGAATACGACAACCTGCGCATCAGCACGGTCCGCGACTGGGATGCGTTCTGGACGGTCATGATCGAGGGTGAGGTCAAGTTTCCGGGCACGTATCGGATCCGCGAAGGCGAGAAGCTGTCGCAGCTGCTGGGCCGCGCCGGAGGCCTGACCGATGGCGCGTTTCCTGCGGGCGCGGTCTTTCTTCGCGAGTCGCTGCGACAACGCGAGCAGGAGCAGGTTGACGTGCTGGCGCGACGGCTGGAAGCGGACCTGACCTCCCTGTCGTTGCAGACGCTGGATACAACGGGCGCGCAAACGCTCAGCACCGGGCGCGCGCTGCTGGAACAATTGCGATCCACGAAACCGGTCGGTCGGCTGGTGATCGACTTCGAATGGATGACGGCCGAAAACGGCGACCGGCGCACGAGGATCGCGCGGGACGTCGAATTGCGCGACGGCGATCGTTTGCTCGTGCCGAAGAAGGCGCAGGAAGTCACCGTCATCGGCGAGACGCAGCAGAACACCTCGCACCTGTACGAGCCAGGCCTGCGGCGGGCTGACTACATCGCAATGAGCGGTGGCTACACACGACGTGCGGACAAGAAGCTCGTATACGTGGTTCGGGCCAACGGGGCCGTCGTTGCGTCGAGCAACTCGTCGTGGTTGGGGAGAAATAGATCCGTTGACATCCGGCCGGGCGACACGATCGTCGTGCCGCTGGAGACCGATCGGATCCGGCCACTGACTTTCTGGACGAATGCGACGCAGATACTTTACCAGGCAGCTATCGCAATCGCTGCGGTCGATAGTTTCAACGACTGAGCCGTTAGTAGTTGGCCAGGATTCCAAAGCATGGGTGACGATGAACTCGCGCAGTCGCGCGTAATCTACGACGACGAGATCGACCTTCGACAGCTCACGCTCGAAGTCTGGGCCGGCAAGTGGATCGTTGCTGCAATCACTATCGCCGTCGCGTTGGCATCGGTGGCGATTGCCCTGTCCATGCCGAACGTCTACGTCGCCGAGGCGCGACTTGCGCCCAATGAAAGGTCCGCGCCGGGCGCGATGGCGTCACTCGCAGCCCAGTATGGTGGGCTCGCCGGGCTGGCGGGCATTGACCTGAACGCCGGTTCGGTCGACAAGACGGCGTTGAGCATCGAGGTGCTGACCTCGCGAAAATTCCTGACCGAGTTCGTCGAACGGCGGTCGATACTTGTGCCACTGATGGCGTCGGCAGGGTGGGACCCGGTGTCCGGCAACCTCGAGATCGACGCCGATATTTATGATGCGAATGCCGGCGAATGGGTACGGGACGTCAGTGCGAGGAAGAAGCCCAAGCCTTCCGAGCAGGAGGCGTTCGAAGAATTCCGCCGCATTCTCTCGGTCAACCGCGACCGGCGTTCCGGCTTCGTCACGGTCTCTGTCGCACACCATTCGCCCACGCTGGCCAGGGACTGGGTCGACTCGCTCATTGAAGACCTCAACATGACCATCATGCAACGCGATGTCGAAGAGGCGGAGCGATCCATCGCCTACCTCAACGAGCAGATCGCCGGAACGTCGCTCGCCGACCTGCAGAGCGTCTTCTTCGGCCTCATCGAAGAGCAGACGAAGATCGTCATGTTGGCCAAGGTTTCGCCGGAGTATGCATTCAAGACGATCGATCCTGCGGTTGCCCCGGAACGGCGTTCGAAGCCGAACCGGGTCCTGATCGTGGCGTTGGGACTGATGGGTGGCGGCCTGCTGGGTGTCGCCCTGTTGCTGGCCTGGAACCGGATACGGCGCCCATCGGGGTCGACAGGCTGAAGCTCCACTTTTCGCCAATTACAGGACAGCCATGACAAAGACGGCGTTAATCACCGGTATCACCGGGCAGGACGGTTCATACCTTGCGGAATTCCTCATCGAAAAAGGATACGAGGTGCACGGTTTGCGGCGACGCAGCTCGCTTTTCAACACCGACAGGATCGACCACCTCTACAAGGACATCCACGAGGATGACGTGAAGATGTTCCTCCACTTCGGCGACATGACCGATACCGCGTCACTTGTGCACGTCATTCAGACCGTGGAGCCGGACGAGATTTACAATCTCGCGGCGCAGTCGCACGTTGCGGTGAGTTTCGAGGTGCCGCTTTACACCGCCGATACCGATGCTCTCGGCGCGCTGCGCGTGCTGGAGGCAATCAGGATTCTCGGTCGCACCGAAAAGACGCGTTTCTACCAGGCTTCGAGCTCGGAACTGTACGGGCTTGTACAGGAGACGCCGCAGAAGGAATCCACGCCGTTTTATCCGCGGTCTCCGTACGCTGTTGCCAAACTGTACGCCTACTGGATCACGGTGAACTACCGCGAGTCGTACGACATGTTTGCCTGCAACGGCATACTGTTCAATCACGAAAGCCCGGTTCGCGGTGAGACCTTCGTGACGCGCAAGATTACGCGCGGGCTTTCTCGCATCAAGACGGGGCTGATGAAAACCCTGTACCTCGGCAACCTGGACGCGCTTCGCGACTGGGGACATGCGCGCGATTACGTCGAGATGCAGTGGCTGATGCTGCAACAGGAAGAACCCCGCGACTACGTGATTGCCACGGGGCAGCAATTCAGCGTGCGCCAGTTCGTCGAAGCGGCGTGCGCAGCACTGGACATGTCCGTGAGCTGGCAGGGGTCCGGCGTGGATGAAAAGGGTTTCGACGCGGACGGGAATTGCATCGTCCAGGTTGACGAGCGCTATTACCGGCCTGCCGAGGTCGATACCCTGCTCGGCGACTCGTCGAAGGCATTTCGGGAGCTGGGCTGGCAGCCGAAGTTCGGATTCACCGAGCTGGTCAAGGACATGGTCGACGCAGACTTGCGCCTGGCCGAGAAGGAACTCCTGGTCTCGAAAAGCGAGGCATGAAACTTCCTCGCGAATGAGCAACACCCGGCGCGGGCAGTGGCAACACGTAGCGCGGGCGCCGGTTTCAACGACATTGCATCGGAACATGCGGCTGCGTCCGGGGACGACAGCCCAACGATTGAGTGAGCAGTGAGAACGAGCATATGCAGAAAGCGTCAGAGTTGATAGTGATTACCGGCGGTTGCGGCGCAATCGGCGTCAATCTCGTGAACAAGCTGTTGGCGGACGGCCGAGACAACATTCATGTTGTCGACAACCTGTCATCCGGTACCAACGGCGTGCCGGGTGGCGTCGAGTTTTCCAATATCGATATCGGTAATCGCGAGAAAACAGACCGCTTTTTCGACGAGGTACGGCCGACTGCCATCTTCCACCTTGCGGCCCACTTCGCCAACCAGAATTCCGTCGATCACCCGTTGTCGGACACCGCTACGAATGTCGTCGGGCTGATCAATATCCTGGAGGCCCAGGTCAGGAATACGGACCTTGGGAAGTTTGTCTACGCGAGCTCCAGCTGCGTCTACGGACACAGCGAATTCATGTCCGAAACCGACGACGTTTCGCCATTCGATACGCCTTATGCAATCAACAAGTATGCGGGCGAGCTCTACTGCAAGTATTACTCCGAGATCAAAGACGTGCCGACCGTCTGCGGCCGAATATTCAACAACTTCGGGCCCGGCGAAGAGCCGGGCGCATACCGGAACGTAATCCCCAACTTCATCCTGCGGGCTTTGCGGAACGAGGATATCCCGATCACGGGCACCGGCGACGAGACGCGCGATTTTACCTACGTCGACAATACCGTGGACCTGTTGCTGCGAATGGAGAGCTCACCGTACAGCAATGCCGATGCGTTCAATAGCGGTACCGGAGTCGGCTTGAGCATTCGGGAGCTCGCCGAGACAATCGTCGACGTGACGGGCTCGTCTTCGAAGATCACCTATACCCCGCCGCGATCCTGGGACCGTGTGAAACATCGACGCTCCAACATTGCGAAGTCCCGTGAGCTGTTGGGTTACGATCCACAGCCGCGGCTGCGGGAAGAACTGCAATCGACAGTGGACTGGATTCGGAAGCATGTATCGCTTTGACCGTCCGGTCCGGCCGTGAAACACGATATCGTTTTTCTCTACAACGGCGCGCCGTTGCCGGCCATGTTGGAGATGGCCGCTCATGCCAAACAACTGGGTCGGCGTCCGCTGCTCGTGTTGCTGGATCGCGGCGACAATCGCCTGATCATCGATTCGTCGCTGACGAACTATGACATCGTTCGCATTCCGGTTGCTTACACGGCCGTGGACGCGAAGCGGCTGTTCGCCGTACCCGCACAGCTGCGCAAGATCCGGCGCCTCATTCGCGACAAGCTCGAACCCGGGGGGACGGTCATAACATCGTCCTTCGACATGTTGTTCGTCGCGTGGCTGGCGACGGTGTTTCGCGACTACGACATCAGGCACCAGGTCCGGGACCTGCATGCACTGCAGCTGGGCAACAGCCTCAAGTGTCGAATCGTGCGACGAATCGAGCGCTACCTGCTACGCAAGGTGTCGAAAGTCATTGTGTCGTCGCCCAGGTTCGCGTCGGAGTACTACGAGCATCTGTACTCGGGCGAGATCATCCTGCTCGAGAACGTGCCCCAGTCCACCGTGTGGAAGGACTTCGACCATCGGCCGCGCGTCGACGGCACGTTCAACATCGGCTACATCGGGATCCTGCGCTACAGGGATGCCTTGTTCAGGCTGATCGAGTCGGTGGAGAGGCTCGCGAAGGAAGGATTACCTGTCCGGGTGAGTTTCGCAGGCGGCGGGTCAGACGCAAACCTCGCTGCCGTGAAGTCGCGGATAACCCTGGACGACGTATTCAGCTTCAGCGGACCCTACGAGTACTCCAGGGACATCACGCGGCTGTACGCGGACGTAGACCTGATTTACGCGGTCTACGATGAGAACAATCGCAATTGCCAACTGGCGATGCCGAACAAGTTCTACGAGTCGATCCTGTCGGGAATTCCACTCCTGGTGGCTGCCAATACGTTCGTCGGTGAAGAGACCTTGCGATTCGGTATCGGCGAGGTCGTTGCAGTGGACGATCCCGACGATCTCGCGAACCTGCTGCGCGCCGCATTCGATGGTGACTCATGGTACTCGGAGGCACGGGCGAAGCTCGAGTCAACTTCTGCGGACAGCATGTATGCGGACTACGAGCGTGCGCTGACAAGGAGCGTACAATAGCGCCACACCGGCCTCGCTTTGGCCGGTGACGGAATCCCGAGAGATGGTCGACGCACTAACGTCAAATAACGCCGCTGTAACAACCGCAAGCGCGATGCAGAGGGCCGGGCGCCTGGCTGGCAACGGTGAAGCGCTGACCGCAGGGCTGCGCAGGTTGTCGCCGTCGAACTGCCTGCTGCTCGTCGTAGTGGCCGTCGTTCTGTCATTCGTATTCAACGTCGACAACAGTCGTGGCGTCCTGTTTCAGCTGGCCTACGCAATCTCGCTCGCGGTCGCATTTTCGGTCATCGTCATACCGCGCCGGTTCATCGTGTTGCCCCTGGCCGCTATTGTCATGCTGATGCCGGACCTGACGCAGACGGCGGCGCAGGTCGATGCGTTGGGCCAGCTGACTGCTGCCAGCATCTGGCAAGTCCGGGTCGGGCCGCTGACACCGGCCGTGCTGGTGTTCATATGCCTGTCGATCGTATTGCTGCGCATGTCAATGGTCTCCACGCTGCGCCTGCACCGACTCGTACTGGTGTATTTTTTCGGCGTGGCGATAGTCGTATCGTTTCTGTTCGGGTACCCGCAACAGTCCATGGCGCGTTTCATAACCGACTTCAAGATTGCATTGCTGCTCTATTTCAGCCTGCTGATTTTTGACGCGTACTTCAGGACGTTTCCGGAAGAGCTGTACCGGACGATGCAGGTTTTTCTGATGTTTCTCATCGGCGCCGTCGTCTACCAGGTCCTGCAACAGTACCTGCTCAGCCCGGCAAACGATCTCGGCCTGAGTTACGAGCACACCAGCCTCGACTCCGCCAAGGGTCTGACCCTGGTGCTCACTTTTTTAGCCATTGCGAGGATCGCCAGGGCACGCCGGGTCCTGTTCTGGACGGCGGTCGCGTGCGCCACCCTGTTTATCGTTGCGAGTTACCAGACGCGGTGGCTAATCCTGACGTTCATCCTCGGTCTGGCGATCGCATTTTTCGCGATTCCGGCGAAGCGCAGGCTGCTGCTTGCCTTGAGCTTCACGCCGATCTTCGCGCTGGCAATAGCTGCGTTGATCGTGTTCGAGTCCGAAACCCTGCGAATCATGCTGGTCCGCTTTTACTTCCTCGGCCAGGTCGGCAGTGGCTGGGGTATCTCCGAAATTGAAGTCGTACGCACCGGCGCCATCATAAACTCCCTGCATCAACTCTGGGAGCACAATGCGGTCTTGACCGGCATGGGATACGGCAGCTGGTATACCGATGCCTTCATACCGATGCCCAACTTGACGACCGGTGCATTCGATGAAGAGTCACTGCTGTCCGGCAGGTACTATCGGGTGCATGACTTCACGTTTCACTTTCTCTTCAAATTCGGGATTATCGGCCTGGCGGTTTATGTCTGGTTGTTCGTTCGGCCGCTCAGGCAGCTGTGGAAGCAGAGACACGGGCTCGTGCAACGCGCCGGTGGCACGGAGCTCCTGCTGGTTTTCCTCGGCCTGGCCCCGACGGTGATCACCTACATGTGGTTTACCGGCAAGGGAAACATCGTATGCGGCTTCTACATCGCGCTTTGCACGGCATGGGTGGCTCGAGTGGCGACGCCCGGCGGGGCCGACGCCGCTTCGGCATTCGCCCCGACCAGGCCGACCGGTTGATGAACGGATTGGCCCGTGACCGGATTCGGCATCCGGGACGTCGTCGCTTGAGGAAGGACGACGTGACGTGATCAGGTCACTGATCAAGTCGAGCACGTTCTCGACCCTGACTTCCGTCGTTGCCTACGGACTGACGATCATCCTGGCTCGCAACGAGTCGCAGCTGGCGTTTGCGGAACTGACCTACGCCATCGCGTGGGGCCTCATATTCACACAGATGATCGACCTGGCGGCGACTCAATGCATGAGCCATTTCAAGATCTCGACGGGCGAGTCGATCGACAACCTGGTCGCGAACATCCTCGGTGCGAAGCTGGTCGCGTTGGGGATAGCTATCGCTGCAATAGCGGCTGCCAGTGCAATCGAGCAGGTTGAGATTCCGGCGACAACGGTATTCTTCCTGGTCCCTGCCTTCTACCTCGGTCCGGTTTTCGAGTTACGGTCGCAAAACGTCCTGTTCGCGAGCCTCTTGTTCGTCGAAAAGTCTGTCTTGCTGCTGTTTTGTTTCCTGTACCTGCGCTACAACCCTATCGACCAGGTGATTTACGTCGCCTACTTCGGCGTTGCTGCAACGTCCCTGGTCATTCAATTCGTCGCACTCGGGCTACGGTTTCCGAATCTACGGCGCATGCAGCGTGCGTTGTTCGCACGGTACGCGGGCATGTACTGGGCAATCTACCTGACCCTGGGCTCGCAGGTTGTGTACGGTCATATCAGTCGTGTGATCATAGAAGCCAAGCTCGGCATGCTCGCTTTCGCGGCGGTCAGTCTCGCGCTGCAAATCGTGAATGCGATGAAGATCGTGCAGACCCAGGTCGACAGGCATCTTCGCCCCAGGATCGCCGAGCTGGTCAAGAACGGCGACGGCGAGGCGACCCGCAGATTGACGATCGGCTACGTGATCATCTACCTGCTGCCGCTGGCCGCGGGCTGTGTGTTGCTCGTGCTCGTGGCGGACGACGTAATTCGGTTACTATTCGGGCCCGACTGGGCACCGGCGGGAGAGTTCCTGCAGTACCTGTCGCCATTGATCGTCACGATTGCGATATTGCGTTACCTCGACATGTTCGTCGTTGCGTTGGGGCTGGGCCGCGCCAACCTGACGATCAACCTGATCGCAGCCGGCCTGCTGGTCGCCGTGCTGCTGAGCATCCCGGCCGGTCGCGATACGTCTTTCTACCTGTTCGCCGTGGTGGGTGTCCAGGTGCTGCATATCGTCGCGCTCATGTTGTATTTCCTGCATCGGTATCTGCGGGCAGGGAAGATGTCGGTGGTCTAGCACGACGAGGTGAGGCTCCTGGCAGGGGCTTCACAGTTAATCACCCGGGCGAGGGAAGCTGCCGCAATGGCGCCCTACTCGTACCGGTCGGCAATAAATGGAAGGTATGACAAACGGTGGAAGCTGTTACGAAATTGAAAGGCTGCAGGGTCTGCGGATCGGTTGACCTGAATAGTGTGTTCGATGCCGGTGTGCAGGTGCTGACCGGCCGGTTTCCGGAATCGACGGAGGAGGAAATCACAGCCGGCCCGTTGCAGCTGCTGCAGTGCAATCCGCGGTCGGGCTGCGGCCTGGTGCAGCTGGGTCACAGCTACGACCTTGAAGAGATGTACGGCGAATCCTATGGCTATCGTTCCGGGCTGAACCAGGCCATGGTGACCCACCTCAAGGGCAAGGTCGATCGCATTCTGCACGAGCACAGTCTCGGTAATGGCGACCTCGTCATCGACATCGGCAGCAATGACGGCACTACGCTGAATGCCTATCCCGCAGGGAAGTACACGCTCGTCGGCGTCGATCCCTCGGCCGAGAAATACAAGCGCTACTACCGGGAGGAG
>JAAUYI010006582.1_pt1 | contig 15613 bp, 13 predicted proteins | sample 7278041 | NCBI WGS metagenome assembly JAAUYI01 (sample SAMN14350216, study PRJNA611818) | marine sediment metagenome | isolation source: surface marine sediment (0.6m) | place: French Polynesia: Moorea | collected 2018-08
CTCGACACCCTCCCTGAAAAGTTCCACACCAAAGCCCTCTCGGGTGGTACTTCTGACGGAATAAGCATTGATAAGGAACAACTGCAAGAAGCTATTCGCGAATACTACATTCAGGCTGGCTGGAATAGCGAAACCGGCAATCCCGACAGGCAGACTTATGAGCGGCTGAATTTAGGTTGGGTAGCAGATTCATTGGCTATCTAAAAAACACACCTTCCGGGAGATGCGGGTATGGAGACAGCCAGGAGCTGGGCACTGAAGTGGTTGAAGCTAAGAAAACAGCAATACATAGGTGGCAGGTGGTGTGATGGCCAAGGGCGTGAATGGTCTGCCATTAACCCCGCAAACGGTGAGATTCTCTGTAACTTCACTCTCGCTTCAGCAGAGCAGGTTGAACAATGTGCTGAAGAGGCAAACAGAGCTTTTCAAGAGCAAACCCATAAGATAAGCCGAGCCCAGAGAGCATCCATTTTACATAAGATTGCAACCTTAATTCGCGAGAATCGAGATAGGCTGGCCGCACTTGAGAGCCTGGCTAACGGCAAACTATTTGCCGAATCACTGACAGACGATATCCCCACCTGTGCTGATATTTTCGACTATTATGCGGGTTGGGTCGATAAATATTATGGGGTAACAAGCCCTGTCGATAACGGGTATCTCAATTATTCGCTGATTGAACCCATTGGCGTTTGCGCCCTTATTGCACCATGGAATTTTCCACTCTATCAGGCTGCACTGAAGATTGCCCCCGCCCTGGCCATGGGAAATTCGGTAATTGTCAAACCTTCGGAATTCACGCCCTTCACAGCTCTGTATCTTATTGATCTTATGGATAAAAATCTGGATCTTCCAAAAGGGTCCGTCAATCTACTGGTAACGGATGGAGAAGCAGCTTCAGCACTTACCACAAGCTGCAATGTGAATAAAGTCTCGTTTACCGGGTCTACCATGGTTGGCAAAAAACTCGTTCAAAATTCCGGTGCCTCAAATCTTAAGGCTGTTACCTTGGAACTGGGAGGAAAGTCACCCTGCATTTTTTTTGATGACACCCTCAATCTTAGTGATGCAATTGATCGAGCCTTCCACGTCATGTATAGCCACAAAGGGGAAAAATGCTCGGAGCCTACCCGCTTTCTTATCCAGGAAAACATCTATGATCAGGTCATCGCAGCACTGGTCGAAAAAGCTGAAGCGGTCATCTGCGGCGATCCATTCAATCCAGATAACAGCCAGGGAGCTCAATGCAACAAGGCTCAATTCGAGAAAATCTTACGCTATATAGATCTTGGTAAAAGTGAAGCGGAGTTGGTCGCTGGTGGTTACCGGGACATCAATGGTGAGAATGAGCGAGGGTACTATATCAGGCCTACAATATTTTCCAAGGTCGGTAGTAATTGCCGCATCGCTAAAGAGGAAATATTCGGCCCGGTTCTCTCTTGCACAAGTTTTGCCAGCGAAGAAGAGGCTATTTCTCTTGCCAATGATACTTCATATGGGCTGGCTGCTGGAATTTATACAGGAAATATAAGCAGAGCTCACCGCATGGCGGAAAAGATCGATGCAGGGATGATTTACATTAATCGCTATGGCTGTTATGGGTTGAGCAGTCCCTTTGGTGGCTTCAAAGAAAGCGGTTGGGGCAAAGAAATGGCGATACATTCATTATCTGCATATACGAAAGAGAAATCCGTATGGGTTGCTTACGGTGAATGATCTGCAGTACTAAATTGATGCCCTAGCCAAATAATCATCATCCCGTTCTTAGGTATAATAACACCGCATTTTGTCAGTCCTTTGCTTCCTCAGCTCTCACGGCTGAAGGGTACACCAAGATCCGCAGGAGAGGCCGAACGGCGACGCTTACCGGAAGAGGTGACCAGCACCAAAACACCGATGGTAAGCAGGTAGGGCAGCATTTTCAGAACGTAGGCGGGAATGATATCAATGGAGGTAGCCTGGAAGAAGAACTGTAGCGCGGTCAGCCCACCGAACAGCAGGGCTCCCCAGAAAGCTCGCAGGGGATTCCAGGTGCAGAAGATGACCATGGCAATGGCAATCCAGCCCTGGCCGCCGGTCATTGTTTCCTTCCAGCCCGGCGTATAAGACAGGGAAAGGTAGGAGCCGGCAAGACCTGAAAAAAGCCCTCCAACCCAGATGGCGATTGTTCTGGTTGCCGCCACATTCACCCCCGCAGCATCGGCCGCGGCAGCATCCTCACCCACCGCCCGTAAAACCAGCCCAGCCCGAGTTTTGAACATGACATACCAGGCCAGAGGCCCAAGAATATAAGCGCCATAGGCATAGGGACTCTGCTGGAAAAAAATCTCTCCCAGATAGGGTATCTCTGAAAGATAGGGCACAGCAAAGGCTCGGATGCGCACCCCGGCCTCGCCAATAAGCGGTCGTCCCAGAAAGTTGGCAAGCCCGAGCCCCAAAATGGTCAGCGCCAATCCACACAGCACCTGGTTTGAGCGAAGTTTGATGGTAAAAAACGCATGGATGAGCGACAAAGCTCCGCCGGCCATAGCTCCGGCAGCTATGGCAAAGTAAGGATTGCCGGTGGCAAAGCCGGCAGCAAAGCCGGCCAGCGCGCCAACAATCATCATCCCTTCCACGCCGAGATTCAATACTCCGCCACGTTCGGTGATAATTTCGCCAATCGTGGCCAGCAATACCGCCACTGAAGATTTTATGGCTATTTGGCCGATAAAGACGATATCTTCCATCATTCCGGCCTCCCTGCTGGAGATCTTTCAGGTATGGAATCAGACCTGATAAACACCAGCCTATATTGCTGCATCGCCTTACCGGCAAAAAGACCGAATAATAATGCCGCCTCGAGGATCAAGCTGATGGTCGAGGGCAGCCCCAGAACAGACTGTAACTGCTCACCACCAACAAACAGGGCTCCCAGAAGTACAGCTGTCAATGGCACGAACAGAGGGTTGAGACCGGCCAGCCAGGCAACGATGATGCCGTCGTAGCCATAGCCCACCGCTAGCCCGGTCTGGAGCCGGTAATGGATGCCGCAGACCTCAGCCATCCCGGCCATTCCGGCAAGGGCTCCTGAAATCGCCATGACGGCAAGCGTCTTGCCGGTAACATTAAAACCGGCATAGCTGGCAGCTTTCTGCTCCTTGCCGATCACTCGAACCTTATAACCCCAACTCGACTTATTGAGTAAAAAGAAAAGACCAACGGCGCAGAGCATTGCCAGGGGAAATCCCAGGTGTATCCGGGTTCCCAGAAAGCGCAGGAGATGGGCTGCCTCCGGGAGCTGAGCTGTTCCCGGAAAGCCAAAACCTGCCGGATCGCGCCAGGGGCCGTAAAAAAGATGCTCCATATAGATGATTGCCACATAGTTCAGCAATAGGGTGGTGAGGATTTCATTTACCTGGAAGCGCGCTTTCAATACTCCCGGAATAAGCGCCCAGAGCATGCCGCCAAAAGCTGCAGTCACAAGTACTGCCGGGATGAGCATGTAGGGTTGTGCTTCGGGGAGGAGAAAAAGCGCTGTGCCGGCCGCGAAAATTCCTCCCCAGACCAACTGTCCCTCGGCACCGATATTCCAGAGCATCATCACCGCCGCCACTGCCACGGCAAGACCGGTAAAGGTGAGCGGCGTCGCCTTCACCAGCACCTCGGAAAAGGAATGGAAGGAGCCGAACACTCCTTTGAACATGACCGTGTAGGCGGTAAGGGGGTTCACGCCCAGCAAGCCAAAAATGATACAGCCCGTACCAAAGGCAATGAAACCTGCTATGGCCACGGAATTCAGGCCACTATACCGTGTTACTTCACTCTTCTTCACCAGACGAATCATGAGGTGACCCCCGCCATCAGCAGACCAACCCTGCCAATCTGGTCACTGTCGGTGGCATCGATGATATCAAGTAGACGGCCGTTAAAGATCACGCCTATGCGATCAGAGAGCGACAACACCTCTTTGAGATCACCGGTCACCAGGAGCACACCGGCCCGCTCACGGCATTTCAGTAAAGCCTGCCAGATTTCCTCAGTGGCGGAAATATCGAGTCCCTGAGTTGGTTGCTCGGCAATGAACAGTTTCGGATTTCTGGAGAGTTCCCGGGAGAGTATGACTTTTTGCAGATTGCCGCCGGAAAGAGACTGGGCCGTGTCTTGCGCCGATTGGGCCTTTATCTTAAATTCCTCCACCGCCCTGGTCCCATCTTCGCTCATCTTTTGCCAATCTAGTGCCAGTTTTGTCGCGCCTTTTCTATACTTGCCGATCTGGGTTAGGGCAAAGTTTTCGGCAATGGACATGGAACCGACGCAACCGGTATGGTAACGGTCCTCGGGAACATAGGCCATGTCATCTTTCGGTGCTTTAGCCCACTCCCTTGCATTAAAAGTGCTGCCGGCAAAACTCACCTCTCCACTATCGGCCCTGGTCAGCCCAGCAATAGCCGACACCAGACCACTTTGACCATTACCAGCCACCCCGATAATGGCAAAAATCTCTCCCCGACGCACCTCAAAATCGATGTTTTCAAACCGGGTCGTACCATGGACATCTGCACCACTGAAATTGCGAAGACGCAGGACCGTCTCACCCGGTGGAATTTCCTCCTTATTCACCCGCAGGACCACATCCCTGCCCACCATGAGCCTGGCCAACTGGCGCTTGGAAATCTGTTTCCGGTCTGCCTCGGTGGAAATAATGACCCTGCCCTTGCGCATGATGGAGATATCATCAGCCAGCTCCAACACTTCTTCAAGTTTATGGGTGATGAAAATGATTGCTTTGTCGGCGCTACGCAGTTTCTTTAGCACGGTAAAAAAGGCATTTATTTCAACCGGTGTGAGAACTGCCGTTGGTTCATCAAAAATCAGGACATCGGCATCGAGCAGCAGCAGTTTGACAATTTCCACCCGCTGCCTCTCCCCCATGGATAATTCATAGACATACTTGTCAGGATCAATGGCCAGGCCATACTGCTCGGCCGTCTCGCTGATGAGCCGACGACAGTTCGAGCCGCCTATTTTTTTCTGGGCGGCAAGCAGGAGATTTTCAGTCACCGTCATCGACTCGATCAGCATAAAACGCTGATAGACCATACCAATGCCGCTTTCCAGGGCCTGGGCAGGGGAGGTAAAACGCATCTCCCGGCCATGTAAAGCGATGGAGCCGTCATCCGGTTGATAGCGGCCCGCCAAAACAGACATGAGGGTTGACTTACCAGCCCCATTTTCGCCAAGAAGAGCGTGAATTCTGCCGCCATGGACGTTGAGATGTATATCTCTGTTTGCTGCCAGCGTACCAAAGTATTTGCTGATGCCGCTGAGCGAGATAACCGGAGTAGTCATACTCAACCTGAAACAGCTTCGGGAACCGGAAGTTCAGCAAGCGCATGGACAGGCGCGGGCAACAGGGAAGTGCCGCTTCCCTCGGTCGCGACACAAAAAATCCCATGCAGGAGGGGAACATCATCGCTACTGTGGGCGACCGCCTCCTCAAGGATTTCGTAGAGACCCATCACCGTGCCTCCGGTGCTCACCACATCATCGATAATGATGAAGCCATTTTCGGCAGAGCTGAGCAGCTGCATATCGCGTTCATAGACGGCGAGAAATTTACCGCCGCTGGTTATGGAGTCGGCTCCCACTTGAATAAGGGGCCGGCGGGAAACCTCCATGTGGGGCTTAATCCGATTATAGGCCACTGCAATCGCGTCCACACCGAGTTCGGCGGCAACCACCTGGGTAAGCTGAAGCGCTTTTTCCACAGCAGTGAGAATGACTATTTTGGTTGGTTCCCTGACCACCTCTCTGATCTTGGCGGCCAGCAATCGGCCCAGATCTTGGTTCAGCTTTATCTGACCGACCAGATTAAAGGAGGCAATGCGCAGGTCTGCATCCCGGCCCGGTACGACAACAAAAGGGAGTTCGACGTCATAACCCAAACCATCTACTTTCAGCAGAAACTTTTCCCCGGATTCTTTGCTATCAAGCACATCCATTTTTCTCCCTCCCGCGGTCAAAAAGAAACTGCGCCGGGTTATGTAAAGCCGGCGCAGTTGAATACTGCCTGTCATGGCGCAAGGGCTGAAACAGTTCAGCCCTTGCTGTTTCTTCTTGCTGTTACTGCGGTATCTTCCCGGAGACACCCTTCACCAGAACGCGCATGGTCAGCAAATCCTTATCTGTCGCCTGCTCACCCTCTTTATAGAGCACATTACCCTTCTGGTCATAGAGAGGTCCGGCAAAGATGGTGTCTTCACCACGGGCCAGTTTTTCGTGCTCGGCCATTACCTTGGCTTTCACCTCTTCCGGTACACTCTCATTGAATGATGACATGAGAATACCGTCATCCTCCATGCCGCCCCAATAAGGGGTGTTGTTCCAGGTACCATCCAACACCTGCTCTACGGCTTTGATATAATACTGGCCCCAGTTAAAGGTTGTCGATACCAGGGCGCAGGTTGCACCATATTGAGCAGCATCTTCGCCGTAACCAATGGCCGGGACACCGGCGGCACAGGCAGCAGCCGCTGAATCCGGGGTATCGGCCATCTGCCTGATCAGATCATGCTTGCGGGCTATGAGGGTTTCGGCCAGGGTGGTTTCGTTTACCACATCACGCCAGGCCTTCAGCCAGACTACGGTGTTGAGCTTGTCCTCATCATAATCGGCACCAATCTCATCGAGGCCCTTTTTCAGACCGATGGTGAAGGCGTTGATGCCGCGAATCGGTTCGGGAATGGGCTGAGTGGCCACGGTACCCACTTTTTTGAAGCCCATGAGTCCGGCCATGTAGCCAGCCAGGTATTCGCCCTGGTACATGCGCTCAAAGTAGTTGCGCATATTCGGAGCGCTTTTGAAGCCAGAACAATGCTCGAACTTGATATCGGGATAATCCTTGGCGACATTGAGTAGCGGATCCATATGTTCGAAGGTTGTACCGAAGATAATGTCATAGCCCTGCTGGGCGTAGTTGCGGAAAACCCGCTCCGCATCGGCCGCCAACACCTTCTCGGTGTAAGAGATGGTAATCTTATCACCCAATTTTTCTTCGAGTTTTTGTATGCCGTGATAGTGGGACGTTGTCCATCCCTGGTCATCGATAGTCCAGAGCAGAGCAAAAGCCACCTTCAATTTATCTTCCTCAGCGGCAACTGCCTTGTCTGTCGAAAGTATGCCAGCAGTAAGAAACAGAACTGCCACAATAGCCAATACTATTTTTTTCAACATCGGATTTCCTCACATGGATAAGTTGGTAAATATGTTAACCCAAAAATATCACACCATTGATATTTCAGGCCCGCTTCATCTTCTCTGGATTTTTGGAGAAATCTACACATCCCCTGATGCAAAAAATACTCAGCTAGAGATGTTACTATATATTTAAGCATCTATTATGCTTATAAAAACATACCAAGGGAAAACGAGCTCTCTCCATAGCTCTTCTGGGCGATAAGTTACCCTAACTCTAAAGGCTCAGCAACAGGTAATCCTTTTTGAAACAATATAGGTCTGCGGTTTCATTTGTCAGTGACTGCTGCCTGTATCTCTACGCACATTGCTGAAACAAGGATCTGCCAACTCTGCCTGTGAAACACCTTGAATCGTGGATATTGATTAAGTATATTCGCTCTTATGGGCAGCTTTGTATCTGAAACAATGGAATGCAACGCCGCAGCGCACTTATCTCATTCAATGTAAATGGTATATCGACATGGTTAATGGTGAATTTTTCGATTTAAAACAACATATACGGTCAGTTCCCGGGTGGCCCGAACCACACGTAATCTTCAGAGACATCTGCTCCCTGCTCGAGGATAAATATTTTTTCAGAAAGTCCATCGACCTTTTCATCCATCGTTATTTTAATATTGAGATTGATGCCGTGGTTGGTATCGATGCCCGTGGCTTCATCATCGGCGCACCGATCGCCTATGAGCTCAACGCCGGTTTCATTCCCGTTCGGAAAAAAGGCAAACTGCCCGGAGAAACTATCTCTGAGTCCTATACGTTGGAATATGGCACCGCCGAGATTGAAATGCAGAAAAGCGCCCTTAAGCAGGGCAGCAAGGTTCTGCTCATCGATGACCTGATTGCCACTGGCGGAACTATGCTGGCAGCTTCGACTCTTCTTAAGAAAATGGGCGTAGAAATCATCGAGGCCGCCGCCATTATCGACCTCCCCGATCTCGGTGGTAGCAGCAGACTTCGGGATGCGGGCCTAGCAGTCCACACCTTCTGTGAATTTGAAGGCGATTAAATTTTATTGCCATATTGAAAACCAGCTCGACTAGCCCGAATTTCTCACCGGCCGAGGTTAACATTGTGTTGATTTGAGGAGGCAGGAAATTTAAAGCCTGTAATTCGGAATCTCAATATATTTTTTGAAATTCAACACACTGTTTATGAGAAATTCGGGCCAGGAATGGTCAATAGAGTCTTCTCTTTGTTGGTGCACGCCAGAAGAACAGCGACACTTCAGCCTTCTTTTCGTCCGTCGGGATGGCCCGTGCCTTTGACAGCACCCGGCTCTCCGGTGACGAAATCATTCTTCATATAGCTCATCATTTCATCGGTTGAAAGCACCTTGGCGACAGTACTTCCAGCCACTTTCAGGGCGATTTCCTGATTAGCGGTCGCCGTTGCGACGGCGTCACTCACCACCACAACATCGTAGCCACGTGAGTTGCCTGCGTAGGCCGTGCTGAGAATACATTCATCCGTCCAGAGACCAATAAGCACGATGGTATCGATGCCGGCTGCCTTCAGCTTTTCATCTAAATAAGAATTACCGTTCTCATCAAAATTCCAAAACATATCCAAATGTTTTCCATGGTAAAACCAGCCATCGGCAAGCTCTTCATCTGTCGGGGCAATTTCTGCCAACGGTTCCATTCCCGGCAAGCCGTTAAAAATGTACACAGCATTCTCAGGATCTTCCGGACGAAGCCCTCTGGGACCATACCATCGATCCATAGCGTTACTTATGCCGTCGTCAAACGTACGGGTCCAAGCGCTCCACACAATGCGGATGCCATCACTCTTGGATTGAGCCTCCCGAAACACATCAACCAGCCTGATGAGATTCGGGAGAATGCCTCCTGCATAGGGTCGGTACTCTTCCTGGCAGTCATCAAGAAGCAGGGCTATTCTGCGAGGGCGATCCTGCAAGTCCCAGGAAGCCCAAAAACTTAGCGGTTGTTTGTTCGGTCCACCTGGAGTGTTTCTATAGTTGTCCATCGGCTTTAATGCCAATTCCATGTCGCGATATTTGCGTTGCTTCTGTAAAGCTTCTTCAAGTTTCAGAATTTCGCCATTAGTTTTGTACATCATCAACCTCCTCTCAAATAGTTGAAATACATAAACAACCAACGCTTTACCCGCAATCTCCTGTGAATAATAATTTATTGGTCTACTCAACACCATAGGCTACTTGATGCCGACCGAACTCTCAAAAAATTACTTGGGAGGTGTTTAAAAGTAAAGGACTTTGATATTGAGGATAGTAGGTGACAATGGCCCCTGCTTGATACTCTTAGCCAAAATATTAAGGTATCAATGTCGCCAGGATGACATTGAATCAACAATGAAATAAAAAGGAGCAGTAAAATGACATATCCAAGAACATTTTCACACATCGGCATATCGGTGACCGATCTTGAGAGGGCAGTAGAATTCTACACCACTACATTCGGTTGGTATGTCATCATGCCACCGACAAAAATCGTCTCAGATAACTCCGCCATAGGCGTTATGTGTGATGATGTTTTTGGTGATGGCTGGGGAAGTTTTAGAATTGCTCATCTTGCAACCGGTGATAGTATTGGCATTGAAATTTTTGAATTTAAAAATGCGGAAAAACCTGAAAACAACTTTGAATACTGGAAAACAGGCGTGTTCCACTTCTGTGTGCAGGATCCTGACGTTGAAGGACTGGCAGCTACAATTGTTGAAAACGGTGGCAAGCAGAGAATGCCAGTGAGGGAGTACTATCCTGGGGAAAAGCCTTATCGGATGGTATACTGTGAAGATCCTTTTGGAAATATTATCGAGATTTACTCCCACAGCTACGAGCTCACCTATTCCGCAGGGGCCTACCAGAAAAAATAATAAAAACAACAGGTTAAAGAGCTACAGTCAAAACTGATCGAGGAGTGACTATTTCGCTAAGTTTGTTTAATGACAGTGGAGGTAGGATACAATGGAACACAGCAATAAAATTAACCGTCGAATTGTGCTTGCATCTCGACCGGAGGGCCCACCAACTGCCGAAAATTTCCGCCTGGAAGAAATTGAAAAGCCCGTACCCGGTGCAGGGGAGGTGCTTTTGCGCAGCATCTACCTGTCGCTTGACCCCTACATGCGTGGCCGGATGAGTGATAGGCCTTCGTATGCTCCCCCGGTTGAAATTGATGAGGTGATGGTGGGTGGTACTGTTTGTCAGATTGAAGAGTCCCGTAACTCAGATTTTACCGTAGGAGAGTGGGTGTTGGCCTATAGCGGTTGGCAGCTCTATGCCATATCGGATGGTTCCGATCTCACCAGGTTGGGGAGAAAACCGGAAAAACCATCATACGCTCTGGGCATTCTAGGAATGCCTGGATTTACCGCGTATATGGGACTCCTGGACATCGGCCAGCCACAACAGGGAGATACTTTGGTGGTGGCAGCTGCGACCGGGCCGGTTGGAGCTACGGTGGGACAGATTGGGAAATTAAAAGGTTGCCATGTGGTTGGTGTTGCCGGAGGACCTGAAAAATGCCGTCATGCCAGAGAAACGCTGGGATTTGATGAGTGTCTTGATCATAAAGATCCAGATTTTGCCGATCAGCTGAAAAAGGCCTGCCCTGCTGGCATTGATATCTATTATGAAAATGTTGGCGGCAAAGTGTTTGATGCCGTTTTGCCATTGCTGAATACCGGGGCAAGGATTCCGGTTTGTGGTCTTGTCTCCAGGTACAATGCAACCAAACTGCCGGATGGTCCTGACAGATTATCCGTTCTTATGGCTACAATTTTGATCAAACGGCTTAAGGTCAAAGGTTTTATCATTTTTGAAGATTATGGCCATCGTTACCATGAATTTGCTAAGGAGATGAAAAAAATGGTGGCAGCAGGCCAGATTCACTACCGGGAGCATCTGGTTGAAGGCTTGGAGAATGCACCACAGGCATTTACGGGCATGTTGAAGGGCGAGAATTTTGGCAAACTTGTCATCAAGGTAAATGACGAATTGTAAGCTTAAGATCGCCAAAGATAATTTATACTCTTATTATCAAGGGAGATTGTCTCTTGAGAGTGAGACTTGTCAGATCAGCGATTTCTCCAAAATCTGAAGAATTGATACATAGCCGGCAAGTTATAGCTTGATAAAAGCTTTGCGCTGATTATCAAAACGTGCGACGAATAATCGTTGGACGACCGGAATTGAAACCCTGATATCCTTTGGTCTCTTGGTGGGTTTTCAGCAATGATATCAAACCTAATGGTATATCTGCTGGCATATTGTCAAACTCGGCCCATTCATTCTTTTTCTATAACGAACTACGGAGTTCCTCAATACCAAAAAAGCACTAGGAAAACTATCATTCTTCAATTACATACATGGCAAAGAGCATGCGCTGCTCATCCGTAAGTTTATGTGCTCGTTTTGTGGCAAGAGAAAAGAAAAGTCCATCTTGCTCTCCTTCTGCTACTATTTCATCTGGCTCTTTTATGAAATTGAATTTTATAGTTGCGGAAATTTTACCTAATTTGGACAGAAATAATTCAATTCGAATCTTGTCACCTAGATACAAGGGTTTTTTGTAAGCAATCACCGTACGTGTCAGTACCGGAGCAAACCCAAATTTTTCAATCTCATGAACCGGCATACCAACTTCTGCTAATAACCTTAGCCGGCCGATCTCCATCCATTTGATGTAACTAATATTGCTCACATGATGGCCAGAATCGATATCGTAGGTATATATTTCTGGTTCTATAGTAATTTTAGGCATATTCTGACTCCTTATGTCAATACAAAACAGGCAGCCTTCATTCTCGAAAGTGCACCAATTGATTGTTGTTGTCTTGGCCAATTAAAATCAATGAACGAGCGACATTCTTTTTTCCCTGACATTTTCTTGATCCAATTGCTCTTCTAGCCAGTCAATTGCATCTTGCCAAAGCTGTTTTGCCGAGGGCCGAAAAAAACCAAAATGCCCGAGTTTTTTCAATCCGACATCTGCTGGCACAACATGCCGCCTGGTGACATTTGGATAGGCATTCATCATAGCATCAACGGCTTTACGTGTACCCCAATTGTCATCGGCAAAGCTGTACGCCAGTACCGGAGCTCTGAACTCGGTGTAACGCTGAAGAGGCAGTGACTCATCATCAAGAAGGTACCCTGGTTTCCGACACCAGCCTGCCCATTCGAGGGCAACGTTTTTGGGCAGATCTTCGGCAGTGCCAATTTTGCTCCAAGGCATATAGCCAAAAATGACAGACAGTAGAGGCAGGGTAATGTAAGCATGAAACGCAACTATTGCCTTTTGCATTCCTCCCTGCAAAAGCCAATAACCGCTTTGTGATGACAAGCTTATCATTGCAGCTATGTGATCTGCATTTGGAAGTAAACCAGGCGTCTGTCCACCATAGCTGTGTCCGATATGAACCAACGTATAGTCTGTGTGTGTCTCGGCTGCCCACTCGATAACACCAGCCATGTCCAGTAGTGCCCAATCACGAGCCCGCGCTGCAAAAACTTTCAGCGTATCGGGTCGTGATCCACCAATACCACGATAATCATAAGTGACCACAGTATATCCCCGCCTCACAAGATAAAGAGCAAACATTTTGTAATAGCGTTGGGGGACAGCCGTTGCCGAGCTGATAACTGCAATAATCTTGTTAGGATGTAAACTAGGACTGTACAGGTTTGCTGCCAAGAGATAATCGTCTTGGGCGGGTATGGTGATTTTTTCTACCTTCATAATTTTTTATCCTCCTTTGGTGGAAATGGTCATTCCGATAAGTGTGAGATGATCGACACTCGCCGCATTATTCATATTTTCTACCTACTCCAGGTTAAACCTGAAAAGACCGATCGGTCTTTTTTTGTCCAAAAAAAATCAACCAATGCTCAATTCTTCAACCACAGAACTCAGCATTTTCATGACTGCTTGCATAGATTTGTCAGAGTTTTCCATGCGTGAAACAAACATTCCTCCTTCGTAGGCGGAGATAAAAAAATCCGTAAGTTCATCAGCATCTATATCTGGTGACAAATCCCCATTATCTATTCCTTCCCGCAATTCTTTTTTTATCATTCTCTTTAGTTCGCCCAAAGCTTGAGCAGCGGCTTCCTGCAAGGGTGGGTAATAGTTGTCTGACTCAATTCCAGCGTTCATTATCGGACAACCGCCACTCACTGGATCTCCCTTATACACATCCAGTCCAGCAGATATGAGGGCCATCAATTTCTCTTTACATGTTTCATGCATCTGCAGCGTCTTATAAAATCTTCTGCCTATGAGGGTGACGTTATGCTGAAAAGCGGCCAGTGCCAGCTCCTCTTTAGAGCTGAAATGGTTATAGATTCCCCCCTTTTTCAAACCAGTAGCTTGCATCACTTCTGATAGGGTCGTAGCATAATACCCTTTCGAATTAAAGAGACCTGCAGTTTGTTCAATAATTCGCTTTTTTGTTTCGGCTCCCTTATTCATACTCTCATTTTAAGACCGATCGGTCTTAAATCAAGCTGTTTTTTCCTGAAATTATTACATGGGTTTAATCTTTTAATATTTCTTGTCTTCAACACGGACCATCTTTAACCAGTGGATAACTTATTTAGTTCTATTTCTGCAGCAGGCTGAACTCAACATCAACAGAAGCACCTCAATCATCGAACTTTCCGCTATTGATATAAGACGGAAACTCTAGGATGCAGGTCTCGCTTCCCCGAACTCAGGTGAAGTGTGGGAAGCTCATTCAGCTTGTACACATCAGTTACAATGATATTCCTGACTTCTAATGATCGCTGAGTAAGGCACTTCTGATTCTATTATTCAGAAAAAATGCAGAACACCAATCTGAGAAAGACCTAGAAAAAGCTACATAAAAAAGCTAGGATAATAAGACACGTACACAACAGGATCGATTTCTCCCGCAGCCAATAAGGAATGTACGCAATCTCTGACGTATCGAAGTCAGTCAATAGCAATCAATGGTCTAAACTTACAGGGGATGACAGCATGCCTGCCAAAAGCCGTTCGGAAAAGCCATTTACTAACATCCAGGATAAAATTCTTAAGCATTCCACTCCACATGATGAAAAAACCGTTTTCGAAGCTGAGCACGAATGGATACGAAAGAGAAGAAGCCATCCTACCGTAGGGCTACCGGAGGGTAACCCTAAAAGAGACAGTGTCGGTCTGGCACTCTCTGGCGGCGGTATCCGTTCAGCCACCTTTAACCTTGGCGTACTTCAGGCTATGGAACGCTATGGATTATTCAAAAATATTGACTACCTCTCCACCGTTTTGGGAGGAGGCTATATCGGTGCTTGCCTGACTTGGTTCATGGCGGCTAGAAAAACGTCCTTTCCCTTTGGCAAAAGGCGGGAGGATCATGACGCGCTAGGCGGGAAAGTGCTCGCCTGGCTCAGAGCCCATGGCAAATACCTCACCCCCGGTCAGGGCTTGAGCCTGTGGTCGCTGCTTGCCTCCGTTCTTTGCGGAACGTTGATCAATCTGCTGGTTTTGGTACCGGTTTTCCTGCTGCTGGTCTGGGTCCTTGCCGTTCGGCTTCCTGATGGATTACAATGGCTTGTTCCTCCCTGGCTGCAGCTAAAGGATTATCCTATCTATGAGACCACTCTTTTTTCATTAACACTCACAATTGGACATGTTTTTCTCCTGATTTTCCTTATCTCTTGCGTGTTTTATGCATTTTTGAGCCAGTGGTCCAGAATGCAGGCCTGGTACACCCAACGGAAGTTTCGTATTATCTCGGGAATCATGCTGATGATATCCATCATTCTCTTAGCCGTTGGTAGTGTGCCCATCACCTATTTCCATCTGCGGCAGCATTTACCAACACTTCTTTCATCGATTACCATACCTGGTGCATTTTCGATGATCAGCGGCATCTTTTTCTCTAATAAAGAGAAAAATGCCAGTAATCTTTTAGGTCCTATTCTGTTGAGCCTCGGTCTCACTCTTGTCTGTTACGCCTTTTTTCTTCTCTTGTATCACTTGGTCCTTGCTGGAAATTATGAACCTTATAACCCTTCTCTCCCATGGTACTTTTGGATTTTCTTCCTTCCACTTTCCCTTGGCCTTGCTCTCTATGCCAACATAAATCACGTATCAATGCATCGTTTCTATCGCAACCGTCTCATGGAAGCCTATATGCCGACCATGAATGAACAGGGTAACTACCTGGATAACAAGGAGGAAATAAACAAAGCAGATAAGTGTTTGTTCATGGACATCCAACCCAGTGGATCACCCTATCATCTCATCAACACTAATCTTCAGACGGTCGGCTCCGATAATTCCATTCTACGCGAACGAGGCGGCGAATCATTCATTTTTAGTCCACAATATTGCGGCTCGATAAACACCTGCTATTTGCCTACTTC
>JAAUYI010025687.1_pt1 | contig 15602 bp, 7 predicted proteins | sample 7278041 | NCBI WGS metagenome assembly JAAUYI01 (sample SAMN14350216, study PRJNA611818) | marine sediment metagenome | isolation source: surface marine sediment (0.6m) | place: French Polynesia: Moorea | collected 2018-08
GGTGCCTTTAACCTGGGTGACTTCATAGATAGGTTCCCAAAGCTGTCGTCTCTGGGCATAGTCTTCAGTTAAGGGATTACAATCAAGATCGGTTTCAGCAAACATCAGACCATTGCTGAGATTGCCATTGTGGGGAATCGCCAGGACATCCCCACCCGTTCTATTCTCATATCTTTGCATCCAATTCCAAAGGTTTTCTGGATTAGTATTATCAGTAGGTAGCTGTGTGGTGTAGGGAAGCAGTTGCTTGGCTTTGTCCCCATTATCACGGTAGATGACATTGCGATGTAAGTTGTTGCCATTTGGCATGGAAGTCCACTCATAACCTATGACTGTAGTAAAATTTCCTGGGTCGTTATAAGTTTCTGCTGTATCAACAATCTCGTGCCAGAAAGTTCGGAACTCTTGGAGAGAAGGGATAAGACATGAGGGTAATTCCTGTTGTCTCAAGGCTGCATTAATTTCAGATGAAGCTTGAGCCGCCTGATCTCCACCCGCGACAGTCATCTCATGCCACTTATCGACCTGCTCTTGATCGGCTCCACAATCTGTGGGAGGACTTGACAAAAGCTGTGGAAAAAACCCTAACCCGTCTGAGTGATCGGTAATAACCAAAAAATCTAAGGGACGAGAAAGCCTCACGGGTTGTCCAGCATCGGTTATGACTTCATTGCCTTGGGCAAATTCATAGGCATCCGCAGGTCCCAAACGCGTTCCAGCACCTCCTGCATCAAAAGAATAAATGGTATGCAAGTGGGTATCGCCCCATAATACCTGTTGGGGTCGCTCTACATTGGGAGAGTAACACTCACCATTGCGGTCAAAGCGGCAATCTCCCTGAGTTAAGGGGGTCGAGGATTGTTGCTCAATAAAGTCGTACTCTCCAGGGGGTAGGGAAGATACTGCTAAAGCACTGTTGGGAGCGAGGAAAATACTACCCACAAACATGAGAGCGCAAAGTCCAGCAAAAAGCCGTTGAATTTGCGAAAACGTTCGATTCATTTTGATAACTCCTATGGGAATTGTCTTTTGTTGAATTTTTGAACCCCAGATGAAATATCTGCTGGTTCACTTTTAGTTGGGATAAACCCGTTCACCGCAGGTGCGGTTCAGGGCATAGTCGCAGGCATCGCTGGACTTACAATCAGTGAATAACTATTGACATTATCAATACATTGTGATCAGCCAGGATTGACTTTATCCCCAAAATGCAGCAACTCGCTGAATACACCAGAAGGATGCCATAGTGCCAATACTGTATGTAGGCACCCATCCCAACCAGCGCGGATAGTTCTGGGAACCCAAGCGTTTCAAGCTTTCCATCACGGCAATCACCCCCAGCACAAACGCCAGTTGTCCTAACTCCACCCCAACATTGAAAAACAACAGGGCAGGGGGAATATCTTGGGGAGGTAATCCCACTTCTGCTAAAGCTCCCGCAAAGCCAAATCCGTGTAGTAAGCCAAAGGTGAGGGCTACTAACCAGGGATATTGCTCAGTTAGTCCCCCTTTTCCCATCCGACTGTGAGCCAGTTCTGAAGCTAAGAACAAAATGCTGAGGGCAATCACGGCTTCCACTGGTGCTTGAGGTACATTCACAAAGCCCAAAGTCGCTGCCCCCAGGGTAACGCTGTGAGCCAGGGTAAAGGCAGTTATGGTCTTCACCAGTCGCCAGGATGGTCCCACAATCAACACCAGCCCTAGGACAAATAGCAAGTGGTCAATGCCGCTGAAGATATGCTCCACACCCAGTTTGAGGTAGGTTTGTCCCACAGCAAATACTGTGGTTTTTTCTGGGATAACGAAGGTTTCCTGCCCAGTGGGTAGCATGGTGGTTTGGGAGTGCCCATCTGCCCATTCCAACCGCAAGAGGACTTCTACAAAACTTTTGACCAGTCCGGGAAAGGCAATGGTTTGTTGAGCTAATCCGGTTTCACCACAATCTAATGTCCATCGGGAAACAGAAGTCGCAATCGCCCCAGGAGTAATGGCTACAGTACAGTGTTTGGGGAAAATGGGACGAATGGCGATTGGCGGTCCATACCCATCATCCCCAGAACCGAAGGCTGGTGGGGTTTTCCAGAGTACATCGATTTGACCAGAGGGTTTTTCTCGTAATTCCAGGTATGCGGTTTGAAAGCCATGAGCTGCAGCAGGAGTGGGAGAAAATCCCAGAGTTATACCCACCAGGAGAATTAGACAAAGCCAGCGTCGTATCCAGTGAAATTCCATAATCTGCCTGGGATTCAAATCCCAGGCTAATAGCTTAAGTCCATTGAAATGGACTAAATTTTTCGGATTCATCTGAGTCATCTTGAGATGACTTGAGCTATGAGCCAGGAACTTAAGTTCCTGGCGGGGCAAGGGTTTCACTTTAATTTGACACCAATGGTTCATGGATTGTCCTCCTAAAGTGCTTGGTTTAGGGCTTCCTGGTCAATGGAGACCGTATAGCGATCGCGCAATTTTTCATAGATCAGTTCATCCTGCTTTTGCTTCTGCTTTCGCAGGTAGTCCAGACGCACATTCTTTCTGACTTCTACTAAGGTCGCGGGATGACCGGGTTCAATTTCACTGACGTTAACCAGATGACTACCATAAGCGGAATGGAACGGACCTTGCCAACCCTTTTGTGTCACCCCTGCCATTTCTTGAGCCAAAGTTCCCCCAAAAGTGTTGTTGAGGGTTTTAGCTGAGGCGAGGGTATAGGTTTTAGGCAACATGGAGCGATCGCCTTTGGGTTGAACCGGGTTGGGGTCGGTTTGTAATTGAGTCAAAAGATTTTCAGCATCGGCATCGGTGCTGTCACCGTGTAGTTCGCGGCTGAAATAGACTTGGTTAAAGCTAAACCGACCGGGGATAGTATAGCGATCGGCATTCTGGTCTAAATAGCTTTGCAATTCTTCGTCTGAAGGTTCCTTGATACCTGCCACATCTTCGACCAGGAACTGCATTTTTTGAATTAGCCGTCGCCTTACAATTATGTCCTTGTCATCTAACCCCAATGCCAGGGCTTCTTGATACAAGACTTCATCGTGAATATACTTATCTACTAATTTTTCCAACTGTTGCTTCGTTGGTTTTCTACCCCACTGCAACTGCCAGGTTGTTTTCAAAGATTCAATCACGGCAGGAGATACTTCAATTTGTTTGGGTTTAGCAGATGCTACCGAAGCACCATTAACCCAAAAATACAGCCCAAAGAGTAGGGCACCCAAAACCAAGAAATGCAGTAAGGGTTCCCGCAAGATGCGAATCAGTGGTTTGGGTTGATTGTCCCTGTCAACCGGGATTTTAGATGGTGGAATTTCTTGATCAATCAGTGTTGTTGCTGTTTTCTGCATAAGAAACTCGTAAAAGTAGGATTGCTGCCTAGAAATTAATTCCTAGGAACCCAAGACTAAGTCTGATAAATCAGACTGGGTAAGGCGTGCAGTGCGTTTTAACGTACTTGGTTTGTTGGTTCCTTGAAATTTATTTCAAGGTGGGAATGTGGGCTAAACGACATTGCTGTAAGTTATCAGTGTAGGTGCCTTACTTCCCTGTTGCCTGTTGCCCTATCCGCCTAGGAATTAATTTCTAGGAACCCAAGACTAAGTCTGATAAATCAGACTGGGAAAGGCTTTTAGCACGTTTTAACGTACTTGGTTTATTGGTTCCTTGAAATAAATTTCAAGGTGGGAATGTGGGCTAAACGAAATCTCTCGTTTCCAGGCTCCAGCCTGGAAATGCACTCGGAGGAGGCTCCTGCCTCCAACCAGGATTTGAGGCAGGAGCCTCAATCGCTGCATTCCTTGCCAGAGGCAAGGAACGAGGAAGCAAAGGTCAAATTGCTCTATTAGGTTGAGAGATATGAGCGGTTTGTGTAAGTTTTGTGTTGCAGGGTACGGCTCGAACCACTATCAAGCCTAGATAGGGCAGATGGGCTTTCAGTTGCTCCTCAACTGTATTGGTAATCCCTTGGGTCTCTTGGAGGGATAGGGTAGGCGATAGCATGATATCCATCTCGACATGGAGTCGATGTCCTAGCCAACGAGTCCGAAGATTGGCGATTCGCGAAGCGATCCGTTCCGGAATCGCCTGAGTTTCTACTTCACGCACATGATTGATTGCATGGTGAACCGATTCTAGTACCTCTGGTTCCACGCCATCGAGCAAGCGACTAAAAATGGTCTGTCCCGACTCCCAGACGATTTTTAGCAATATGGCTGTGATTACTAAACCAATCGCTGGATCAGCCCAGGAATAGCCCAGACCAACACCCACGGCACTGAGCAAAACTGCCAGACTGACTAAACCATCAGCCATAGCGTGATACCCATCGGCAATCAGGGCAGCACTGTTGATTTCCCTGCCTACCCGAATGCGGAAAAGAGCCACAATTTCGTTGCCAATAAAGCCGACAAAGCCAGCGATGGCTAAGGCTCCTAAATGATGTAGAGGCTGAGGATGGTAAAATCGCTGGACAGACTCATAGGCGGTAATTATGGCACTCAATAATACAATCGCCACAATCATCACCCCTGCCAAGTCTTCCAATCGAGCAAAGCCATAGGAAAATCTTGGTGTTGGCTTGCGTCGTGATGCTAGAAATGCCACACCCAAGGGGATAGCAGTCATTGCATCGCCCACGTTGTGAATTAAATCTGCCAGGAGAGCGACACTGCCAGAGAGCCAGAATACCCCTGCCTGCAAGATTGCAGTGGTCAGCAAGCCCACCAGTGACCATTTCACAGCCCAGATTCCCCGAGCCGAGGTAGCGATTTCCGGATCGATGACCCCGTGGCTGTGGGTATGACCATCATGGTGATGATGATGGTGATGTTGCACCTCTGATCTGGTGGGTTGAGCAACATCATCGGTCGGGTTCAAAGGAAAAAGTTGCGTCATTTCATTTTTTTAAGTGAGATGGATGCGATCGCGACTACAGTCAGCTGCGAGGATCATCGGAAATTAATTTCACCCTGAAAATAGGGTTTTATTTAAAACTAATAAAAAGCCCGTAAAAATAAGGCTTTGAGATTTTTATTTTGCGAAAGTTATTAAAGAAGTTTAAGGGTTAACCTGCAATATTTAATTCAACCTTAAAGTCCCTTTAATTCAGGCAATGAAATCGATTCAGGTATTTTTGTGTAACAGGAAGCTCGGTTACTGTTATGTATTATTTATGCCACTCCTGTGCCTTAAATAATAACCTCTGGAAGCCTCTTTTTATTGTGATAAGTTTGACTTGATAATTTAAGTTTATACTTAAAATAGCTTTCCGGAAAACCTTACCTTTGTCAACTGATGAGAGGGAGAAATCGTGAAGATTGTTATAAATTTTTACAATAATAAGAAATAAGAAATTTCCGATCGCACCACGAGGGGAAAGTCAAAAGTATTAAACCTCCCTCACAACAAACTCTCACCCTATTCCCTATTGCATATTCCCTATTGCATATTACCTATTGCCTATTCCCTATTGCCTATTCCCTATTGCCTATTCCCTATTGCCTAGAACTCGTTTCCAGGCTGAGCCTGGAAACGCATTTTAGGGAGGCTCTGCCTCCCATCAATTCTGGAGGCAGAGCCTCCCTAAATGCATTACAAGGTAAAACCTTGTAACGAAGGAACGAGGAAGGGAGCTAGAAAGCTAGATTCAGGGTGAGGTATATTTTGACGCTCACAGAAAATACTTAATAGATTGAAAAAATAATACCTCATTATTATACTTTTAAGTAAGTTTATCAAGTTTTTGTAAAAAAAAGACTAATTTGTTTGAAGAATCGATTTATACTTATTATTTGTCAAGGTTAAGGTGATAACAATATTAGTAGTAGACTCTTTAGCCTTGAGAACAATAATGACGGCTACTAGTTTAACAAATGGTGAGTTTAATCAGGATGTGGCTTCCACCTCCAGACAGATCAATCTAGAGTTAGAACTGTCCCAGGATAGGATTTACAATTTTTTGCTAGAAATAGTTAAAAAAAGGCATCCTGAGGATGTTTTACGAGAATTTCAACGTTTATTTATAGATTGTATTGACTTAGTAAATTTGGATTATAAAAATGGCATATATAGTCTTTTTGGCAAGAAAAATGAACAAGATTTTCGCAATACCATTAAGCGTTGTTGTTACATACTAATTAATAACTGGGAAAGTAGTAGGCAATATAAATATATACATAAATTGATTGAATTATTTGCTAACTATCAACCAAAAGGAGAGTTAAATCGTTCACGGGAAATAACTGTATATAGGAAATGGCTAGAAAATTTTATTCTTAGTTCAGACTACCAAGACCTGAAATTATTTGCCTATAAACATGAAGAATCAGATAAAGTTCATTGGGTAAATCGCTACAGTTCTTATTTGTTATTTGCTCAATCTGTGGATAAAAATAATCCTAAGGAGCAGCAAGAAGTAGCTAGAAAAATATATAAAAAGCTGCAAGAAAAATTTAAATTTGAGTTAGCAATATATATTGCTCGTTCTCAGTCTAATCATTCAAGCGCAAATAGATATAAAAATCCGAGTATTTTAGGAGATAATGCTTTACGCTTAATCAAAGCAATTGCTTTAAAAAAGGGGTTGTTTAGTTATGATAACATTGCCAATATATTTCTGAAACAAACTCAAAATAAAAGTTTTAAAGAGTTTAAAGAAAGTTTAGCAAAATATTTAATTTTTTCTGTAGAACAACCAATTTTTGTAGAGACATTGAGAGACAAATTGTCAGATAAATTATGGGGATGGAAAACTGAATATAACGATAAACCTATTAGCAAAGAATTACGTTTAAGAACATGCAATAAAGTCATTGATATTTTGACAACTGAAAATAGAAAAGAGCCTTCACCATTATTTATTTTATTGCTTTCTAAAGGTCATCCTCTAACATTAGTAATTGTTCTCCTGAAAATCATTATGATTTGTAGGAGTTCTCGTGGTCATTTAGAAAGACGTATTGCTGATTTAATTCATTTTTATGAAGATTATCCAGAGTCAGAATGTTTTTTCTTAATTAAGTTTCTAGAGATTTATCGGATAACCTTTGCTATTTATACAGAAAATGTAGAATATAATTTAATTAAGGTTCAACCTACTGAAGAGGATGAAAATCTAGAGTTAAATCCAGATGCTTACCATGTATTTTCTCAGTTGAAAATTAATGGGAAAAAATGAATTTATAGAAATTTTGGGTGTAATTAACCCTAGTATGACTTTCACTCTTTATTCTCCTGGTTGACTGACAAAAGTCTTGGAAGTGTTGAAATTTCCTAGCCCCTCCACCCAACGCAATCGGTTGCGGTTGTTGGGTTTCATGCTACAACCCAAACATCAAAAAGATTTGTCAGTCAATCAGCTTTATTCTCTGGAATTAGGGAGTTGTTCGTCTAACCAAGCTAAGGTAGCAGCAGTAGTTTCAGCTAAAATGCTCACCAGACGATACAAGCCAATTGCACTAATTACCGCTGCGCTGGGAAAGCGATATTGTAACATTGCGATCGCAGTGGCTTCAAATACTCCCAAACCTCCGGGAGCACCTGGAACAATTAATCCTAATAACCAAGCAAAACTAAAAGCAGCTAATAATAAAGGAATTTGATGGAAATGCAATGGTGCTAAAGCATATAGTGTTAAAATAAACCCGGTTCCACGTAGTCCCAAAAAACCTAATTCTCCTAATAAAGGCTGTAGGGGATAGCGTTGTAGATTAATTGGAGATTTTGGTATAGTATTGGCATCAGTTTTTTTAAATTTTAAGCGGTGTAAAAATTGAATAACTGGATTTAAGAATCGGGGATGAATTACACCAAGGACAACTATTAAACCTAGTAATTGTACTATGAATATCAGGGTATTATTAGCTATCAAAAATTGGCTACCAAGGAGGACAATAATTAGAGCAGCTGCAGCCATTAATAAGGGTTCTAACAACACGCTTAAGCTAGCTGCACCAGTAGTCACTCCGGCATTTTTTGCCCCCATAATTCGTCCATAATAATGCCAGACATTTCCTGGTAAATATTTGGCAATATTAGTTTTAAGATAAACTTGGATAAACTGGGAAGAAGATACAGGTTGATTTAACTCTTTGAGAACCCAAGTCCATATCCAACCAGCTAAAGTATGTGCTAGCAAAGTAACGCCAGTTGCAATAGCCAGAATTGCCCATCCTACTGCATCAATACGGATAGTGGCTATTTCTTGCCAGTTATCTTTGAGGGCTTTTACTATAAAAAATAGCGTTACCCCTAAAATTAGCCAGCGTATAATTTGCTTAATCATTTTGAAAATTTCAGGGCTGATATCATTTAAAATAACTATTAAAATCTAGTTTCATACATCAAGCGGAACTGACTATCATTGTAGTCATAAATGAACCTAGTGGAAGAATTTTGATTTATCTGTTTAACTCCCTCTAAAGAAGGGAAAACCTGTAAATGACTCAGACCAATTTTTTCACCCACATCATCAACAGGCTTTTGTAACCTCCAGAAAAATTCTTGGGATACTTCAGTGATGATAGGGGTAAAAACATAATCAACAACGGCTGATTCTAGTAATTCCGCTTCTTTCCCTTCTGTGAGTTTTTTCTCAATTTCTAAAGCCGAAGATATAGCGCGGTTCCCTAACAATGCCAGAATTTCTATTTTGTTACGGTTGGGCATACTTGTCAATTCTATCCCAGGGTTGCTCAGCCACTGCTTATTTTGTAAGCTTACCTTGGAGTTGGTATTAACACAAGTTGCTATGTCTTCTAATACCTGAGGGGAGGTTTTAGGAACACTTCCTACAGTTGTTAATAGAGTATTTGTTTGATTTTGCTGACAATCACTAGAGGTTCTATTCCAGCTAGAAAGTAGTTGTTTTGCACGACCTTTAATGGTAATTTGCACATCAATTTGTTCGGGGTTAGGAGATGTGATTACATCATCTCGAATTTCGGAACCAACTGCTTGGGGACGGTCAAAACGAGGGGCATCAACGACGGTAGTTTGTAGTTGAATATTAATATTGGGATTTAGTATGCCTTGCTGGGGTACAAATTCTATTCTTTGGGGATTATCTCGAGTTAATAAGAAAGAATTATCGGCTAAATTAATAGTTCCTCTTTCTAATTTTAGGGTTCCTTGTGGTTGTAGGTCATTTAACAAACCATTTAATGTCAATTCACCAGCAATACGAAAATTGATTCGGGGTAGGGATTGCTTAAACTTGAAGTCATCAAGTATAATTTTAAAATCCTCGAATCTAGGCACCACAGCCAATTTATTATCTCCAGTTTCGGTTTTTTCCCCCTCTGCTTTAACCGGAGTTGCTATAGCTTCACTTTGCTGTTTTGGTAAGTATACTCGTCCGTCATTCAAACGGAGTTGACCATTAATTACGGGATTCATTACCGTTTGAGAGACAATCACATTGGCATCAATTTTGCCTTTGTATAGTCCTTGCAGGTTCAATTTTCCGGGTCCTACCGCAATTGTGAAGGGGTTAGAGGGGTTTGGTATGGACTGAAATAATGGTAAAGTACCTGTGACCAAAAATGGACTTCCAGCCACATTACCCTCTAATTTTTCTACCTCAACTCTGTCATTAGTCAAAGCAAAATTACCAGCAATATTAAAGTCAATATTGCCTTCTAGTTGCTGAGTTTTGATTGTGGCATTCTCAAGCAGAATTGTTGAGGTAGCAGTGGTATTCTGGAGAAATTCTGGGGGAGTTTTGGCTTGCCAATTTAATGCACCTTCTACTTTGAATTCTATCTCTCCATCTCCTTTTACCCACTCTAACTGACCTTGGGTTAATGGTGTTAAGAAAGCAAGTAATTCTGCTCCAAATTTTGTGTTTATGGAGACAGATTGATTCACATCTGCTTGCGGAGGGTAAGGGATTGATGCTTGCAATTGTATGGATGAAGTGGGAGTAGTATTAAATTGGAAAATGGAATCAGTATAGCTAAAATTACCAGCTATCTCTTCTAAAGATTGCTCTTGAATTTTGCCGTTTACTAGAGAAATTTGTCCTTGGGGTACTTGGGGATTAAACAAACTACCACCCAAGTTTGCTTGTAGATTAAGGTTACCACCTATGTCTACGGGAAGTTCAATAAAACGTTGTACAGTGGCTATGGGTAAGTTATTTACATCTAGGTTTCCAGATATTCCTTCTAGTGCTAATTGTCCTTGGAATGCTATTCTACCATCTGCAAAATTTGCCTGCACAGGTTGTAAGTTAACTACTCCATCTTTAAAGTTACCCTTAGCAATAATTTTGTTAATATTTAACTCTTGATTGGTGTTTTTCTCAGGGTAATTACTGGGTTTAACAGGAGTTAAATCTGTTTGAGAACCCCACAACCAATTATTACCTTCTAGTTGAAAATCCACCGTGGGATCGGTTAATTTACCTGCGATGATAATTTTTGTATTGTAGGAACCTGTGATACTTAAGGGATTAAATTGTTGTTCCGTAGATTTTTGTGCTACTAATTTTTGCAGATTATTTCTAACTGCTGAAAGTAGACGTAGTTGAGAAAATATTGTCCCTTGAGGATTCCCTACTGGTTGGGTTTCTACATCAGCAGCATTACCATAATTGGTGGGTTTGCTATTTGCAAATAAATTTTCGATCAGAGGTATATTGACAGCAGTGATAATATCTTGGAGTCGTGCAGAATTTGCTGCTACTCTACCATCAATATCACCAGATTTGAGATTTAATTTACCTTGGAAATTATATTGACTTTCTCCTAATTCTAAGAAAGCAGATGATACTTTGGCAACCTCTCCATCATAAGTAAATTTAGCTGCAAAATCTTTGGCTTTGATATATCCCAAATCTGGGGATTTAATATTAATATTGCCGGCTGTTGCTAAATTGAAAAGGTTAATATCAACTTCTCCAGTTGCAATTCCTGCTATAGAACCGGGAATATTTTCTCGCACTATAGGTACAGCATTTAACAGTGCTAAAGATAAGTTTTGAATTTTGACATCTAAAGTATCACCTTGACGTTTACCACTGAGGAGTATGGCTTTATTAGATGTGCCTTGTTTGAGTTCAAAAGCGACAGGAAGGTAAGGAAATAAGCATTCTTGACGATTACAAGGTTGGAGTTGTGCAGCAATTTTATCAGTTTCTCCTTGTAAGTCGATAGCAATATCTCTACCTAAATCTATATTTAAAGTTCCTGTTAGTAAGGGTTGAAAATCTATATTATCAACAGCAAAATTTCTCAGTCTTAAGTCACCAATTAATTGTAAATTTCCAGTATCAAAAGGTGCTGAAAGTAAGTTTTTCCCCTCTAATCTTCCTTGAAATTTAGCTTCTCCATTAACTGTAACTTCTGGTTTATTTCCTGATATTGCTATATGCTTCAAGGGAAGCTTCGCTAAATTAGAATTAGCAATAATATTTAATTCAGTCCCTACATCCCAAGGAATTTCTTGATTAGAAACAGGATTTAAATATATCTTTCCTTCGGCATTTAAGGATTGTTCGCCAATTTTTAAAGATGCAGTTTTTGTCTCGATAGTAGCTGGAGAGTTACCTTGTAAGAATGGGTTAATATCTCCTACTAAACTCAGTTTTCCAAATAAATTGGATAATTGAGGGCAAGAATAGGCAAGACTACGACAAATTAATGAACTGTTAATATTAGCTGCATTGATATTACTGGATAAAATACCATTTTGTAACTTAGCTGTGGTATGGACTGTCCCTTTAGCTATAGCTAAATTAGCAGTAGCATTGGCATTAATCTTATTAAAATCTAATGCTATTAATTGGTTAATTGGGCTAGAAAAATCAACCCTACTATTGACTACATTTACAGGTAGAGGCAAATCAGAGATAAATTTACCTAAAGCAATTCCTCTAGCGCTTGCTTGTGTATTGACAATACCCTGATTTAAGCGACTATCGACTAAAATTTTGCCATTACTGGCATTTAAATTGAGTTTAGCTACAGCTTGAATATTATTTATATCTAAATTATCTAATCTACCTGCTAAATTTATATTACCTTGATTGACACTAAGGGGTTGATTCAATGGTAAATCAGTTAAATTTAATTGGGATATGACTGGATTCAAGGGTAAAGAATTAGCATTAATAGCAGCTTGCCAAGTTTTACTAGCTAAGTTACTTCTACCATTAAAATTAATCCTGCCTTTACCTTTACTTGCAGGGGTAGCTAAATTTCCAGAAGCAACAACCTGGAAACTATCTAAATCCTCAATATCATTAAAAGATAATAATTGCTGAACCGAACCAGAAATATCAACTTGGCTATTAACTACATTTAAAGGTAGAGGTAAATTTGGCAATAATTTATTGATGGCAATTTGTCTAGCGTTTGCTGTGGCTTTAAAAATTCCGCGATTTACCCGACTATTAACTATAACTTTCCCTTGAGTAACATCTAAATTTAAATCAGCACTTGCCTGGATATTTGCTAAATCAAAGTTATCAAGTCTACCTGCTAATTTTACCTCTCCCTTATCTAAAATTATTGGTTCATTAATTGGTTTTTCACCCAGTTTGACTTGTGATAAAAAAGGATGTAAAGGGAAAGAGTTAGCATTAATACTAGCTTGCCAAGTTTTCCTGGCTAAATTACCTCTACCACTAACATTTAATTGCCCTTTTGTTGTTTTTAAAACCGTATTTTTAATCGCTAATTGATTCCCAGCTAATATAATTTCACCTACACCTGCGACTTCCCCCACAGAGGATATATTAGCATTTGGTAAATTCCAGGTGATATTTGCTAAGGGTTTGGCAACAGTACCCCTAATTTTCCCATCTGCTGTAATAGTTGCCAATTTGACTACTTGCTGACTAACTCCGTAGGGAGTAATTATTGCTTCTGGGTTAGGTAATTCAGCATTGATATCAAATGCTAATCCAGCCTGATTGAAATCAATTTTTCCCGTTTTGGCATTAACAAAGACTGCGTTTCCTCTCGCTTTAATTTCCCCACCTGCTGCGGGAACAACACGAAAATTTTGGAGTAGAACTTGGGAAGTGTTAGCTACAAATGTAGCTTGCAAATTAGTCAGGCTTGTTTTCTCAATCTGAAGTTCTTCTTTGTTAGCAATATTCCCAATTAACACGGGATTTATTAAATCACCCCGCAGAAACATTTGAGCCTGTAATTTACCATCAATACCAATAGGTAATTTAATCGGTAAAGTCTTAACTAAATTGGCAATATTAACAGCATTAGTATTAACTTGAAGATTAAAACCCTGATTTAAATCCACATCACCAGATACTAAAACATTTAAATTACCATAACTACCCTTCGTATTTTCAAACCTAATTTTCTGCCCCTCAAAATTAACTAATGCGTTAGCAATAATCGGCAGAGGTAATTCTTTTGTCTTTGCTTGTAAATTTTCTAAGCGAACTTTACCTTGGATAGAGGGTATTTGAGAAAACGAGGGCAAATCCACCTGTAAATTGGCGTTTAAATTTCCCTGGGATATACTGGCAATATCCCCAGGAATAAAATTGCTAAACTCTGTTAAATTAAGCTTCTTAACTTCTACCTTGGCTTCAGTCTTACCTGTTTCAATTTCTGTTTCACCCTTGATTTCTACATTACCTTGAGCGATATCACCATTAATATCATATTTGACTAATTGAGGTTGAGTTTGATTATAATTAACAAACCCATTAACTTGAGTCTGAAAAGGAATCTTTTGTTCCTGAGGAAGTAAAACTATCTTGGCATCTTGAAAACGAACAGTAGCATCTAATTTGACAGGTAATTCTTCACCCTCTTCCTGCATCAATATATCTTTATCTATCCATTCTCCCTGTTTATTCTCTTCAAGATATACCTCTGGTTTGATAAAAGTAATACTCACAGGAAGTGTACGATAAACTAAGGCAAAAATAGGATCAAAGCTAACATTTATAGCCTTAACTGTCACATAATCGGTATCCTTTGCGGTTGCAGGAATGGAAGAATTACCAATTTTAATTCCAGTCAGTTTCCAACTTTTAACCTCTCCAACATTTACCTTACGCTTGAGGATTTTGCTCAGTTCTGTTTCCACTAGCAATGGTAATTCCTGATTAATCCAAGAATTTAAGCCTACATAGCCGAATATACCAAAACCAGCCAAACTCACTCCAACTGCTGCAAGAGTTCTGCACAACCAAATATATCGGCGATTTGGATGTTGTTGGGAAGGGGTTTGAGGGGAAGTATTCGGGGATGTCATGGTTTAAACCAATTATCTAGTGCCAAACGCTGCATTTCGCGCCAAGAAATGTTATTTTTGCGTGCTAATTCCGCACAATCTTCATATTCCGGCTGGACATTGGTAATCACTTTTTCTTTTCCTTCTCCCTTCCATGCTATTTTAACCCGCACTAAGCCATATTCAGTTTCCACTTGTTGAATTTCTCGCTGTAAAATAGCCCGTTGTTGAGTAAAGCGACGTACACCTAAAGTAGTTGTTTCACGGAATAAAATTGTTTCACATTCCTCTAACTTTTCAGGATGACAAATAACCGTTAATAGAATACCGGGACGGGACTTTTTCATCCCTATAGACTGAGTAAATACATCTAAAGCACCAGCAGCCAATAATGCATCAAATACATAACCAATCCCCTGGGGACTAAAGTCATCTATTTGGGTTTCCAACACCGCGACAGTTTCTAAAGTTGCAGTAGATGTTGGAGTTACATCCGTTGTCTCCCCCAACCACATCCGCAGAATATTGGGAATGGGCAAATTTAGAGAACCAGCACCCAATCCCACCTTTTCCATACTCATGGTTGGTGGATGAACAAAATTAGTTGCTAGGGTAGTGGCGATGGCAGCACCAGTAGGTGTAACCAATTCCCTGTTTATACCGTTGCTATAAACGGGACATTGGCGCATTTCCCACAATTTTAAAACCGCTGGTACAGGTACCGTCATTTCTCCGTGTGCAGCCTTTACTGTTCCGCCACCGGTAGGGAATGGGGAACAATATAGTAGGGGTAACCCTTGTTCATTACTGTCAACTCCCAACCAATCTAAGCCCAAACAAGTGCCGACAATATCCACAATGGCATCTATGGCACCCACCTCATGGAAATGAACCTTTTCCGGTACGATACCATGTACAGCCCCTTCAGCGATGGCTAATTGCCAAAAAACTGCTAAACTCCAAGCTTCTGCCCTTGCAGGTAACCCTGCTTGCACAATCATCCGCTCAATTTCTGGCAAATGACGTCCGTGATGGTGAGAGTGTTCGTGGTGATGATGATGTTTATCTACTAACTCCACATGGGCTTGAGTCGCTTGTTGACCATTTTTGACCACATATTCAGCCCATAATTGATATTCCTGCTCAATTCCCAAAAGGTTAAGCTTTTCAATTAAATACTCTGGAGGAACACCCAAACTTAACACTGCTCCCAGGCACATATCGCCAGAAATACCCGTCGGACATTGGAGATAAACTAGTTTACTCATAGATAAATTAAATAAGTGAACTACCCCACCCTAGCAGAGCTAGAGGGTGGGGCTTCTGTACTCATAGGCGAATGCCTAAGATGAGACTTTCGCCCCATCTTAGGTCTTACTTCCCCTCCTACAGCA
>JAAUYI010102351.1_pt1 | contig 15600 bp, 11 predicted proteins | sample 7278041 | NCBI WGS metagenome assembly JAAUYI01 (sample SAMN14350216, study PRJNA611818) | marine sediment metagenome | isolation source: surface marine sediment (0.6m) | place: French Polynesia: Moorea | collected 2018-08
GGTGGCCATGGACCGCTACTATAAGTTATTGATCGATGTTGAGCGCACCTCCATGGAACATGATCTGGGGGTGATGCGCAGCGCCATTGGTATACAGGTTGCTGACCGTTATGTGAAAGGCGATATGGCTGGTCTGGAGGAGCTGGTTGGCAGTAACCCCATGGAACAGCTTGCTGAAAAACCAAGTAATTATCTTGGTATTATCGATTCAGTTGATCTGGAGGATTTGGAAAAAGGCAGCTGGCTATATGACAGGGACTCGCAAACGTTGATCTACCTGGTACGCAATCAGCTATACTTTCAATCCGTGTTGGAGGAGCCGGAGCGGGCCCGGTTTAAGATTTTTCCGGTATACTCCGATAGAAGAGAGGGTAATGCTGCAAAACAGTATATTTCCGGGCTGAAATTGCAAGCTTTGGAACCATACCAATGGCTGCGTCCCTGGGAGTAAAAGATATTGAATTTCTTGGAGATTTTTGAGTCACAGGTTGATGAGACCTGCTCTTCATCTTCATGGGCGAAATTGTAAAAAACAAATAGTTGTTGAACGACGAAACAGGAAATGGAGATTTCCAAAATCAAAATGGGAGTAGAAGAAATGCGAAATCAAAAAGGTTTTACTTTGATCGAACTGGTTGTGGTTATTGTTATTCTTGGCATATTGGCGGCTGTTGCCGTCCCGAAGTTTATCGATATCCAAGTTGATGCCCGGGTCTCTTCCTTAAAAGGAATGCAGGGCGCCTTGCAGGGCACCGCCTCTCTGGCCCATGCCCAGCAACTGGTTAAAGGCGTAGCCAGTAATGGAAATGTTGACATGGAAGGAACCACTATTACTCTCGTCGATGGCTATCCAGACCTGGGAACCATTGATGATGCCATCAATTTTGAAGGGTTTACGTATAATGGAGCTGGAGTATTTGCTTTGGATGGTATCGCCAACTGCGATGTAACTTATGCAGAAGCTTCTGGAGGAGCTTTTCCAAGCATCACAATTGACTCTTCCGGTTGTAATTAAGTATATCAACTTAACGGCGTGAGGAAGACCTCGCGCCGTTGAGTTGTCACAAACTGACATCATGATCACAGGATTTTTCAAGTTGAATCCAACCCCATGGTGTTCTTTTCTTTTATGCACAGGTTTCACCCTATCCATCTTTTTTACCGGAGTGGAGGGACGTCTCTTTTTTACCTCCCAGCTTTTGCTCTGGCTCTTTCTGATTGGCCAGTTGCTGCTTGCTTCCGGCCAAGTTATCCTACCGATATCCTGGCTTAGTTTCTTTTTGTGCTTGTTCCTTTTATTTTCCTGTTTCAGCATATTCTGGTCACCAGTGCCAGGATATACCCAAACGCTGCTATGGCGGCATAGTTCGGTTTTACTGGTTTTTTTTGCTCTACTGCAACCATCCAGCCGAAACTGGGGATCATATCGCTTTTTTGTATTCTGTCTTGCCATTATCGCCGCATCCTACGCTGTTATCCAGTACCTCACTGGTCAACAGCCGCAGGCAACCTATCTCAATAAAAATTCACTTGCCGGATTCTTGCTGCCCCTGCTCTTCTGGGCTCTGGTGGCCATGGAAAATCCATGGCAAAACAGGATAAGCCGCTTGCTCCTTATCATAGGAGGGCTTGGCTTAGGACTTATTGCCAGTCGCGGAGCTTTTCTGGCACTTATCGTTGGTGTCCTTTGTGTTATCGTCATGGCGCGTGGATACCGGATAGCGCTTATCCACGTTCGGGCTCAAATCTTCTGTTTCGTCGGTGGATTACTGTTAAGCATACTTCTCACCGGCCTTAATATTGGCAAAGGAGTGGGCAGGCTCGCCACCTTACAGGATCCGTGGAGCGCGGGCAACAGTCGTTTTTTGATCTGGCAGTCTTCGCTGGAGATGTTTAAGGATGCGCCCTGGCATGGCATCGGGGCCGGTATCTACGGTCTGCTTTACCAGCAGTATCGTTTGCCGGCCGACAGATCTGCTGGTCACCTCGCCCATAATGATCTGCTGCAAATCGGTATAGAGCTGGGATGGCCGGGGGTGATCCTTGCTGTGTTGGTCTGTTATGCCTTTGCCATTATGGTGAAGCGTGCGTTGCAGGATAGTGTTTTGGCGGAGGAGAGAAAGAGGGAAACAATAGCTCTGGCAGCTGGTTTAATGGCGGTTTTTTTTCACAGCCTTGTCACCTTTAACCTCTATGTCTACTCGACGTTATTAGTGATCGGTGTACTTCTCGCCCGCATACATTTGCTGATTCCAGAAAGTGTGAGTAAGCTGCGCACTATTGATCTGGCCAGACACGGACCTCTGTTCGGTGTCGCCCCAGCAATGCTTTGCCTGGTACCTCTTACCTGGCTCACCTTCGGCCTTTACTCCCAGCAGACTACAGAAAGTGCGCTTTCCGCCCAAAGCAAAGGAAATACAGAGCTGGCGGTGAAGCATTTGGCGACGGCAAAGCGTTTCTGGCCGGTCAACGATTTCAACTGGTATATGGAGGGCGAGGTTATCAGGATAGGTTTAAAGGAAGATGGCCAGCTCAACGGTGGTCAGAAAAAAGAATTACTTTCTCTGGCTCGGGAATCATTTGAAAAAGCTGCTGAGCTCAATCCGTTAAGGGCGGCAGCACCGCATAAGCACGGCTTACTCCTTGAGCAGAATCTTCAGAAGGGAAAAATTTTACAATCTGAAACCCTTATGGCATTATACCAGAAGGCCTTGGCGATCGATCCACGCTATTATCCTGCCCGGCTAGATCTGGCCAGAGTATATAGTGAGCAGGGACTGGAGGCAAAGGTACCAGAATTACTGGAAGATGGGCTGCGCTACCATTATTACGACTCGGTCAGCCTGATTCCCTATCTGGCGGTAGCGCGCCATTACCGGGAAATAAGGGGAGATATCGACGGAGTCAAAGAGTTAGACGACCGAATTGAAAAAATCCGGCTCGAATTACAGGAGAAGAAGGGTTGAAGAAGCGAGTTTGCGGCAATAACAAAGGCTTTACTCTTACCGAGGTGGTGATGGTTATCATCATTCTTGGTATCTTGGCCGCTTATGCTCTGCCCAAATTCTTCAATCTTGGTGATTATCAGGCCCGAGCTGCCTATGACGAGGTGGCCGGTGCTCTCCGTTATGCGCAGAAACTGGCGGTTGGCAGCGGCTGTGAGGTTAGGGTGAATATTACCGGCAACAGTTATGCTCTCCAGCAACGAGCGAGCTGTTCTTCGGGTGGATTTAACAATATTACCGGCCATCCTGTTAACAATGGCACCGTTACCGGAACCACTCTAACTCCAGCTTCCTTTACCTTTGATAACATGGGGCGCAGCTCCAGTGCTGCCAACATTTCTGTTGGCGGTAGAACCATTCGGGTAATCGCCGAAACCGGTACCGTGGATGCGCTATGAGAATGAATGAATTCTTCCATAACCAACACGGGGTGACCTTGATCGAGCTCATCGTCGCCATTGTCGTTGTTTCCATTGCCCTGACTGGCGTCTTGTTGGTAACCAGCTATACCACCCGCCATTCCGCTGACCCGGTTCTCACCCACCAGGCAGTTGCCATTGCCGAGGCGTATATGGAAGAGATTACCCTGAAAAACTACCTTGACCCCGATACAGGAACATTGTGTCCAGCTGCTGAACCAAGTCGAGTTCTTTATGATAATGTCTGTGACTACAATAACCTCTCGGACAGTGGTGCGGTCGACCAAAATGGCAACAGTATCGGTGGGTTGAGCAATTACTCGGTGCGAGTGGCGGTGAGCAATCCCGAACAGCCCTATGGTCCTGCAGGAATGACGGTCAATGGCCTGCGCATCGATGTAACGGTTACCGATCCCGCCGGAGAAAGCCTGACCCTCGCGGGCTACCGGGCCAATTATTGAGGAGAGGCATGAAGGCAACCTGGTCACGTAAAGCACAAGCCGGCTTCACCCTAATGGAGATAATTGTGGTGATCTCTATTGCTGGAATTGTGGCAACTCTTGCCGGCAAATTCATAGTTGCGCCTGTGACCGGATATGTTGATCTTGCCCGCCGAACCCGGTTGGTTGATCAGGCGGAGATGGCTCTACGCCGGATGCAGCGTGACATCCGTCACGCTCTGCCCAACTCCATTCGGATCGATGGCAGCGGCAGGTATCTGGAGATGCTCAATACTCTCGACGGTGGCCGCTATCGCCGCTATCCAGATACCGGTATTGGAGGAGATACCCTTGATTTTACCACTGCCGATACAGGCTTTGATGTGCTCGGTTCGTTAAGTTTGAACCCACCAACCCCAGGCCATAATCTTGTCGTCTATAACATTACTTCCACTGGCCCGACCGGCAATGCCTATGCCGCTGTACCAGATAATCTGGCGGTCGTGGGAGCGGGTAGCACGGTAGATCACGTGAATCTCAATCCCGGTTTTCAGTTCGGTAATGCATCGCCTTTTCAGCGATTTTTTATAGTTGATCAACCGGTGACCTATGGCTGTGAAGGCGGAGTTCTCAATCGCTATGACGGTTATGGCATAAGTGTTGTTCAACCAACACCACCGGCTACAGGTGCAGCGCTGGTCAGCCGGGGAGTCAGTGGGTGCAGGTTCAGCTACGACCCCGGTGCAACCCAGCGCGCCGGCTTGGTAACCCTTGAACTATCCTTGACGGAGGCGGGAGAAACCATCACCCTGCTCCATCAGGTTCATGTGGTCAATGTTCCTTAGGACAATATGAGAGAATTCAACAATCAACGTGGTTTTACCCTGGTGCAGGCCATATTTGTGGTTGTGGTCCTGGCGCTTCTTGGGGCGGTGATGGCCCGTCTTATGGGCGTGCAAAGTTCCACCCCTGTTTTTGCCATCCAGGGAGCCAGGGCTTATCAGGCAGCCCGCAGTGGTCTTGAGTGGGGGGCGGCTCGGGCTGGCGCGGGTAATCCCTGCAGCGGCACTATGACCATCGACAGTTTCAATGTAAGAGTTATGTGCGCCTCCCAGCAGTATAGTGAAGGACCAATCGGACCATACGAAGTTTTTCGAATCAGCGCTACGGCTACCTATGGAAGTTACGGAACCCCCGATTTCGTTGCCAGAACTGCCGAGATGAAGGTGGGCTTTCCATGAAATATAAAACAATTATAAACTTTTCATTGTGTCGGTACTTTCTCCATCAGCTTGTAGGCATCTTTCTTTGTGCCGTGCTTTTTGCCGGTTCAGCAAATGGTGCGATTATCTTCTCCGACGATTTTGAAACGGGTTTTTCCCAGTGGACGAGAAATGGTTCAGGTAATGCCGGCACAAACACCGACACTTTTCAATCACCGAATCGAAGTCTGTACCTCAGAGGCGAGGCTGTTGAAGTTATTTCCGATCCCGCTGACGCATCCTCCGGGCCATCGGTGAGGCTGAGTTTTTGGCTGCGACGAGGAGCCGACAGTTTCAGCGAAGACCCGGATAACAACGAGGATCTGGTTGTCTATTATCGCAACGATAGCGGAGCGTGGGTTGAGCTTGAACGGTTTGCCGGCAATGGTACACCGGGTGAGATTTTTACCAGAACCTACACCCTCTCCTCCGATGCTCTGCACGCTAATCTTAGCGTACGCTTTGATAAGGAGGGAGGGGCAAGCGGCAATTATGATTACTGGCATGTTGACGATGTGGAGATTGAGACATTTACGGCTGGGCCGACTTCAGCCCTTGTTAACTACAGGTTTGACGAAATGTTCTGGACCGGTACCTCCGGTGAAGTGACCGACAGCAGCGGCAACGGTAATGATGCCGCAGCCATAAACGGGCCGGATACCGAAGCGGTTTCCCCGGCTCTACCCGGCAATCCCGGTACCTGCGGCTACGGTGTTTTTAACGGTCAAAATCAGTATGTCGAGTATTCCAACGCTTCCACCTTCCTCGATGGTCTTTCGGGAGTCACTGTTATGGCCTGGGTGAGAAACACGGATGCCATAGGTCATGATCGTGGCATTTTCACAACCGGCGCCCCAAACGGCAATGATAATCGTTTTGCCCTTCGTTATGATGAAGCGGGTGCCTCAAGCGGCAACACCAATCTGTTAAAAGCCTCGATTAATACCTCGGCCTGCAGTGATAATAGCGACTGTTTGCAGGTGGAGACGGAAGGCAATCTGCAGGTAGTTAACAGCTGGCAGCACATTGCCATGACTTGGGAGAGTGGCGATAAAATCCGCATTTTTATCGACGGCAGTGAGGTGCAGACCACGGTAACCAGCTCCGGTATAGGTGTGCATAATGGTACCCTGGATGGAGTTGATTTTCTGCGCATAGGCCAGAGTACGAAAGCCGGCGTACCTTCGCCTGAATGGCAGGGAAATATCGATGAATTCAGGATCTATGATGCCAAACTCACGGGTGCGCAGATAACCCAGGCCATGAATGAAGCACATCCCTGTACTGCACCGCTCGCTGAATACCGTTTTGAGGGGTGCAATTGGAACACGGGAAGTGTTGTAGCGGATGAGCTCGGCAGTTATCCCGGGGTAGTGGTGCAGGGTGCGCATACCGCCCCCGGCAGTGATTACGGCGGAGGCCTATGCAATGTTGCTAACCTTGCCAATGAAGGATCGGATTTCAATCGGCATATATCGCTGGATTCTAATCCGATTCCTCTAAGCGGCGATTGGACACTGATGGCGTGGATCAACCTTCCTCCAGTGTTCGACCGACACTTTAATGTTGGCGGTTATCGCTATACTGTCATCGCCGGAGGAACCAATGATCTTTGCTGGATACGCCGAAGAAATTCAGACGGCACCATGGAATGGGGAGCTTCCAGCAATCCCTCCGCCCACCGGGCACCTTTTCCCGGCAACCTGACCGGTTGGCATCATCTGGCCTTTGTCGGCGAAGGAAGTACCACCTCACTCTATGTCGATGGAACCTTTTACAGCAGTGTGAACTACAAGCAAACCGGCTCCTATACCCGTATAGGTACTTCTGCCGATGATGCTTTTATCAGTGACAACAGGCGACAGAATCTGGATACCCAGCTCGATGAGTTGAAATTCTATGTTGGTCCTCTCACTGCTGCCGAAATAAACGGTATCTATATTCTGGAAAATAGTGGCCTGCGCTGGAATGGTGCGCCGTTGAACTGTTTACCGTGCGTAGATGTTGACCATATCCGTATCGAACATACCGGGATTGGCCTTACCTGTCAGTCTTCAACCATTGATCTGCGGGCCTGCAGCGATGCCGCCTGCACGACTGAAACCACCACTCCCGTGACGGTAACCATGTCGCCGGCCACCGCCAGTCCACCGGTATGGATAGGTGGTGATAGCTATACTTTCACTGGCAGTCAGAGTGTGCAGTTGCGGCAGACGGTCCCTGGAATTGTCAACCTGGGTATCAGCAACACTACACCTGTGCCGACAAACTCCTATCGGTGTTATGACTCCGGTGTTGAAGGTGATTGCGACCTTGAATTTTTTGAAACCGGTTTCATCTTTGACATCCCGGATCTGACCGCCTGTCAGCAGTCGCCGAATGTGGCGATCCAGGCTGTGCGCATGGATGATACGACTCAAACATGCACCGCTGCCGATGGCTTTGCCGGAGTGACGAAGGATGTGGGCTTTTGGAGTTCATATGTCAATCCCGTTACAGGAACAGAACAAGTCGAGATAAATAGTACGGCCATCGGCTCAGCCGGTCCAGGTACGCCGATTACTTTGAATTTTGATGCATCGGCAACGGCAACCGTCCAGGTACGTTACCCCGACGCCGGCCAGATGCAGATAAACACACGCTACGATGGTGTCGGGCCGGATGAGATTGGTCTGGTAATGTTGGGCAGTGATAGCTTTGTCTCGCGGCCGGTCGGCCTTTGCGTTTATTCCGACGATCCAAATTCCGACTGCGTTTCAGGCAACGCGAATTGCTCGGTATTTAGAAAGGTGGACGAAGATTTTACCCTGAAGGTAAAAGGAGTCTGCTGGGAGTCAGCCGGTGACTCTGATTTTTGCACCGGCAATAGTACCACCTCCAATTTTGAGTTGAGTAATATCCCCATCTCACAAAATCTCATCGCACCAACAAGTGCCGGTTCTTCCGCCGGATCCCTGGGGGTGACGTCCATTAACATCACCGATGTTGACAGTGGCGAGCATGTTATCGCCAATCAAACCGTCTCAGAGGTGGGAGTATTCACTTTCACAGCTACTCCTCCGGACTATTTCGGCGAACCGCTGCCAGCGGCAACGTCAGTCAATATTGGTCGTTTTACCCCCGATCATTTTGAAACAGCTATCATCGACGATGGCGTACTGCAGGATGGTTGCAGTGGTTTCACCTACACGAGCCAGTCGTTTACCTATGAGTCACCAAGATTCCCGGAAATGGAGATTACCGCTACAAACAGCGGTGGCGGCACGACGGTTAACTATCGGGATGGCTTTGTCAAGCTCACCGATCCGGCCCTACAGATCAATATGCCGCCAGTTACCACTGACGCCACCAATCTTGGCAGTGACGGTTCTACCCCGTTGAACTTCACCTGGACACCGGGGACAAGTTCTCTTATGGCCAATGATGATGGCACCTTAACCTTTACTCTCGGAGCGGACCAGTTTATCTACACCAAAGAAAGTAACGCGCTGGTTGCGCCGTTCGTCACTGATATCCGGCTTCCCGTGACCAGTATCGTCGATACTGACGCCATTGCCGCGGATGATCTTCCCCGAAGCTTCACGCCAACGGGAACCCAGATTCGCTATGGCCGTCTGCTGCTGCAGAACGCCTATGGTCCAGAGACGCTGCCGCTGACCATTCCGGTTTATACAGAGTATTACAATGGCACTGCCTTCGTGCTCAATGGTGAAGATGATTGTACAACATATTCTGCTGCAAACGTGGGGTTAGCCAATTTTCAGGGTAACCTTGAGCTTAATGAAACTCTAGCTTCGGGAGGAGGGCCGCTTGCCGATGGTCTGAGTAATGATTTGATCTTGAGTGCGCCTGGCGATGATAATCATGGCAGTGTGGAGGTCACCCTGAATCTTGGAGCTGCTGGCCTGGGATGGCTGCAATTTGACTGGGATGGGGACGGCAGTGAAGATAATCCGATGGCCAGAGCAACCTTTGGCATTTTCAGTGGCAACCAGGATTTGATCTATATGCGTGAGTCGGTCTGGTAGTGAGCGGGAGAGATGACTGTTGTTGGCCTGTTAAAAAGAAATTTTCCGCATGATGATGGACATCTGCTCGACCGTCTTGTCAATGAACTTGATTCCCACCCCCATTTCGTCACTTCTGATCACCACCCCTTTCAGATCGAAGCTTTCCGTGCGGGCGCCTTCGCCCACGGTTATGGTGATATTACACTCGGCTCCCAGTGGAAGTTCGTTTTCGGCTGGGAAAAAACATCCTCCCATACTGAGGTTGGCGATGGCTCCGGAATGATAGGCATCCACCTGGAGCAGCGAGAGCGCAGCCGGGATATCAACGGTTATACGGGTATATTTTCTCCTGTCTAATTCCATAGAAAATTGTTTCACCATGTCCATGCGGTAATCATTAGGGTTAATGGCCAGAAAGGGTTTTCTTAATGGCCATTCCTACTCCAACCAAAGTGACCGGTTTTTCCAGAATATAGGAAACACCGAGCTCGTTCATTCTGTCTATCTCGGCGGCATCTGCATAACCGCTGATTACGATTGCCTTCTGGGAAGGGCTTATTTTGAGGATCTTCTCATAAGTTTCCCGGCCATTGAGTCCTGATCCCATATTCATGTCGAGAATGATCAGGTCGACGCTATTTTCTTCCAGGTATTTCAGGGCCTCCTCGCCACTCCTCACCGCATGAGTATGGTAGCCAAGATTTTCCAAGAGCTTGTCCATCAGTTCATTATGACTGTGCTCGTCATCGACGAGCAGGATTCTCTGTCCTTCCCCTCGCATGGTTGCTCGGTTCGCCGATTCACTGGACACGCCGGGCTGGTCACGGGTTCCTGGTAGAAATATATCGAAGCGAGTGCCTGGATTGTTGTCCTTGAGTTCAATCCAGCCATTATGCTCCTGAACTGTGTTCCAGACAATGGCAAGGCCAAGACCGGTGCCACTCTTGCCGCCACCCTTGGTTTTCGTGGTGAAAAAGGGGTCGAAGACCTGGTCTTTTTCACATATGCCCGCACCATCATCGGTGATGGTCAGCTGAATATAGTCGCCTGCCGGTGCCAATCGTTGCTGTTCGTTGGAGATGGCAGAATCGAAGGTTACGTTTTGGGAGTGGATCTTGATGAGACCGTTTTCCCCAACCGCTTCCATGGCGTTGGTGATCAGATTCATGAGGATCTTGTTGATGTGCTGGGCCGAACAGTAGCAATTGAGAAGATCACTTTGCAGCTGGGTCTGAATGAGTACGCCCGGATATTTGGCCTGTCGCTCCGTATGTTCGATACTCTGCAGGTAATTCAGAACAATGTCATTAATATTATCGACGATTGTCTGTGGCAGCCGGCCTCTGGCCATCATCACCAGATCCTTCACCACCGCCGAAGCCCGTTTGCCCGCCTCCTGGATTCTTTGTATGGCTGGATAGAATTCATTCTCCTTACCCATCTGGTGCAACAGAAGATCAGGATAGGTGACGATGCCGGTGAGGATGTTGTTAAGGTCATGGGCCACCGATCCAGCCATCATGCCCAACGCTTTCAGCTTCTGGGCCTGGGCTAGTTTGTGCTGGAGGAACAACTTTTCGTCTTCGGCCTGGATTCGGGCGGAAATGTCGCGAATAGAGCAGACCATGGCCGCATCTTTGTGGTATTCGATTTCGCGGGCATTGACTTCAACGGGAAACTCGCTGCCGTCTTTTTTCCTGCCAATCAGCTCGAAGATGCCACTTGAGCCGTTGAGCCGATCCTTGGCTGTCTGCATATCTGCCGGAAACAATTGTTCGAGGATGTTGACGTCGGCCAGTTCCTCCGTTTTGTATCCGAACATTTCGAGAAACTGATTGTTAGCTTCAATGAATTCGCCGTTTCTATGAATAACGATGCCTTCCCAGGTAGCTTCGGCAAATGCCTTGAACCTGTTGTTGCTTTCTTCCAATCGCTCACTCAGGGCATTGTGTTCGAGGGCCTTTTCAATAGTACGCAGCAACCGCTCATGATTAATCGGTTTTCTTAAGAAATCATAAGCACCGCTTTGCAGGGACTCGACGGCAGTTTCCACGGAGTTCATACCGGTGAGCATGATCGCTGAGGTGCCATGCATATTTGATTTGATGTGTTCGGCAATGGTACACCCCGATACATCGGGAAGTCCAACATCGAGAAGGACAACATCAAAAAGCCTCTCTTTGAGATATTGGAAGGCTTCGTTGCCATTAACTGCGTAGGTGCATTCGTAACCGTAGTGGTGCAAAATGGTTTGCATGCTCTCGGCGAATCGTTCCTCGTCATCTACCAAGAGGATGTGGGGTTTTTTCTCCATAGATTTTGTGCTCATTGCCGAATAGTTACCCTCCGAAGTAAAGAATGAAGCGCGTACCCTCATTTGCATCGCTTTCACAGGTAATCGAGCCGTTCAATCTGGTGACGATTGTATGCACTATTGATAAGCCGAGACCGGCGTGACCTTTTTTCTTGGTAGAAATAAACGGCTTGTAAAGATTCTCCAGGATCTTGTCGGGTAATCCTGGGCCATTATCTTCAACGATAATTTCAACGCCTTGCCCGTTTCGTTCGCCAGTTTTTTCACTGTCTGCGACCGCTCTGGTAGTAACCTCCACTTTACCATCCGGACCAATTGCCTCGGAGCTGTTTTTCAGAAGGTTGAGCATGATCTGCTTAAGACCGTTTACTGAGCAGCCTACCGTGGGCAGGTCGTCGCCCGGTTTGAACAAGAGTTGTTGATTGATTCCTCCAAACAAGGTTGATGCGCTCAGCTCAATGACACCGGTTAATACCTCATTGATATCCAATGGCTCGATGTCGTCGTGTTGCGTTGATGACAGCATATCCATCTGGTTGACCATCGTTGAGATCCGTTCAAGCTCCTCGCCGACAATGGTCAGTTCATTTTGCAGTTCAGTATTTTCGGAATATTTTATATTTATAATTTTCAAATAGTTGTTAATGATGCCAATAGGATTGTTAATTTCATGGGCGACTTTCTTCACCGTCGTTGAGAGCATCTCCATCTGCTCAGCTTCCTGCTTTGCCGCCTGTCGACTGGCGATCTCGTGATTGTGGAGATTTGTACCTAACTGCTTGACAAGACTGCGCAGTACAACCATCTCAGCCTTTGATAATTCCTGCATGGCCGGGGGAAGTGCCATCAGGGCAACCCCGATGGTCTCGCCTGCCCCAGGTATTGGCAAGAGGAGCAGGGTGTTGCCGCCCAGCATGTCCAGTAATTGGGTGTCGGCCAGGTTACTTTCCAGGTTGATGAAATTCAAGGTGTGTTGCTCTGCTGCGGTGTAGGTTTGCTGAATTTTACTGGTACTTTCATTGATCGGCAGGAAAAGGCCCTCAGCGAGATCATTGAGCGGATTTTTCAGGGAGGTGGTGCCTTTCAAATAAAGTTTGGTATTGTCGGGGAGAAAAAACATCACTTCATGCAGGTTGAAAAGGATGTTCAGCGAGTTCTCAAACGAGAAAAGAATTTCCTCAAATCCGTCGCCGTTGATACACCTTTCCGTTAGACCAGAGAGCATGCTGATATTTTTTATCCGGCTAATGAGGGCAATCTGGCTTTTTATGTTCGGTGCCACGGGATAATCTCTAATTGCCGATGAACTGATTGTTTGAAAAACCTTATCTTCTTCTTCCGAAGTATCTTCTCTTTCACAGTCAGAAGAACCGGCGATATCCCTGGTATGCATATCAAATTCTGCGGCGACCGTGGACACCTCTTCGATGCTTCTCTGCAGGGTTTTTTCAAGATCATGGTCGTTGAGTTTGAACAGCAGTTTCCCCGCTTCACTGGTATTGGCAGAGAGCTGCATCTCTTCACTTAACAGGTTGGCCAGATAGGTGATTTTAACAAGTGGAAACGCTTGGTTGATCTGTTCAAGTGATTCGTGATGGTATTGTAATGCATCGACGACCTGAAGTTGCGGCTGCCACTGCTGCAGCAACTGTGCTCCGGCCCGGCAATGGGTCATACCAAGCAGCTGTTCTTCCGCCCAGAGGAGATTCTGCTTATCCTGGGTTCGCTGGAGGATAGCTTCATGCTCCTGGGGAAAGGCGGAAACCAAGGCAAGCCTGCCGATGTCATGAAGCAGCCCGACCAGATAGGCTTCATCTTCTCGGGGGTAGCCTATTTTTCTGGCAAAACGTCTGGATAGAACAGCACAGAGTTGGGAGTGGTACCAAAATGAATAATGGTTGAAAAACCCTGCTTTTTTGAGACGTTTACGCTCAAAAACCTGATGAATTGCTGCGTTTTGAACTACTTTTTGGGTTAAGGCAATACCGAGTGCGGCAAGGCTCTTGGCTATATCAAGTGGCTTACCGCGGCCAAAATCCTTGCCTGTGCTGGCCACCTGCATGATTCTGAAGCTCAACGCCGGATCATGGATGATGATGTCAGCATACTCTTCAAGCGTGTTCTCGGAGTGCTCGAACGTTTTAAGCAGGGTTAAAAGTATTTCCGGAATAGGGGGAAGATTCCTGGGGCGCTGTACCTGGACCGGGACATCACTATACCTCGGAATCTGCTGGGTCATAGAATCGTTCTATAAAACGCCTTAGTGAAGAAAACAAGTGAAGCACTTTCTTAATCCAATCATAACGAGTTAATTCCGGCTAAATTAACCTGTTTATTGATTCATAGCCAGTAGTTTTCCAACACATTTCAGGAATGTTGCCTGGTTTTTTTTAGAGCCATTGGTATTTAGCCAGATTCCATCCGTATGTTTTTTGCTTGTCCACGGTTAGGTTTGCTTCTTGTTATCTTCGATCACTGCCAATTTGTCGGAGGATTATTATATTGTTGTTAGTTAAAGCTGACAATGATCCTAAGTTAATGTGAAAAATAAAAGCGGAACAAGAGAGCATTCTGAATGACCTACAACCGTTCATGGGCTGGTGTTTTTAACCCTGGAAAAGCGGCTGACTTTTTCAAAGCGGACAATACGCCTTTCTTGGCCGGCAAACATGGTTTCAGTTCGGTCAATGGCTGGTGGCTTGCGGAGATGTCCCGGCTTATCTACTTGCGCGGCGGGCGCAATTGCAAAGTAGATAGCGAACAAAGGGTTCGTAGTCGCTTTTTAAATCGTGCTGGTCTGGAGGAGAGTTGGTATTACAATGGCAAATTTGTGCAGTGTGCCATCATCCGGACGCTTCCAGAAAAGAGTGAACCTTTTGGAGTTCTGGTTTTTCGCGGCACCCGCAGGGGGATATCGAACTGGTCGTTTCTTCTTAACTTTCTCCTGGTAGATTGGCCGGCTGGCGGCAAGGTGCATGGCGGTTTCAAACGGGTTCTTCTCGATGCCTGGGAACATATCCATCCCGAACTCGAAAAAATTTCATCACCATTGTTCTTTACCGGTCACAGTCTGGGCGGGGCATTGGCTGTGCTGGCAGCTACACTCAAGGAACCTGCAGCCGTCTATAGCTTCGGCTGTCCAAGATTTGCCGATGCCAATTTCATCTCGGCAACCAGACATCTCCGTATCCATCGGGTGGTGAATCCCACGGATGTCGTAGCCAGGATCCCTCCTCTTCCCGGAGTTCTTCATGTAGGTGAGCCCCATTTTCTGGAAAATTCTAAACAACAGGAGCAGTCCTCGTCCATCTGGGATGCTCCTATTTTCCTGACGGATCACTCTCCGGCAAACTACAGCTTTCGTCTAAGTAACATCCATCAGGAAGACATATACAGCAATCCGCTGGCTGTAAAAGCCGTTTTTCGTGAATACAGAAACGAGTAGCCTCGGCGGCTGCTGAAATGGTTGGCAACTACTGAGAAAATGTATTAATTTCATTCGCGTATCTAATCGACGAAAGGAGCGGAAAGGTTCTATGATTATGCTGTTCATACGTCGGCAGAATGGGATAAAATGCAGTAATGGGTGGTTGGTTACCTAAGCCCATGCTTCATTTGATAAAACATTGAGGCGACCCATTGATACAATTGCAAGGACAATTGTCTTGGGATGCCGAGAACTTACCTTAAATATGAGCTAGCCATGCACTATCTCCAGGTTGTTGATTCCAAATACAAATCTCCTGTAAAAAGGACGCCTCTGATATCCAGAAGCTTTCCTTCATTGACCTTTTATCCGCGTTTCATTGGGGTGGTTCTCCAGGCGGGCTATAAGGCGAAACAGAATCGTTACCCGGATGATGTTTGGGTGCTCGATAGTTTGAGGGTCATAGAACTGCTCGAAAGCTTAGGCATGCAGTTTCATTTCACCGGTCTGGAAAACCTGGAAGAGCTGGAGGGACCGTGCGTCTTTATCGGCAACCACATGTCTATCATGGAGACCCTGATTCTACCGGTGGTCATCCTGCCTTATACCAAAGTGACTTTCGTGGTCAAGGAAAGCCTGTTGCACTACCCTGTTTTCAAATATGTAATGCGTTCCAGAAACCCGGTGGCGGTCACCAGAACCAATCCTCGTCAGGACCTGAAA
>JAAUYI010182949.1_pt1 | contig 15594 bp, 12 predicted proteins | sample 7278041 | NCBI WGS metagenome assembly JAAUYI01 (sample SAMN14350216, study PRJNA611818) | marine sediment metagenome | isolation source: surface marine sediment (0.6m) | place: French Polynesia: Moorea | collected 2018-08
CCGGATTTATCCGTGGAGAGTCAAAAATGTTTTCCTTGTTCTCATTAGCCCTTCGATTCATCGATGGGGTAACTGATAACTGATAACTGATAACTGATAACTGATAACTGAAATGACACTCCCAAATGCTGGTAGCGTGTTGGCTACATTAACAGAACTAACCCAAGTTAATCGCACCCACGTCCTACTACGTCGTGTCAAAGATTTATCTGTTAATGAATTTGTTTGCCTACTAGATTTTATTACCGCCGAATTTCAGCAATTTCTCCGGGCGATTGAACTAATTAACAATGAAACCCTAGAAAATATGCTGGAGAAGGTACTGGAAGCCATTACCCTCAAAATTGGTCAAATTCTCCAGGCAGAACACACCGCTATTTTTCTGGTTGATTACGATAAAGGTCTACTTTGGTCGAAGGTTCCCCAAGAAAATATCCACAAACCCCTAGAAATTCGTACTCCCATCAAAGTCGGCATTCCAGGCCATGTTGCGAGTACTGGTGAATGTCTTAATATTGCCGAAGCACAAAGCCATCCCCTATATAGCCCAGAATTGGAAAAACAAATGGGCTATAAATTTCGCAATATTTTATGTATGCCTGTGTTGAGCAGTAAAAATCAAACCGTGGCCGTGGTTCAGTTAGCGAATAAAACTGGCAATGGTTCCTTTGATAGTGAAGATGAGGAAAGATTTCGAGATTTTGCTGCTTCCATTGGTATTATTCTGGAGACTTGCCAATCTTTTTATGTAGTAGCACGCAATCAACGGGGAGCAACCGCCCTATTACGAGCGACACAGACGTTGGGGCAAAGTTTGGATTTAGAAGCAACTTTGCAAATAGTCATGGAGCAGGCGCGGATTCTCATGCAAGCGGATCGCAGTACCTTATTTTTGCACCGCAAAGAAATGGGGGAGTTGTGGACAAAGGTAGCGACTGCGGATGAGGAAAAAATGATGGAAATCCGCATTCCTGCTAATCGCGGTATTGTGGGTTATGTGGCATCTACTGGTCAGTCATTAAATATTGCCGATGCTTACAAAGATCCCCGTTTTGACCCCACCATAGATAAAAAGACGGGTTATGTAACTCGTAATATTCTCTGTTTGCCGGTGTTTAATTCTGCCAATGAGTTAATTGGCGTTACCCAGTTAATCAATAAGCAGCAGGGCAGTTTTACCGCATCCGATGAGGAATTTATGCGGGCTTTTAATATTCAAGCCGGAATTGCCCTAGAAAATGCCCGTTTGTTTGAAAATGTGCTGTTAGAGAAACAGTATCAGAAAGACATTTTACAAAGCCTCTCTGATGCCGTTATTTCCACGGATATGGAAGGGCGGGTTGTCACCATTAACGATGCTGCGATGGAATTGCTGGGGTGTCCCTTAGAAGAAACTAATGGCAAGAATTATAAATCTGTGTGGTCAGAAAACTTAATTGGGCGTTTAGTTTGGGAAGTAGTGCCCATCGAAAATTTACAAATGCGTCTGGAAGATAGCCTGAAAACTGGAGCCAAACATTATGTACCAGAACAAACTTTGACCTTGGGATTATATACCAAGGAGGCTGAGGATAATAGTATTTGTATTTTGGCAGTAAGCGATCGCTCTGCGCCAGATGTGTTTCTCCCCTGGAATCAACCCCTTACCCCCCAAGCGGAGTTATTAAGTAGCGATGATATTCAAAAAATTTCCCGCAGCATCAATTTAACAGTCAATCCCCTAACTAACCCAGAAGGAGGGGTAAGAGGTGGAGTGGTGGTGTTGTCAGATATTAGCCAAGAAAAACGCATGAAAGCCACCATGTACCGTTACTTAACTCCCTGGGTTGCCGAGCAGGTGATGGCGTTGGGGGAAGATAGTTTAATGGAGGGTGAACGGAAAGATGTCACTGTCCTCTTCTCTGACATTCGTGGCTATACCACCCTGACGGAAAATTTGGGCGCGGCGGAAGTCGTTTCCCTGCTCAATCAGTACTTTGAGACTATGGTGGAGGCAGTATTTAACCACGAAGGTACTTTAGATAAGTTCATTGGGGATGCATTAATGGCAGTTTTTGGCGCGCCCCTAGCCCTGAGTGAAAATCATGCTTGGAAAGCGGTACAAGCCGCCTTAGAAATGCGCCAACGGCTGCAAGAATTCAATCAACGGCGGATTGTTCAAGAACAACCCCAAATCCAAATTGGTATCGGCATTAGTTCTGGAGAAGTGGTAGCTGGTAATATCGGTTCCCACAAACGTATGGACTACACTGTAATTGGGGATGGAGTCAATTTGAGTTCCCGTCTGGAAGGGGTAACAAAAGAATATGGCTGCGACATTATTCTCAGTGAATATACATATAAAATGTGCCGCGATCGCATTTGGGTACGCCAACTAGACAAAATTCGCGTCAAAGGCAAAAATCAGGCGGTGACAATCTATGAATTGATTGGCGATCGGCAAACACCATTAGACTCCCAAACAGAGGAGTTTCTCTTTCATTATCATGCTGGGAGAGCAGCATATTTATCCCGAAACTTTCAGCAAGCACTGTTATGTTTTAAAGCTGCACAACGGATTAATCCTACGGATACGGTAGTTAATATCTACATTCAACGTACTGAAAATTACCAAAAAATACCACCTCTAGAATCTTGGGATGGTATTTGGGATATGTCACTTAAATAACATTTATTTAATTCATTCATCATCGCCTTTAAAAGGCTCCTCACCAATTCTCAATTGCTTTTTGGTTCGTTTTAGTTGCTTCCACAATCCTTTAATTTGCTCGTAAGCATCTCCTGGTGTAATTTTCCCAGAAGTCTCCAAATTACAAATGTAGCTAACTTTTTGAGCAAACTCCTGTAAATTAGCGTTGAATACCAAATTTTCCGGATTTACCTGACCATAATAACGACTGCGAGGATACAAAAAATCATCCTTGTTTACCATATTTCTCTCCACACTAATGCTTTTGTCCCATTAATTAAGCTTTCGTCAATGAATATCTCAATTTATCTTCTTTCCCTATTACTACCCTGCACCGAAGCCACTGTTGCGTCTAATGCGGTTTTTTCCTCCATTTATCAAAATGAATAGGACAGACCACTAGGGACTGTTTTCAAACCCCTAAAACCCTCACCCGCGCATGTTGTGGCTACACGATCAAAGCCTGCCGGGAGCAGGCTCAAAACCTTGATTTTTCCTAGTCCGCAAAGCGGTGAGTCCAGTGCTGCGGGAGGGTTTCCCGACCCAGGCAACTGGCGTTGACGTAGTCTCTCCGGAGGAGATACCCGAAGGGACTTGGTACGATAAGCCGCACCATGAGCGGGTGACGGCAAGTTTGAAAACAGACCCTAGTCCATCCCTCATTACCATCAATTTTCCAAATTTAATTTACTTATACAATTATTGTAAATTGAAAAGAATTTGCAACTAGTAGCTGATGGAAAAAAATCTTATAAATTAACGGTCTAAGTCCAAAACCACCGATAATAAGTGTGGTAGTGGAGCGTAGCAATCCCATCCACAACCAAGCTACTATAACCGAACCTAACTTGTATAACTTAAAGATATAAAATAGTGAAGCTGAAAACTAAACCTTGTCCAAGAATACATTATCCAATTCTAGACTGGGTTTGATTGAGGCAATCCATCTTTCATCACTTGACTCCCCACCATGTCTGTTAATTCCCAAAAGTTATATGAAGGTAAAGCTAAAGTACTTTATACTACCGACAATCCAGAAATTCTTCTAGCTGACTTTAAAGATGATGCCACTGCCTTTAATGCTCAAAAAAAGGGCAGAATTATCGATAAAGGAAGAATGAATTGCAGCATTTCTAGCAAGTTATTTCAAACTTTAGAAGCACGAGGTATAAAAACTCACTTCATTGATAATCCGACTCCCAACCAGATGCGGGTTCGGGCAGTAAAAATTTTGCCCTTAGAGGTGGTTGTACGGAATATAGCAGCAGGTAGTCTTTGTCGCCAAACGGGTTTGGAGCTAGGAACTTTGCTGGCAAAGCCATTGGTCGAGTTTTATTATAAAAATGATAATTTGGGAGATCCTTTGCTGACACGCGATCGCTTACACTTATTACAGCTGGCAACTCCGGAACAAGTTGATACAATTACCCATCTAGCATTGCAAATCAACGAATTACTCAAGGGATTTTTTCAGCAATGTGGCATTACTCTTGTAGACTTCAAACTAGAGTTTGGTGTGGACTCCCAGCAGCAAATACTTCTAGCCGATGAAATTAGTCCTGATACCTGTCGTTTATGGGACACCTCAGAAGCCGATCCTAACCGTAGAGTAATGGATAAAGACCGTTTCCGCCAGGATTTAGGAAATGTAGAAGATGCATATGAGGAGGTTTTACAGAGGGTTTTACAAGCGATTGAGAAGCAAAATGCAAGTTAGTCAGCTGGAAAATAATTTTGCATCATTGCAAAACCCTTATAGAGAGGTTCTGCCGGAACGTCTCTATAAAACAATGTATTGTGGAATTTTTTGATAAAGGATGGTTGCTTTGTCAACTAAAAAGGCATAATATTCTTACTTTTGGCTCAGATTATGAGAGGATAATTGCCTGGTGATGGTGTGTGGACGTGAAGAGGAATGTAAATAAAATGCGCTTATCTCCTGTTTTGGCTACAGTTGTGGCAATTGCAGCCCCTCTGGGTACTTCATTGCAAGTAAATGCCCAAACCCCAACAAATGACATTAAAGGGGTGGTAATCCCCAAAATCAATAGTAAACAACAGTTAAGTTCTATCTCGTCAAACCCATCAGCGAAAACGACGATCCCAGAACTGGTAGTACCAAGAATTACTCAAAATGCACCAAGAACCAAAGTAGTGCAGGGGTCCGCAACATCAGGATCGGCAGTTCCAGAGGTCAGTTCCACCTCACATAGCAATTCCCGCAAATCCCTGATTGCAGCCCTGAAGGCATCGAAAAAATCTTCTCCCAAGCAGTCACCTTCACAACTGTTAGGAAGTAATCCCGTTGCAAATCAGCAAAAAAATCTTAATTCTCAGGCTAATAAATTAAAAATTGCCAACCAGGAGGCAAAAAATATTACTAATCCTTCTAAATTAGCACCGCAAGCAAAACTAGGAGTAGTAGTACCAGTTTTTGATTCTCAGGCGAAAATCGCACAAACTCCTCAGCCCCCAGTACCAGATATTCCCCCACCAGGTACCCAGCCAACCGAACCAACCCAACCCACTCCTGAGAGTCAACCAACCCAACCAACACAGCCCACTCCTGAGAGTCAACCAACCGAACCAACACAACCCACTCCTGAAAATCAAACCGAGCAAACCCCAGCAGAGCCAGAAACTCGGGTATTGGTGTCTGAGGTATTGGTGAAATCGAGTACGGGAGAATTGTCACCCCAGCTAGAAGACCAAGTTTATCGGGCAATTCGTACCAAACCAGGCAGAACCACAACCCGTTCCCAACTCCAAGAAGATATCAATGCCATTTTTGCCACTGGTTTCTTCTCCAATGTGCGAGCAGTGCCAGAAGATACACCATTAGGTGTACGGGTCAGCTTTGAAGTGCAGCCCAACCCAGTCTTAAGTAAAGTACAAATAGAAGCAAATCCAGGCACAAACGTAGCCTCAGTGTTGAAGCCAGGAACCGCAGATGAAATTTTTCAGGAACAGTACGGTAAAATTCTTAACCTGCGAGACTTGCAAGAAGGGGTGAAAACTCTAACTAAGCGTTATCAAGACCAAGGTTACGTACTAGCACAGGTAGTTGGTTCCCCCAAAGTATCCGAAGAGGGAATTGTTACCCTACAAGTGGCTGAAGGGGTGGTAGAAGACATTCGCGTCCGCTTCCGTAATAAAGAAGGACAAGACACAGACGATAAAGGTAACCCAATTAAGGGACGCACCCAGGAATACATAATTAAGCGAGAAGTAGCATTAAAATCTGGACAAGTTTTTAATCGTAACAAAGTCCAAAAAGACCTACAACGGGTGTTTGGATTGGGTTTGTTTGAAGACGTTAATATTTCCCTTGACCCCGGTACTGACCCCAGTAAAGTCAATGTGGTGTTAAATGTAGTTGAACGTAGCAGTGGTTCCATTGCTGCTGGTGCGGGTATTAGCTCTGCTAGTGGTTTATTTGGTACTCTCAGCTACCAAGAGCAAAACCTCAATGGTAGGAACCAAAAACTGGGGGGTGAAATACAGTTAGGACAACGGGAACTATTATTTGATGCGCGCTTCACCGATCCTTGGATTGCTGGAGACCCTAACCGTACTTCATATACCGTTAATGGTTTCCGCAGACGGTCAATTTCCTTGATTTTTGATGGTCCAGATAATGATATTGAAACCTTTAATCCAAACAATCCCAATGATGATGGCGATCGCCCACGGGTTGTTAGGACTGGTGGTGGTATAAACTTCTCTCGTCCCTTGTCTGGCAATCCCTACGCGCGTTCAGAATGGGTAGCCTCTGCGGGGATACAGTATCAAAGGGTTTCCATCCGAGACTCAGATGGGGATCTGAGAAAACAAGGTAGGCTTGAAGGCACAGAAGATCAGTTACTGGATTTGAGCGAATCAGGAGATGGTAGAGACGATTTATTTTTGGTCAGACTGGGAGCATCCCGCGATCGCCGTAACAATGCTTTACAACCCACCAAAGGTTCCTTTTTCCGCTTAGGCTTGGATCAATCAATCCCAATTGGTAAAGGTAACATTTTCCTGACTAGATTGCGGGGAAGCTACAGCCAGTATATACCCGTAGATTTTACCAACTTCAGCAAAGGGGCAGAAACCCTAGCATTTAACATTCAAGGGGGGACAGTCCTTGGGGATTTACCTCCCTATGAAGCATTTACCCTTGGTGGTAGCAACTCTGTGCGGGGTTATGAGGAAGGGGCCTTAAGTAGCGGACGCAGTTACCTACAAGCTTCTGTGGAATATCGCTTCCCTCTATTTTCCGTCATTAGTGGTGCTTTGTTTGTGGATGCTGGTACGGATTTAGGAACCACTACCAGAGCAGCAGAACTACTGGACAAAAATGGTACCGGTTTCGGTTATGGTTTGGGCGTGCGAATACAATCTCCCCTCGGTCCGATTCGGGTTGACTTTGGATTTAATGATGATGGAGATAATCGCATTAACTTTGGTATTGGAGAAAGATTTTAATCTTGTAGAGGTCGAAGGGGGGTGAGCGAAAAAGACTGTGGTCAAATAATAAGTAATAAGTAATAAGTAATAAGTAATAAGTATCTTGGCTCTCCCACACATTTTTTCGTTCACCCGGTCGAAGCTCGCAAGTCTCGATCAAAGAATTTCACCACCAAGGATAAAGTTAATTGTACCCTTACTCACTACTCACTGTGGGTTGTTAACTGTTAACTGATAACTGTTAACTGATAACTGATAAAAATCAATGCAACAACATACTTTAGCCAGGGAAATTATTCACACAGGAGTAGGACTACACAGCGGTCTAAATACTCAAGTACGTATACTACCAGCAGAAGCAGGAAGTGGTCGTTATTTCGTGCGAGTAGATTTACCGTCACATCCGATTATTCCCGCACGAGTAACAGCGGTAAATCAAACAGTACTATCTACCCAGTTAGGTGAAGAGTCAGCCAGTGTACGCACCGTAGAGCATTTACTCGCAGCCCTAGCAGTCATGGGTGTAGATAATGCCCGGATTGAAATTGACGGTTCAGAAGTCCCCCTCCTAGATGGCTCGGCACAGGAATGGACAAAAAGTATTGCCCAGGTAGGGATGTTATCTCAATCTGTGCCACTAGACACATCTATACCTGCCATAAACGAACCTATTTGGGTACGGGAGGATGATGCTTTTGTTTGTGCCTTACCCGCCTCAGAAACCCGTTTTACCTACGGTATTGATTTTAACCTTGCCGCCATTGGTAATCAATGGCACAGTTGGACTCCAACTACAGATAGGGAAGTGGCTCGTACTAGCTTCATGGCTGAAATTGCTCCCGCACGTACCTTCGGTTTGCTCCCTCAGATTGAGCATCTACAGCAAGCAGGTTTAATCAAAGGTGGTAGCCTAGAAAATGCCCTGGTTTGTGGTTCCCAAGGTTGGTTAAATCCCCCCTTAAGATTTGCAAATGAACCAGTACGTCATAAAATTTTGGATTTAGTAGGAGATTTAAGTTTATTAGCAACTTTTCCCCGCGCTCATTTCTTAGCGTATAAAGCCAGCCATAATTTACACATTCAACTGGCTCAACAGATTTTAGAGCGGGAGCAGTCAGCACTCAGAGTTTAGCTCGCCATTGACAGCACCACCAATCTCAAATCTAAAATCAACAGGGGAGGTTTTAAGGCAACCTGCACACCGCAAGCACAACTAAAAATTAACCATAGTGCCAATGTCAATCGTTACCGAAGAGAACACCGTCAACACTTCCATATCTACACCTTCAGAGGAGAAAAAGGTTTTTACATCTGAAGAAATTCAAGAATTGCTACCTCACAGATATCCCTTTTTAATGGTGGATCGCATTATTGACTATGTTCCTGGAGAAAAAGCTGTAGGGGTTAAGAATGTCACCATCAATGAACCTCATTTTCAAGGTCATTTTCCCGGTCGTCCACTGATGCCGGGAGTATTGATTGTAGAAGCCATGGCACAAGTTGGTGGCGTAGTCTTGAAACAAATGCCAGGGGTAGAAGGGGGTCTTTTTGTATTTGCTGGTATAGATAAAGTCCGATTTCGCCGCCCAGTTGTTCCCGGCGATCAACTAATTATGACAGTGGAACTGTTGTGCGTGAAAAAGCGTCGTTTCGGTAAAATGTCGGGTAAAGCCGAAGTTGACGGTCAATTGGCAGCACAGGGAGAGCTGATGTTTTCCCTTGTTTAGTTCAAAATTTGCTTATGATGTAGGGGCACTATCTTGACGTGCCTTTACTGAGTTTCAAATTACTATATCAGATTCAGATAACAAGCTATAACAGCTTTGTATAACTTTTTGATTTTTGCCTCCCTCACACATAAGTCGCTGGAACGACTTTTCAACTACAAAATTATTAAAAATTTGGCACTCAAGACTTTTCTGGAGATGCACCTTTGAAGACGCTAATTCATCCTACTGCTGTAATTAATCCTAATGCCCAATTGCATCCTACAGTGCAAGTCGGGGCTTATGCTGTGATTGGAGAAAATGTAAAAGTTGGTCCGGAAACTACCATTGGCGCCCATGCGGTGTTAGAAGGACCATTGGAAATTGGGGCTAGAAATAAAATTTATCCCGGTGCTGTCATCGGTATGGAACCCCAAGATTTAAAATATGATGGTGAATTTAGTTGGGTTAAAATTGGCGATAATAACCTGATTCGGGAATATGTTACCATTAACCGCGCTACTGGTGTTGGAGAAGAAACTTATATCGGTAACGGTAATTTACTCATGGCTTATGTCCATGTCGGTCATAATTGTTTCATAGAAGATTCAGTAATAATTGCTAATTCCGTGGCTCTAGCTGGTCATGTCCATATAGAATCGCGAGCCAGACTTAGTGGAGTACTGGGAGTTCACCAATTTGTCCACATTGGTACCATGGCAATGGTCGGAGGAATGACAAGGATTGACCGGGATGTACCCCCATATATGTTAGTTGAGGGCAATCCTTCACGCATTAGATCCTTGAATTTGGTAGGTTTAAAACGTTCTGGTATGAACTTACCTGATTTCCAACTCCTCAAAAAAGCATTTCGCATACTTTATCGCTCTCAATTGAACTTTAAAGAATCCTTGGAAAAATTAGAACTGTTGGGCAATACTCAGGAGTTAGTTAATTTACGTCGCTTCCTGCTACTATCCCAAATGCCAGGAAGACGGGGATTAATTCCAGGGAAAGGTAAAGCAGCTAATAGGAGTGAGGGAGTGAAGGAGTGAAGGAGGGAAGGAGGGAAGGATTTGACTTTTGACTTTTGACTTTTGACTGACGCGTTGGCGCAGCCGCCCTGTAAGGGCTAGCGATTGACTTCCCTTTTGTAGGGCACTGATAGCTGATAATTGGTTCAAAATGCGAATATTTATTAGTACTGGGGAAGTATCTGGGGATTTGCAGGGTTCCCTACTAGTTACTGCACTCAAACGCCAAGCTATTGTATCTGGTTTGGACTTGGAAATAATTGCCCTAGGTGGTGACAAAATGGCGGCAGCAGGGGCAACTTTGTTGGCAAATACTACTGCTATTGGTTCCTTTGGAATATTGGAAGCTTTACCCTTTGTATTACCCACACTACAAGTCCAACGCCAAGCGATCGCCTATCTCCAACAATATCCCCCGGATGTAGTGGTACTGATCGATTATATGGGTCCCAATCTTGGTATTGGTAATTATCTGCGTCACCATTTACCACAGGTTCCAGTGGTATATTATATTGCTCCCCAGGTTTGGGTTTCTTCTATAACTACCCGTGATACAGCTAGGATTATGGCAGTATGCCATAAGTTATTAGCAATTTTTCCGGGAGAGGCAAGTTATTTTCAAAACAAGGGTGCGAATGTGACTTGGGTGGGTCATCCTTTAGTTGATCGGATGGCAGACTTTCCCAGTCGGGAAGTTGCTCGTTCTCAATTGGGTATCAAAGATGATGCGATCGCTATAGCATTGCTTCCTGCTTCTCGTCGTCAGGAACTCAAATATTTACTGCCGGTAATGTTTCAAGCGGCACAGTCAATTCAATCCAAGTTACCCCACGTGCATTTCTGGATTCCTTTATCCCTGGAAATTTACCGAGAACGAATAGAAAAAGAAATACAAAATTACGGATTGCAGGCGACTGTAGTATCTAACCAGCAGCAACAAGTATTAGCCGCCACAGATTTGGCAATTACCAAGTGTGGTACTGTCAATTTAGAGCTGGCACTCTTAAACGTCCCCCAAGTTGTTCTGTATCGCTTACATCCCTTTACTTATTGGGTAGCAACAAAGATTCTTAAAATTAGTTTTCCCTTTGCTTCACCAGTAAATCTCATGGTGATGAAAGAGGCTGTACCAGAATATATTCAAGCAACTGCAACTCCAGAAAATATTATCCAATCGGCAATGGAATTGTTGTTAAATTCCCAGAGTCGAGAAAAAATGCAGACTGATTATCAAAAAATGCGACAGTGTATGGGGGATGTGGGAGTATGCGATCGCGCAGCCAAGGAAATTTTACAGATGCTGTCTTGAAAATAGGGAGTGAAGGAGTGAAGGAGTGAAGGAGTGAAGGAGTGAAGGAAGTATTTTCATGCTTGGCTATAGCGGAAAACTTTAACACGCAAGTTTTAAGCTTACATAGCGATTTAAGCTAACATTTTCTTCTGCTGCTTCAATCGCTAGTCTACGATGAAGCTCTGGAGGAATACGAACTTGAAATTTACCACTGTAGGTTTTTTCTGCAATAGGTTGTGGAATCCTCTCATTATTTGCTTCCATATCAGCTACTGCATCTTTCACTAAGTTTGTAATACCTTTGAGTGCAGCATCTTGATTTTCATCAAGATAAGATAGACTAGGAAATTCAGAACATAGTCCTACAAACTCTTCATCCTCGCTTGACCAAGTAACTCTATAGGTGTAATGCTTGTAGTTAACCATCTTCCATTTCCTCTCCTTTAATTTCCTCTAATTTTTCAATCGCCTCTAAAACCTGCTTAACTTGATAAACCTTTGCTTTTCCATTCTTTTGTTGAATGTTGATACGTGGATCTCCAGCCCAAGGTGTTTTATAGACACAATGGCTTGTTCCCTGCTGTCTAGGTTCACCAAAATAATAATTGCAAACCTTCACTAAATCAGTAAAATTTACATTTTTAGGATTGTTCTTTAACTGAGCAAGGATTTTTTAAATTTGTGCCATACGTATATACCAAGTTTGTCAAAAAGTAGAAATTTTCTACAAAATGACATAAAAAGCAACTTGGTATTTAGTTTGAAATTAATTAGTTAATTAACTATAGTATCAATATTGATACTATGTCAAGTATATTTTTTAGTGCAGAGAACTGGAAAAGTCTTAGTACATATTAGTTTCAGCATTTTTTTGGAAAATTCCGCATCATAAAAAAGAGTGATAGCAACTTTTCGTGCTGTTTTGACTTCTGGCTTAAAAGGACGGTAATGGGATGTTTACATCTCCAGGATCAAAGCTCCTTGGGGCTTATTGACTACTAATTGCATCATACTAAAGTTAATTCTACGAAATTTTGAAGCTAAAACCCTTATGAAAAAAGATTTTTTGCAATTTAAGTGACAAATAACTTCCCGAATAGTTGAGAATAAAGTCAACAATTAACCTAACTGAGACCTAATTGATTTTATTCTCAATAACTCCTAAAATTATCTGAGCAGGGAATTTTCCAAATTGCTGACAGGCAAGGATTTCAGGATTTAAAAATCATTGAACTCACGTTAAGAATTAAGAATTAAGAATTAAGGATTAAATCCCCTTGCGATGAATGGAACAAATAAGTCATATGATGTCCGGTTAATTACCCATAATATTTTGTTGTGGTTAAATTTGATGTAACGCACTAGCCACAAAGTTTTTGGGATTGCTTCCCTACGATCGCAATGACGGTTGTTTAAGTGGATTTGATATCAAATCCTCTTCCCCTCTGACTCCTGCTCCCTGCCTCCAGCAAAGCTACCCTTCGTAAGTGGGAAAAATCACTTTCATGGTTGGTGATGAAAAGCTACTACAGTTGTAAGAATCTAGCGATCGCCTGAGGAACTGGTAACACGATCGCAATTAATATAGCCATAGCGATTAATCCTAAGGTATCGCGCTTATTATCCAATTCCGTCACATCATTGAGTGCGGGTTCATCCATCAGGGGAATAAATAGTAGGATAATCGCCCACAGAAAAATTCCAGGTTGTCTTATAGATAACAGCAGGAGCAGTAAGCGAGAGATTTGACCAATGACAATGGCTGTTTTTTGACCAAACATAGCATGGACAACATGACCTCCATCCAACTGTCCCACGGGAATTAAATTCAATGCAGTGACAAGTAACCCTAAACAAGCAGCTACTCCCACTGGATGAAGATCGATTGCTGATTGGGAGGTTAATTCATTTCCCAAGACTAATTTTGCAGCCAACGCCAGTAAAAATGAGTATTTGGGATCCAAGGCGTTGGGATTGAGAAAACCCCTTTGTTCAGGCAGGGGAACTATTTCAGAATTAGCCAATCCCCAAAATAATAGAGGGAGAGTAAACAGAAAACCGGCAATTGGTCCAGCAATACTGACATCAAATAAAGATTTACGATTAGGTATGGGGCTACGCATCTGAATAAATGCCCCAAAGGTTCCCAAGAAAAAGGGCATGGGAATAAAGTAAGGCAAGGTAGAGCGAATTTTATAGAACCGAGCTGTAAGATAGTGACCTAATTCATGAACGCCCAAAATGCCCATTAAACCTAAAGCGTAGGGTAATCCCTGGAGAATTGCCTGGGGATTAGCTTTCACCATTGCTTGCTCCACCCCAGCAATTCTCGCCCCTACCAAGGTAGTTGTGACCAAAGTTGCAACTAGTAAAGCAAAGGCTAATCCCGGTCTGGTTAACTTTTCTTGACTGCGACGAGTTGACTCCTTCGTAGCTTGAGAATTAGGAACCAGTACAAAGAAAGGCTTGTCATTAAAACCTTCTTGAAAGATTAACAAAAAGCGATCGCCAAATTGCCCTTCAATATTTTCTTTAATTCGTTGATAAGCATCGCTAGAGGTTGTCTTTAACTGACCCCGACAAATTACAGCTTGGGGTAAATATTCAATTTTTTGCAGGTAATACACAGACCAAGGAAAACAATTACGTAACTGTTTTTCTTCTTCTGCTTCCAGAGGACGTACAGATGGTAACAATTCTGCGGTAGGATTAGTAACTGATTTTGACTGAGGTTTTGAGGGTGCAGTTTGTTGGTTACTCGTAGGCGTAGGTTTACGCCCCCACTGGAACAACACCCAATATGTAACAGAACTGACTAATAAGGGAGCGAGAACCAATATAGGCGGGAGTTTAGAACCATGTTTTGCAGTCCAGAAGCTCCATACAAGCACTGGCATCATCAATACCAACCACAATAGCCAGACTGGTGTACGAGTCATATCCGCTACACTGCGCTGCACCATCAAATAAGTAAGTAGTCCCAGAAGGAGGATAAGCAAAAAGGATGTCATATTTTCTAATGTTATTGGGAAATGTCACACTTGCAGTGTCAGCATTACAGCACTCAACACCAATACAAGATTTTTAACTTTAATCATCAAAATTAAATGATTAACAATCGGGACTAAATCTGGAGTTGAAATTATTCAGTAGTTCCAGACTGTTATCCTATTGTCCACTATTCCTCACATTTCGTCTTGATGTCATGTTCCCCACAAATCAAGAGCCAAGTCATAAAACTAAGCTACCAAAGGCTATATTCCCAAATATTTTTGCCTTTCCTCCAAATCGGGACACATTGGGAGGAACATCTTACTTTATTGTAGGAAATGAAGCTAATATTCTCATCGATTGTCCCCCTTGGGAAGCCGCAAATCAAGATTTTTTACGTGACCACGGAGGGATAGACTACTTGGTGATCACCCATAGAGGAGCAATTGGTAAAACCGCAGCGATTCAACAAGGGTTTAATTGTGAAATTTTAATTCAAGAGCAAGAGGCTTATTTATTACCAGAATTGAAGGTGACTACTTTCAGGGAGAAATTTCAGCTAAATCCCACCACCCAAATCATTTGGACTCCCGGTCATTCTCCCGGTTCATCTTGCCTTTATTACGGTCATCAGGGGGGTATACTTTTCTCTGGTCGTCATCTACTTCCCAATCAACAAGGCGAACCTGTACCTTTACGTACAGCCAAAACTTTCCACTGGCGCAGACAAATCAACAGCGTTCGTTCTCTATTGGAAAAGTTTTCTCCAGCTAATCTCCAATATATTTTACCTGGTGCTAATACTGGATTTCTCAGTGGTAAAGGAGTAATAAATAATGCATATAATAAGCTAGCTCAATTGGATTTACGATTTTTACTACAAACCCAACCCCTGTTGTAAAAACTACTTATATCATGTCCGTTTAAATAACCGTCATTGCGACCGTAGGGAAGCAATCCCAAAGACCTTGTTTATAGCCCTTCGGGCATTCAATCAACGCGGAGCGTGTCCGTACCGAAGGTCGTCCCTATGCGTCGTTTCACTTCGTTCCACGCCTCTTTCAGAGGAGCTACGCTAACGCTGCGGACATACTATGGGTATGCCCCCGGACATGATATTATCTCCTCCGTCTCTCTTTCCTCTATGTCCTCTGCGCCTCTGCGGTTTTTAAATAAGGTGGGCACTGCCCACCCCACACTCAATTCTGCAACTGATCGCTCGAATAATTAGGGTCTGCTGAATAACTATAAAACATTGATTTATCAATGCATAAGGGCTGTTTTCTGCGGAGAAAGTGCAAGGAAATAGGGGTCTGAAGTTTAAAAACCTTGCATTGACGAGCGACCCCCTAAAGGGTTCGTTAGTTACTTCAAGTCGGGGAAAAGGGATGGAGTACTAACTCACCGCGACGACGACAGTCGCTCTGGGTA